>ENA-OSET01000154-OSET01000154.1-sediment-metagenome-genome-assembly--contig:-NODE-154-length-78428-cov-6.568391_pt1 | contig 78428 bp, 69 predicted proteins | sample MGYA00237882_ERZ534229 | MGnify/ENA primary metagenome ERZ534229 (study PRJEB26408, sample SAMN06266212) | sediment metagenome | isolation source: Hudson Canyon methane seep mesocosm | place: USA:Hudson... | reverse complement strand
AATAAAACTATCAATTTTGATTTAATTTTATTCAACATATTTTTATTTTTTCTTAATAACTATCATAGAAAATATTATCAACAATTTTCTTCATTTTTACTCCTCAAAAACTAATTTGGTCAGTTTCTTTTAGACTATATAGAATTCATTTAAGTAAAGCTTTTCCTCCTCCCTTTGAAAACGTATATGACATCATCACATTTATAATATATGCAAAAGAACGCGAAATAGTTAAGAGCCACAACGTAACCTCCACATCACCAACAATATGCCCGCCTATATAAAACGACAGAGCTATCAATAAAAACGTTACCATTTGCCAAATTAAATCTAGTTTTTGTTTTTCTGCAATCATGAACATACAGCTCAAAGGACTTGTTATAAATTGAATAAAAAACACCGGAAGCAGAATTTGAACATACTCACCCGCCGCTCTCCATTTTTCACTAAAAACAAATGAAAATAGTTCTGGCGCTATAAAATAAAATATTAAAAACTATAGGTAAACGTCGCCCCGGTTTCCCTATCGGCGTGTTTGCTACCGGGGGGCACATCGTCGCTGTATTTAATGCTGTAAAACAGCTTTAGCGAGATAGAGCCGTTAATCTGTACCTTTAGCGTACTGTCAGACTTGCTAATGGTACTGCTGCTGCAACTCTTAGCCTTGACGTGCTAGCTGGTGATGTTTCTATCGCTCTAGACCAAAACGGTAACGCTACAGTATCTACTACAGTTGCTGGTGTTTCACTTAGTCACACACTAGGTGGTGATACTTCAGGTTCAGCAACTCTAGCTGGTATGGACGTTGCGATCACTCGCACATCTGCTGGTGCAACAACTTGGGATGTTTCTACAACTCTTAACGGCGTAACTTTGGCAATTGACGAAGCTGGTGTTGTAACTGCTTCTATGGGTCTTGCTGGTAACACTGTTAAGATCACAAACGGTGGTGCTACAACTGTTTCAGTTAGTCGTGACCTAACTTCAGGTGCAAACTTGACAGCTGGTTATGATACATCTGACAACTCACTTTCTCTTGTAGCTTCTGTTTCTTTCTAAGACCTCTTAGAAAAACAGATGACTTAAGATTAAGTTAGACGTTATGAAAACCCCGGAGTTCGCTCCGGGGTTTTTTTATGTCCGCTTCAAAATTGATTAAAATAGCACTATTCAGCTTAACAATAGTTTTTATATATGATTTGTAATTTAATTGATCGCGCGTTATTAAAACTCAGTGGTACCGATGCTGAGAACTTCCTTCAGGCCCAACTGAGCAATGATATTACTAAGCTCGATGAGAACAGGGTGCAACTGAGTGCTTATTGCCAACATCAGGGAAAAATTCTGGCATTATTTTGGGTGATGCGAAATGGCAATGATTTTCTCTTGTCGTTTCCGTCCGACCTTGTTGAGTCACTTATGCCACGCCTTAAAATGTTTGTTTTAATGTCTGATGTGGTTATTGATGATATAAGCAACGAATACACTCAAATTGGCCATATTGACAGTGCTATAGACGGTGCTTATTTTATTAACCCGCGCCTATCTGTTGAGGTAATTAAGTCAGACGATGCCAATATAATTGATTTACCCCCTATGGATGGATGGGTTAAGGCGTGCATTGAAACGGCTTTGCCGGAAGTGGCTCTTGCTACAACCGAGCTATTGGTTCCGCAAATGCTTAATTTGGACATTGATGAAATTGGTGTGAATTTTTCCAAGGGCTGTTATCCGGGGCAAGAAGTGGTTGCAAGGCTGCATTATTTAGGAAAGGCCAAGCGAAGATTGTTTGCTTTTAAGTCAGCAACATTACTTGCTATTGGTGATTCTTTATATTGTGAAAGCTCTAAGTCTGCAAAAGCTAGTGGCATTGTTGTTTCTCTTGTAAAATATGATTCTGAATTTTTATGCTTGGCGACCTTAGAGGTGGTGCATAAGGATGATCGTATAACCCTTAACGGCACCGAAGGTGGCGTATTAACACGGATTAAAAATGATGAATAAACTATTAATTGCATTATTAACTTTATTGCCAACCACGAGTTTTGCAGCGGCGGGTGGCTCGCTGGACCTTACCAATCATGGAGCGGGATTTTTTGCCCTTGCATTATTTGCCCTTGCTTATATTTTGGTAATGGTAGAAGAATTTACCCATTTTAGAAAATCCAAGCCAGTTATTTTGGCTGCCGGCCTGATCTGGGCTATCATTGCTTGGGTCTACGCGCAGCACGATATGCCACATGTGGCTGAAGTTGCTCTTAGACATAATTTCTTAGAGTTTGCTGAGTTGTTCTTATTCCTTCTTGTGGCGATGACATATATTGAAGCGATGCGTGAGCGCTTGGTTTTTGAGAGTCTTAAAGTTTGGTTGATTAATAAAGGCTTTAGCTTTAGACAGTTGTTTTGGTTGACTGGTATTCTGGCCTTCTTTATGTCACCGATTGCGGACAATCTAACCACTGCTTTAGTAATGGGCGCTGTGGTTCTGGCTGTTGGCGGAACCAACACTCGCTTTATTTCAATCGCTTTTGTTAATATTGTCGTTGCAGCAAATGCAGGTGGCGCATTTAGCCCGTTTGGCGATATTACTACCTTGATGGTTTGGCAGAAAGGTATTGTTGAGTTCCAGCAATTCTTTAGTTTGTTCCTGCCATCGGTTGTTAGTTTTATTATACCTGCTGCAATTATGCACTTCGCCATCAAGAACGAAACGCCTGAGGCGGCAGAGGAAAGTGTTGCTATTAAAGAAGGTGGCTTGTTGATTACGCTACTATTCCTGGTTACTATTGCAACAGCTGTATCTTTCCACAACTTCCTTCATTTGCCACCAGCAATGGGGATGATGACGGGTTTAAGTTACTTGATGATAACGGGCTACTTTCTTAAAAGAAGGCATACGGGTGAGCCAATTGAGAGATTTGATATTTTTCGCAAAATCTCTAACGCAGAATGGGACACGCTGCTGTTTTTCTTCGGTGTAATTACCTGTGTGGGCGGCCTTGGCTTTATGGGTTACCTTGCTCTGGTTTCAGAGGCGATGTATATCCAGCTCGGCGCAACTTATGCCAATATATTGGTGGGTATTCTTTCAGCGGTTGTTGATAACATCCCGGTAATGTTTGCTGTATTAACAATGATGCCAGATATGTCGCTAGGTCAGTGGTTATTGGTGACGTTGACCGCTGGTGTTGGTGGTAGTTTGCTTTCTATCGGCTCTGCAGCAGGTGTTGCGCTAATGGGGCAGTCAAAGGGTTACTACACTTTTGTATCTCACCTCAAGTGGGTTTGGGCAATTGCACTCGGCTATGGCGCAAGTATTTTGACACACTTATGGGTTAATGATGCGTTGATGGATGGCCCTTTCCTCTAATTTATTTGTAGATATTGGTCATTCTGCCATTAAGTGGCGGATGGCCAACTCGGCTGTTGTCAGCCAACCCATCAGTGACTTCTCTCTTGAGTCCCTTCCGGATTGTGCGGCTGTCTGGCTGAGCTATGTGGCGCATCAAGACTGTGTAGAAGCTATTAAACAGAGGTTCTCCTCGGTTGTTGTTGTTACAACGCCTGCAAGATATAAAACACTTAGTATTGCTTATCCGATTCCAAGCGAATTGGGCGTTGATCGCTTTCTGGCGATGCTCGGTGCGCAAGCGCATTATCCAAGCAGAAACCTGATCATTGTTGATATCGGTAGTGCGCTAACATTTGATGTGGTTACCGAGAGTGGAGAGCATCGGGGCGGATTGATTATGCCTGGGCTTAATGCGCTACGCTCTAGTTTTGAAAAGTTTGCGACTGAAAGTGATTTAAAGGGTTTTTCCGGCCTACAAAACGCCACAAAATCTGCTTGGCTTGGTGGCACTGAAAGCATGCTTATTGCAAGCATTAAAACTCAAATTGATGATTTTTTGGATCGCTATACAAATTCAAAAGTCATACTCACTGGTGGTGGCGCAAAAGATACAGCCTCAGCGCTAAATGTTGATGTTGAGGTTTATGATAATTTGGTTTTGGATGGTATTGAACACTACGCTCAAACTTCTTCGTAAAACCATCACTAACGGCATTTCTGAGACCACGAGCAAACCACCCTTTGGGTATAATTCCCACTATTAAATCTAACACTAAATAATTCTTGAAATGAAAGATCATCGCGTACTATCGGGCATGCGGCCAACCGGTCGTCTACACTTAGGGCATTACCACGGCGTACTGAAAAATTGGATTGAATTACAGAACGAGTACGACTCTTACTTTTTTGTGGCTGATTGGCACGCTTTTACTACGCACTATTCAGACAAAATTGATCTTGAAAAGAACGTTTGTGAAATGGTGGTGGATTGGTTAGCTGCGGGTATCAACCCGAACACTTCAACGATTTTTGTTCAATCTAAAGTGCCCGAGCACGCAGAGTTGCACCTGTTACTATCCATGTCAACGCCATTGAGTTGGCTGGAGAGGGTGCCGTCTTACAAAGACCAGCAATTGCAACTCAAAACCAAGGATTTGGCAACTTACGGCTTTCTTGGCTACCCGCTGTTGCAAAGTGCTGATATTCTCATATATAAGGCTGGTTTAGTGCCTGTCGGTGAAGACCAAGTGGCCCATGTGGAGTTGACTCGAGAAGTGGCACGTCGCTTTAATTACGTTTATGGCCGTGAAGCCGATTTTGAAGAAAAAGCTGAAACTGCCGCTAGTAAGATGGGAAAAAAACAAGCCAAGCTGTACAGAAGTCTACGAAAAAGCTACCAAGAAACGGGTGATGATGAAGCCCTGATTAAAGCAAAGGCGTTGTTGGGTGAGCAGCAAAATATCACTCTAGGTGATCGCGAAAGGTTGCTGGGTTATATTGAAGGCGTGGGTAAAATTATTTTGCCAGAACCAGAGTCACTGTTGACAAAAGCGTCGAAAATGCCAGGATTGGATGGTCAAAAGATGTCAAAATCTTATAACAATACAATATCACTTAGGGACGATCCGGCTGAAGTTGAGCAAAAAATTAAAAGAATGCCCACAGATCCTGCAAGGGTTAAGTTAACCGATCCTGGTGACCCTTCCAAGTGCCCTGTTTGGCAGCTGCACGAAGTTTATTCGGTGCAAGACGCTCTTGACTGGGTGGTTGAAGGTTGCACTAAGGCGAAGATAGGCTGTATTGAATGCAAAACACCCTTGATTAAGTCTGTTGTTGATGAATTGGGCCCAATGCAAGAACGTATTGCAAAATATCAATCGGATCCAAACCTGATTCAAGAGATAATTTTTGAGGGCTCTGAGCGCGCTCGAGTTGTCGCCAAAGAAACTATGGAAGATGTGCGCGATGCCATGGGCCTCACTTACTAACTAAAATTATTTGAATAATGTCTGAAAGAATACAAAAATTAATCGCCAACGCAGGTTACGGCTCAAGGCGTTGGGCTGAACGCCTTATTGACCAGGGTAGGGTGACTCTTAATAATAAAGAGGCAAAGCTAGGTGACAAAGGAACGATTACGGACCAAGTCGCTATTGATGGGCGCTTAATCGACCTCAAGCGCTACCATGAAGATGAAACCAAGGTCATTATTCTCAACAAGCAGGCGGGTTATGTGTGCAGTGCAAAAGACGAGGAAGGGCGCAAATCTGTGTTTGATCTCTTGCCGGAAAACACGCGCTGGGTAATGGTTGGAAGATTGGACATTAACACTGCAGGCTTGTTGTTGTTTACCAATAATGGCGATCTAGCCAATAAATTAATGCACCCTAGCTCTGAAGTTGATAGAGAGTATGCTGTGCGTGTTTTAGGCAAAGTTGAGAATGAACATATTGAACAACTTACCAAGGGCATCGAGCTAGAAGACGGCTTTGCCAAATTTCACCGAGTCACCCAAGGCGGTGGCGAAGGGGCTAATCGCTGGTATAAGGTGGTTTTACGTGAAGGTAGAAAACGTGAGGTCAGACGTTTATGGGAGGCTTTGGATTTCAAAGTATCACGACTCATTCGTGTGCGTTTTGGCGACATTCGTTTGCCTGATGATTTGCGTGCAAATAGAGTAGAGCATCTCAAGCCAAAACAAGTAGAAGCATTGCTTAGATTGGTTAATTTATCGAGCTAATTAGTCAAGCCCAACTGGCTCTAAAATAGCGCAATTTCAGCAGTATTTTCAACAGCAATATTCCTTACAGGTGAAGTATAATAGCGCTTTTGTGCCTTATTATTTCCAAGCTTCATGTCAGATTATAAATCCACCTTAAATTTACCTGCGACGGGCTTTCCGATGAAAGCAAATTTGGCCAATCGTGAGGGCGGTTTTTTATCGGATTGGGAGCAAAGTGATTTGTATCAACAAATCCGTGATAAATTCAAAGGAAAACCCAAGTTTATTTTGCACGACGGACCTCCATATGCCAACGGTGATATTCACATCGGCCATGCGGTTAACAAAGTTCTAAAAGACATTATTGTCAAAAGCAAAACGCTTTCTGGCTTTGATGCTCCGTACGTCCCAGGTTGGGATTGTCACGGCCTTCCAATAGAGCATAATGTAGAAAAAAAGAAAGGAAAAGTTGGCCACAAAATTAATGCCGATGACTTTCGAACAGCTTGCCGTGATTATGCTGATAAACAAATTGACAAGCAGAAGGTGGACTTTAAGCGTTTGGGCGTTTTGGGCGAGTGGGACAATCCATATTTAACAAAGAGCTTTAACTACGAAGCGAACATTGTTCGCGCATTAGGGAAAATCGTCGAAAACGGCCATTTGTCTAAAGGCTACAAGCCGGTTCATTGGTGCACGGAGTGTTCATCTGCTCTTGCTGAGGCTGAGGTTGAGTACAAAGACAAAACGTCTGAAGCAATTGACGTTGCTTTTAGGATTGTTAAAAGTGATGTTATTGATCTTGACAAACCAACGTCGGTTGTTATTTGGACAACTACGCCGTGGACATTACCCGCTAATGAAGCCGTTGCATTGCATCCTGAGCTTGATTATGTTGTTGTTGATACCCCCAATCACTCATACCTTCTGGCTTCAGATCTGCAAGAGGCGGCTATTGAGCGCTTTGGGTTTGATGGCACGACAGTGCAAGCCACTCAATACAAAGGCAGCGAACTTGAAGGTATGCAGCTTCAACATCCTTTCTTAGAAAAGCAAGTGCCTGTTATTTTGGGTGACCACGTTACTACTGAAGCGGGTACTGGCGCTGTACATACTGCACCTGCTCACGGTCAAGAAGACTACACAGTTGGCCTCCAGTACAACTTACCGGTTGATTGCCCAGTTGATGGGCGGGGTGTTTTTTTTAGTGATGTTGAACACGTTGGCGGTGAATTTATTTTTAAAGCCAATGCGACGATTATTGAATTATTAAAGGCCAATAATGCGCTGGTTTATCACAACTCTTTGTCGCACTCGTACCCGCATTGCTGGCGTCATAAAACGCCGGTAATTTTTAGAGCGACACCGCAGTGGTTTATCTCAATGACCAAAAACGGTTTAAGAGAGACGGTAAACACTGAAATTCCTAATGTTAAGTGGATTCCGGATTGGGGTCAAAAACGTATTGAACTGATGGTGGGTAATCGTCCAGATTGGTGTATTTCTCGCCAAAGATTTTGGGGTGCGCCAATTACTTTGTTTGTGCACAAGCAAACGGGCGAGTTGCATCCAGATACTGAATCACTGTTTGAGGTGGTTGCTAAAAAAATTGAAAAAGACGGCATTGATGCCTGGTTTACACTGGATGTTACTGATGTACTTGGCAAGGAAGCTTCTGAGTATGAAAAAACCACTGACACACTGGATGTTTGGTTTGACTCTGGCGTTAGCCATTACGCGGTTTTAAGAACTCGAGATTATTTGACGGACGTTGCCGACCTGTATCTTGAGGGCTCGGATCAGCATCGTGGTTGGTTCCAGTCATCCCTTATTACTTCATGTGCGATTCACGGCAAGGCGCCGTATAAACAAGTGTTAACACATGGCTTTACAGTAGACCAGCATGGTCATAAGATGAGTAAATCTGTGGGCAATGTTGTTCCTCCGCAAAAGGTGGTGAATTCGTTAGGTGCCGACATCCTTAGATTGTGGATTGGTAGTACCGACTACACGGGCGAAATGACTGTTTCTGAAGAAATTTTAAAACGCAGCGCTGATGCTTATCGTCGTATTCGCAATACAATGCGCTTTATGCTTGCCAACATGGAGGGCTTTGATCCGAGCAGTGATTTAGTGGATGCTGACGAGATGCTAGCACTGGATCGTTGGATCGTCTCTAAATCGGCCGAATTGCAAACACAAGTATTGGCTGAATACGATGATTACAATTTCCACCATGTGATGAAGCAAATACTCAATTTTTGTACCAATGATTTAGGTGGCTTTTATCTTGATATTATTAAAGATCGTCAGTACACAACGCAGCCGGACTCCTTAGCACGTCGCTCTGCACAAAGTGCTTTGTATCATATCTCTCAGGCGATGGTGCGTTGGTTGGCGCCGGTGCTTTCATTCACCGCTGAGGAGGTATGGCAGCATATCCCTGGTGCAAGCGATAACAGTATTTTCCTAGAGACTTGGTACGAGAGTCTTGCGGGAGACTACAACAACCCGTCAATCGAAGTGGCAAGAGATATTAATATTCATATTCGTAAGCAATTAGAGGAAATGCGCCGTGATAAAACTATCGGATCCTCTCTTGATGCGGAAATCGATATTTATTGCGATGACGAGGCGTTTCAAGCTTTAAACGAACTTGGCGATGAGTTGCGATTTGTATTTATTACATCAGCTGCACGCGTTCATAAAATTACCGATATGCCAGGCAATGCACTTGAAATCGACACTTCCCTAGCCTTACTAGTGAATAAAAGCACTCACCAGAAGTGTGTCAGATGTTGGCACCATCGCGAGGATGTTGCTAAAAATGATCAACATTCTGAGTTGTGTGGTCGCTGCGTTGAAAATGTTGCTGGTGAGGGTGAAAAGCGAGTTTTTGCATAATGCTAAAAGAGCTAAAAACACTGCATGTAGATTTAGGTGACAAGTCCTACCCGATTTATATTGGTTCTGGACTGTTGTCTGATCAAAGCTATTTGCATCAACATATCCACGGCAAACAGGTAATGATTGTCACCAATACAACGGTTGCTCCTTTGTACTTGCAATCGGTTTGTGAGTTGTTGAATGATTATCAAGTTGAAATCACCATTCTGCCGGATGGGGAGCAATACAAAACATTAGAGACGGTCAACACTATTTTTGATGCGTTATTGGGCGCAAAATTTAATCGCAGTGCAACGTTAATTGCACTTGGTGGCGGTGTTGTAGGTGATATGACAGGTTTTGCCGCGGCCTCTTATCAACGCGGTGTTAACTTTATTCAAATACCAACCACGTTGCTTTCGCAGGTGGATTCGAGTGTTGGTGGTAAAACAGGCGTGAACCACGAGCTGGGTAAAAATATGATTGGCGCTTTTCATCAGCCACAAGCCGTGGTGATTGATGTCGATACCCTTGATACACTTGATCAGAGAGAATTTTCAGCTGGCATGGCAGAAGTGATTAAATACGGCTTATTAGGAAATGCAGATTTTTTGCAAGACCTTGAGATGAATATGGGTGGCTTGATGGATAGAAATGTATCGCTTATTATTGATGCGGTTTATCGCTCTTGCGAAGACAAAGCAAGAATTGTTGCTGAAGATGAGTTTGAAGCGGGAAAACGTGCTCTGTTAAATCTGGGCCATACCTTTGGCCACGGTATTGAAAATACACTGGGTTACGGTACTTATCTTCACGGTGAGGCGGTTTCAGTAGGCATGCTCATGGCGGCCAAACTTTCAGAACTTGAGGGTGATTTGAGTGCCGCTTGTGTTGAGAGGGTGGCACAGTTACTGAATCAAGCCAACCTTCCGTGTGAGATTAATCAAGAAATTACTGAGGCGCAGTTATTTGCAGCAATGAGTCTTGATAAAAAAGCCATTGATGGCAATATTCGTTTGGTCCTTTTGAGGGGGCTTGGCGACGCCTACCTTTCTCAAGATTACTCTGGAGATAACTTAAATCAAGTTGTCAGAGATTTTATTCGTTAGAATTCTATATATATTATGTCCTTAAGTGAACAACAAGTTAAAGAAATAGCCCACTTAGCCCGACTAAGTGTTGATGATGGTGAGCTTGAACAAACAACAGCTGAGCTTAATAATATTTTGGGCTTAATGGCCGATTTGGCGAAGATTGATACCGAGGGCGTTAGTCCTATGGCCCATCCGCTGAATATGTCACAACGCCTTAGAGAGGACGAAGTGAGTGAGATCGACCAGTCTGAAGCATTTCAGGCCATTGCGCCGCAAACTGGCCAAAGCCATTTCTTAGTGCCAACGGTGATTGAATAATGCTGCACAAACTAACCGTCACCGAATTGTCAAAGGGCTTAAAAAATAAAGAATTTTCATCGGTTGAATTAACCAAGCACTTCTTGGATCGAATCAATCAGTCCGATCTAAATGCGTTTATAACTGTGACCGATGACTTGGCGCTTAATCAAGCAAAAGCGGCGGACGCGAAAATAGCGAATGGCAGTGCTGGCATATTAACGGGCATCCCGTATGCGCACAAAGATATTTTTTGCACGACCGGTGTAAAAACCTCAGCGGGCTCTAAAATACTTGATCCATTTATTTCGCCGTATGATGCTACAGTGAGCCACAAGCTAAATTCAGCGGATACAGTCATGCTGGGTAAGGCTAATATGGACGAACTCGCAATGGGCTCTTCCAATGAAAAGTCTTATTACGGTCCTGTGAAAAATCCTTGGGACAAAAACAAAGTACCTGGTGGTTCATCAGGTGGTTCGGCTGCTGCGGTGGCTGGCCGTTTGTCGCCTTTTGCAACGGGTACAGATACCGGTGGCAGTATTCGCCAACCTGCAAGTTTATGCGGTATTACAGGCATTAAGCCGACTTATGGCAGAGTGTCACGCTACGGCATGATTGCTTATGCCTCTAGTCTCGACCAAGCCGGCCCACTGACACAAACGGCAGAAGACGCTGCATTGGTGATGAATGTGATGGCGGGTTTTGACGACAAAGACTCCACCAGTGTTGATCGCGCCGTACCCGATTACACTAAAAATCTAGAAAATTCTATTGAAGGCTTGAAAATTGGCCTACCTAAGGAGTTTTTCTCCGAAGGTTTGGATAGTGGTGTTGCTGAAACGGTAATGGCTGCCGTTAAAGAATTTGAATCGATGGGTGCTAGTGTGCAAGAGGTGTCTCTGCCAAATTCGGCGCATGCGATACCAACTTACTATATTGTCGCACCGTGTGAGTGCTCGTCTAATCTTTCAAGGCTCGACGGCGTTCGCTACGGCTATCGTTGCGAAGACCCCAAAGATCTTGAGGATCTCTATTTAAGATCTCGCTCTGAAGGTTTTGGTCCAGAGGTTAAAAGGCGCATTATGATTGGTGCGTATGCACTTTCTGCTGGTTATTACGATGCCTATTATTTAAAAGCGCAAAAAGTCCGTCATTTAATTAGTGAAGACTTCAAAAAAGCCTTCCAAGATGTTGATGTAATTATGGGCCCTGTATCGCCAACAACGGCATTTGATTTGGGTTCGTTTACAGACTCTGTTTCTATGTATCTTGCTGATATTTATACACTTTCACTAAATTTAGCAGGCCTTCCAGGAATGAGTATTCCTGCGGGTTTTTCGAACAATATGCCGGTTGGTTTACAGCTCATCGGTAATTATTGGTCTGAAGAGTTGCTACTCAATGCAGCGCATCAATTCCAAGGTCAAACCGACTGGCACGCACAAATGCCAGAGGGAGTGTAGCATGGCGTGGGAAACAGTTATTGGTTTAGAGATTCACTCTCAACTTAAAACAAAATCTAAGATTTTTTCAGGCGCATCAACAGCTTTTGGCGCAACCCCTAATTCACAAGCTTGTGCGGTTGATTTGGGCCTTCCAGGCGTGTTACCGGTGCTTAATAAAGAAGCGGTGGTAATGGCTATTAGGTTTGGCTTGGCAGTGGGCGCCAAAGTTAATAAGCGCTCTATTTTTGACCGTAAAAACTACTTCTATCCCGACCTTCCGAAGGGTTATCAAATATCCCAATTTGAATTGCCTGTTGTGGGTGAAGGTGAAATTGAAATCACCACTGAAGATGGCGTAACGAAAAAAATTGGCATTACCAGAGCGCACTTGGAAGAGGATGCTGGAAAATCCATTCACGATCTTTACGATGACTATACTGCGATTGATCTAAATCGTGCGGGCACACCGCTATTAGAAATTGTTTCAGATCCCGATATGAGTAGCGCCAAAGAAGCGGTGGCCTACGCCAAGAAAATTCATGCCCTGGTGCAATATATTGGCATTTGTGATGGCAACATGCAAGAGGGTTCTTTCCGTTGCGATGCCAATGTGTCGATTCGCAAAAAAGGCGCTGAAAAACTCGGTACTCGCGCTGAGCTGAAAAACATTAATTCCTTTAAGTTTTTAGAAAAAGCCATTAACTTGGAAGTTGAGCGCCAGCAGGATATTTTGGAAGAGGGTGGATCGGTGGTGCAAGAAACACGCCTGTATGATTCAGTGAAGAACGAAACACGCTCAATGCGCTCCAAGGAAGAGGCAAACGATTACCGCTATTTCCCCGACCCTGATTTATTACCAGTTGAGGTTGACGATGAACTTCTGCAGCAAATTCGTGCCAATTTACCGGAACTGCCAACTGAAAAAAAACAACGTTTTGTTGGCGAATTAGGTCTTAACGATTACGACGCTGAAGTGTTGACGTCACAAAAAGCGGTTGCTGATTATTTCGAAGCCATGTTGGAAGTAGGTGCAGATTCCAAGCTTTCGGCCAATTGGGTGATGGGTGAATTGTCAGCTATACTCAATAAAAATCAAATAGATATCGAAGGCTGTCCGGTTTCTGCACAGGCATTTGCCGGATTAGTGATGCGGATTTCCGACGACACGATCTCTGGAAAAATTGCCAAAGATGTCTTTAAAGCGATGTGGCGAGGCGAGGGTAGTGCGGACGAGATTATCGATAGCAAAGGCCTTAAGCAAATGACCGATAGTAGTGCTATTGAAGGCGTTATTGATGAAATTATCGCTAACAACGTGCCTCAAGTAGAGCAATATAAAGGTGGCAATACTAAGTTGTTGGGATTTTTTGTCGGCCAGGTGATGAAAGCGACTCAGGGTAAAGCCAACCCGAAGCAAGTTAACCAGTTACTCAATGAAAAGCTCTCTTAAATTCTCCGAATTAGGTGAGGAGTTTTATTCGCTAGTTCAGCCTATCAAGCTTGAGAAAAGCCACCTAGTGCACGTCAATGAGGACCTTAAGGCCAATCTTAAAATAAACCTGAGCGATGAAGAATTGCTTGGCGTTTGCTCGGGCGAGAAAAAATTTAACGCAACAAAACCACTCTCAACCATTTACGCAGGCCATCAATTTGGCTATTTTGTGCCGCAACTTGGCGATGGCCGCTCTTGCCTTATTGGCGAATCTAATGGTTATGAGTTGTCCCTAAAAGGGGCGGGCACTACGCCTTATTCAAGAGGTGCGGATGGTCTTGCCGTGCTGAGATCGTCGATTCGCGAATACTTATGCTCTATTGCTATGAAGGGGCTAAACATCCCAACAACAGAGGCGCTTGCCATTGTTGGTAGCGATACCGATGTGGTGCGCGAGCACGTAGAAAGCGCTGCAGTTGTTACTCGAGTGGCGCAAAGCCATATTCGTTTTGGTCATTTTGAGTTGTTCGCCTCTCGCTCGCAACACCTAGAGGTCAAAAAATTAGCGGATTTTGTTATTGAGAACTACTATCCCCAGCTAAAAGGCGAAGACAGTTATTTGTCGTTATTCAAGACTGTGGTTCGCTCAACGGCAATTATGGTTGCTCGTTGGCAAGCGCAAGGCTTCTCTCATGGAGTGATGAACAGTGACAATATGTCCATCCTTGGTTTAACGATTGACTACGGGCCGTTTGGTTTTATGGAGAAATACAACCCGAGTTTTGTGTGTAATCACTCGGATCATCAAGCGCGTTATTCATTTGAGCGGCAGCCAACAGTTGCGCTATGGAACCTGCAAAGATTGGCTGATACACTATCCAGTTTGATTGATAAAGAAAAACTCACAAAAGCCTTGGAAGAATACCAAGAATTTTTGGTGAAAGAATACACAAGTTTAATGCGTCGTAAATTTGGTTTGGCTGAAGTAACCAAAGGCGACAGCGATTTAATCAACGACTTTTTGCAGTTGCTCTACAGCCGTGGCCAGGACTATTCTTGCTCAATGCGCTCGTTATCATTACAAGGTGTTAACAATCTGGGCGATGCTTTTGATGCTTGGTTCGAACGTTATGACAAAAGACTGACGAGCGAGGCAAGCAGCGCCGATGAACGGGCACTGATGATGAACAGTGTTAACCCAAAATTTATTCTTAGAAATTATCTTGCGGAAGTTGCTATTCGCAAAGCGGAAGATTTATACCAATACGATGAGATTGACACACTTTTTAATTTGCTGAAAAATCCATTTGATGAACACCTTGGTTTTGAGTCTTATACCAATGAAGCCCCAGATTGGGCACAAAATCTATCGGTTAGTTGTTCGTCCTAACTTAATAACTCGACTATAGCTGAGATCATTTGAGATCCTGCAAAAAGAGACAGCCAATTGATGCACTGAACCACGATTGGCCAAACAATTATCTCAAAGCCGCCAAGAAACATGAGGGCCAGTATGATGTACAAGCCATACTGCTCTAATTGGTTGTATTTATAGGCCAAAGGTCTTGGCAAGAGGGCGCTAATAACTCGTGAGCCATCCAAGGGTGGTATTGGAAGTAGGTTAAACACCGCTAGAATTAGATTAATAAAAATGCCAGCGGCGGCCATTTGAACAAGTGCTGGAGAGTTAAGATTGGTAGTCAGTGTTATAACCAATAACCAGCCAATTGTCATCAGAATATTTGCAGCAGGGCCGGCGAGCGCCACCAAAATCATATCTTTTTTGGGTGATCTTAAGGCGTTAAAGTTAATTGGTACAGGCTTCGCCCAGCCAAAAATGAGGCCGCCTGGCATCAGTAGCAAAACTACAGGCACTAAGATGGTTCCTATAGGATCAATATGCTTAATGGGGTTGAGCGTTACTCGCCCCATCATTTTCGCAGTGTGATCGCCAAAAAAACTGGCGACCCAACCATGAGCCGCCTCATGTAAAGTGATGGCGAATAGTACGGGTATAACCCAAATAAATATAGTTTGAAAATCAGGCATAAAATCAAGCTTAATGTAAAATTAGCGCATTTGTTGTTAGACTTACCCCATTTTATATGAAAAGCAGTGATTTATTAATCCCTACCGTTAAAGAGGCGCCAAACGACGCAAAGATTGTTTCGCATCAATTGATGATTCGTGCAGGCTTGATTTCAAAATTGGCCTCGGGCCTTTATTCATACTTGCCAATGGGCTTAAGGGTGGTGCGAAAGGTTGAAAAAATTGTTCGTGAAGAGATGAGCAAATCTCTTGCTCAAGAGGTATTAATGCCCGTTTCTCAGCCGTCGGAACTTTGGCAAGAATCTGGCAGATGGGAGGAGTACGGCCCTGAATTGTTGCGCTTTCAAGACAGACACGGTCGAGATTTTTGCATGGGACCCACTCATGAAGAGGTGATTACCAATATTGCTAAGCAATATCTGCGCAGCTACAAGCAGTTACCGATGAATTTTTACCAAATTCAAACTAAATTTAGAGATGAGATTCGCCCTCGCTTTGGTGTTATGCGTTCGCGTGAATTTATCATGAAAGATGCTTATTCTTTTCATATTGATGAGAGCTCACTCGCAGAAACCTACCAGGTGATGCATCAAACTTATTGCAATATTTTTGATCGCTTAGGACTTGATTATCGTCCAGTTCTGGCTGATTCTGGCGCCATTGGTGGTGACAGTTCGCATGAATTCCACGTGCTAGCAGATTCTGGCGAGGATGCAATTTGTTTTTCAGATGAGTCCGATTATGCGGCCAATATTGAGCGTGCTGAAACGCTGCCTCAAGGCGATCCGAGCGCACCAACACAAGAGTTAACTGTCACTGAAACACCTGATGTTAAGACGATTGATGATGTTTGCACTTTACTTGGAATCCCTTCAAATACGACAATAAAAACATTGGTGGTTAATGGTGAAGAGGATAGTTTAGTCGCACTTGTGCTTCGAGGCGACCACGAGCTTAACGAAGTTAAAGCGGCGAAAATTGACGGTGTTGCCCAACCTCTTGCTATGGCTGATGAAGAGAAAGTGCAGAGAGCGCTAGGCTGCGCTTTTGGCTCAATCGGCGTGGTTAACTCTCCAATTAAGCTTATTGTCGATTACGCGGCAGCTTGTTTATCCGATTTTGTTTGTGGTGCTAACGAAGATGATAAGCACTTGACGGGCGTTAATTGGCATAGAGATACACCCGATTTTGATACTGCTGATTTGCGTAATGTTGTTGCCGGTGATCCTTCGCCTGATGGTAAGGGTAAGTTGGAAATTAAGCGAGGTATTGAGGTTGGTCACATTTTCCAGCTGGGCACAAAATACTCGGATGCAATGAATGCTAACGTTGTTGGTGAAAACGGCAAATCGGTAAATATGAATATGGGTTGCTACGGCATTGGTGTTACCCGGGTTGTCGCTGCCAGCATTGAGCAAAATCATGACGATAGAGGTATTATCTTCCCAGAGGCGATTGCGCCTTTCCAGTTGGTTATTGTGCCGATTAATTACAATAAATCCTCACGAGTGAAAACTTTGGCGGATGATCTTTACCAGCAGTGTCTTGAATTAGGTGTTGAGGTTTTGCTCGATAACCGCAAAGAAAGGCCGGGCATTATGTTTGCCGATTCTGAACTTTTAGGCATTCCTCATCGAGTGGTTATTAGTGACACACATGCCGATAATGGTAATGTGGAATACAAGGCCCGAAACGCTCCTGAAAAAATTGAAGTGACTTATGGTGAGGCGGCTGATTTTATTGCCTTAAAGCTTTCATAGGACCTTTGAAGAAAATGGTTTTCCTGCAGTATTTAATTCCTCAGCATCTGCTGTCAAAGTGTATGCATCGATTCGCAAGAATCGAAATTGTCTGGCTGAAAAACACTTTTTTGCGCTGGTTTGTTAAAAAATATGGTGTTAATCTAGCGGAGGCGGAAAGAGAAAAAATTGAGGATTATTGCCATATAAACGATTTTTTCACCCGCAGTTTAAAGTCGAGCGCTAGAGTTGTTGAAAGTGCTGAAATAGTCTCCCCGGTTGACGGTGTTGTTTCTCAGGCTGGTGGTATTCGGTCTTCTCAAATATTGCAAGCCAAAGGCCATCATTATTCAGTGCAACAACTGTTGGCCGATAAGTCTTCAATACAGTTTGAGAATGGCCAGTTTGCAACGATTTACCTTTCACCAAAAGATTACCATCGTATTCACATGCCGTTTGATGGTAAGCTTAAATCGATGACCTACATACCGGGAGATTTGTTCTCAGTGAATCAAAAAACTGCTGAGAGTGTCGACGGCCTATTTGCTCGAAATGAGCGGCTGGTGTGTTATTTTGAGACGGCCTTTGGCGAGGTTGCTTTTATCCTGGTCGGTGCAATCATGGTGGGCTCGATGGAGGTTGTATGGCAGGGAAAAATTACTCCACCTTATACAAAATCGATCAAAGAATACGAATACAGCGACAAGAGTATCAAACTTGTAAAGGGCGAAGAGATGGGGCGATTTAATATGGGGTCAACTGTCATACTATTATTACCAGAGAATGCGTCGAAAATGGACTTGATAGAGTCGCAAAGTGTCAGAATGGGACAGGCTGTCGTTTAACTATTTTCCAGATTTGGTAATTTTTACCAGTCTCACGCCTTGCTTAGAAACTTGCAAGATTTCAATAATCAACCCGCCAATCTTAAGGCTAAGGTTTGATTGTGGCAGGCTTTGCAATTGTTCGAGAATGAGACCGTTAAGGGTGTTTGCCTCATCGTGTTGCAAGTTAATATTCAGCGCCGTGTTCAATTCGCGAATACTAACTCTAGGGTCAACCAAGTAACTTCCGTCTTCTTGCAAGCTGATTTCTTCGATAATTTCACTTTGGTTGGAGGTAAATTGACCGACAATTTCTTCCAGAATGTCTTCAAGTGCTAGCAACCCGAGAACTTCGCCGTATTCGTCTACCACAAGCCCCAAACGTCTTTTCTTCGTTTTAAAGTGCTCTAATTGCAGCGACAGTCGCGTTCCCTCGGGTATGAAATAAGGTGCACGAATTAGCGCTTTGATAGCGCCAAGATTGATTTCTTCTTTGGCGTAAAGGTTGGTTATGTCCCTCATGTGAATCGTGCCAATAATGTTGTCTTCGGTGCCGTCAAAAATAAGCAATCGAGTGTGTTGAATGCGCTTGAATTGCTCGAAAAGCTCGTCTTCGTTGTTGATGTCAACACTGATAAATTCGTGGTGTGGAACCATAATATCTTCAACTTTGACTTTTTCAAGATCAATAATATTGAGCAGCATTTTTTGGTAATTGTTTGAAACCATTGGCTTGGCGTCGAGCACAGCCATTCTTAGTTCTTCAGCACTGATATTGTCGACATTACTGGGCTGTAGGCCAAAAGGCTTAAGGATGAATTGTGAAACTTTTGATATTAGCCAAATAATTGGATTGAAAATCTTCATCAAGATTTCAATAACAATGGCTGCTGGTAGGGCTATTTTTTCGGGGTTTTTAGCGGCAAAAGTCTTTGGCGTTGTTTCTGCAAATATGAGAATAACGAGTGTTAACGCTAGAGAGGCAAGAATAACCGAGCCTTCACCCCAAAGTTTAATGGCGAGAATGGTGGCGATACTGGCTGCAAGGATGTTGACAAAATTATTGCCCAGTAAAATAGCGCCAATTAGATGATCAACATCATCTAACAATCGCTCTACTCGTTTGGCTTTTGCGTTGTTTTTGGCGCAAAGTGCTTTGAGACGATAGCGATTGATCGCCATCATTGAAGTTTCAGTACTTGAGAAAAAGGCTGAAGCGAGTATTAAAGCGAAAAGTAAAACACCCAACCAAAACGTTGAAAGTGATTCCAATCAAATAACCTTAAGGTTTAAAAACAATATTTTATACCGGAAGTGCGTGTCGATTGAGTGCTTAAATTTATGCGTGGTGTTTGAAAGTGCTCAGACCAGGGTAGATTGCATTTTCACCCAACTCTTCTTCAATTCTAAGAAGGCGGTTATATTTAGCAAGTCTATCAGAGCGCGACAAAGAGCCGGTTTTGATCTGACCACAACTTGTTGCTACCGATAAGTCGGCAATCGTTGTATCTTCAGTTTCACCACTTCTGTGTGACATGACGCAAGTGTAGCCAGCATCCATCGCCATTCTCATTGCTTCGAATGTTTCTGTTAGTGTGCCGATTTGATTCACTTTAACCAAAATTGAATTGGCAATATTCTCATCGATACCTCTTTTCAGAATTTTGCTGTTAGTTACGAACAAGTCATCACCGACCAGCTGTACTTTATCGGCAAGTTTTTGCGTGAGTAAGTCCCAGCCATGCCAATCGTTTTCGTCCATGCCGTCTTCGATAGAGATGAGCGGGTACTTTTCTACCCAATCAGCCAAATAATCAACGAACTCTTCACTACTTAGAGAGACGTTCTCTGATGTTAGGTTGTACGTGCCGTTTGCGTAAAATTCAGAACTGGCAGCGTCAATAGCGATAAAGATATCTTTTCCGGCTGTGTAACCTGCGTTTTCAATTGCCTCTAAGATAACTGTAATAGCTTCTTCGTTTGAGCCAAGGTCGGGGGCAAAACCGCCTTCATCACCCACGGCAGTATTAAGACCTCTTTGGCTAAGTACAGCTTTTAAATGATGAAATACTTCAGCGCCGTATCTCAATGCCTCTCTAAAGCTTGGCGCACCTGCCGGGATAATCATAAATTCTTGAATATCAACGCTGTTGTCGGCATGCTCACCACCGTTGATGATATTCATCATTGGTACTGGAAGTTTGTAGTGATCTGAAAAATCAAACGAAGCAAATAATGACTCGCCATTGGCGTTTGCTTTGGCATGGGCAGAAGCTAGAGAAACCGCTAGAATAGAGTTGGCGCCTAGGTTTGACTTGGTGTCCGTGCCATCAAGTTCGATCATCTTGTTGTCAATCGCTTTTTGATTACTAACGTCCATACCAACAAGCGCATCGTTAAGCTCGTTATTAACAAAGTCAACCGCTTTCAATACACCCTTGCCGAGGTAGCGACTCTTGTCGCCGTCTCTTAGTTCTAAGGCTTCGCGTTGACCTGTTGAGGCACCAGAAGGCACCATGGCACTGCCGATTACGCCACTGTCTAGAATTACATCGGCTTCAATAGTAGGGTTGCCACGAGAGTCTAGGATTTCACGGGCCTTAATTTTTACAATAATCATTTTAGTGTTTTGGGTTTACTCAAAGAAAGATCTCATTTTACCAAAGAAGGAGTTGGATTCTGGATGTTGTTTTTCACCACATGAAACTGAGAACTCCTTTAACAGCTCTTTTTGCTTGCTTGTAAGGTTGACTGGCGTTTCAATTTTTACTTGACAGAGTAAGTCTCCAGTGCCTCCATGTCTAATGGCTGGAACACCTTTTCCTCTAAGACGAAATAACTTGGCCGATTGAGTGCCAGCGGGGATGTTGATTTTTAGCTTGCCGTCAAGGGTTGGTACTTCGATGGAGCCACCAAGTGCTGACGTTGCGAAATCAATGGGCACTTCGCAATAAAGGTCGTTACCTTCGCGTTGGAAGATATCATGCTCTACAACGTGAATCTGTACGTAAAGATCTCCGGTTTGTCCGCCGCGTATGCCGGCTTCGCCTTCGCCACTAAGGCGAATTCTATTGCCAGTATCAACACCAGCAGGGATTTTGACAGAAAGTGTTTTTTGCTTACTAACCACGCCTTGACCACGGCAAGTGCCACAAGGTGATTCAATTTCCTCACCAGCGCCATTGCATTGATGACAAGGCCTCTGTACCGCAAAAAATCCTTGCTGCATTTGCACTTGACCGGAGCCATGGCAAGTGCCGCATGTTTTAACAGAAGTGCCGGGCTTCGCGCCCGAGCCGTCACAAGTATCACAGCCATCGTTTTTGGTGACTCTGATTTTAACGGTATCGCCTTTGACGGCTTGAGTGAGGTCGATCTCTAAATCGTATCGTAGGTCTGAGCCTCTATTGTCCGGTGTTGAGCGGCCGCCGCCAAAAATATCACCAAAAATATCACCAAATCCACCACCGCCAAAAGGGCTGCCACCCCCACCAAATCCACCACCGCCTGCGCCCTGTTCGACACCCGCGTGCCCAAATTGATCGTAAGCTTGACGTTTTTGAGGATCTGAAATGATATCGTAAGCTTTACGAACTTCTTTGAATTTCGTCTCGGCACCGGCTTTATCACCCGCATTTCGATCCGGATGAAATTTCATTGCTAAACGCTTATAGGCTTTTTTTACCTTTGCCTCATCCGCGCTTTTATCGACGCCTAGAACTTCGTAATAATCTCGTTGTGACATGAGTCCCTTTTATTAAGAAACCTCCCGTGAATAAATTCAAGGGAGGTTTTGTGTTGGTGGATGCTTGTTTGTTACTTGTCTTCTTTGACTTCTTCAAAGTCCGCATCGACTACATCATCTGCTGTTGCTTGACCCGCTTCAGCCGTTTCTGCACTGGCTTTTTCCTGTGCTTTTTGGGCCAATACTTGGGCTTTTTCACTCAGATTTTGAACTTGAGCATCAATCGCTTCTTTGTCATCACCTTTGATGACCTCTTCAAGTTCGCTCACTGCCGCTTCAATCGCAGACTTTTCATCGTCTGAAATATCGTCTTTAAGCTCTTCAAGCGTTTGCTTGGTTGAGTGAACCAACGAATCTGCCATATTGCGAGTTGTCACTAACTCCTGGAATTTTTGATCTTCTTCGGCGTGTGCCTCAGCGTCTTTAATCATTTTGTCAACTTCTTCATCAGAAAGGCCGCTTGACGCTTTAATTGTGATTGATTGCTCTTTGCCCGTGTTTTTATCTTTGGCAGAGACATTCAAAATACCGTCAGAGTCGATGTCTAATGTGACTTCAATTTGCGGTTGTCCTTTAGGTGCGGCTGCAATACCTTCAAGGTTGAATTGACCAAGAGATTTGTTGGCACTCGCCACATCGCGTTCACCTTGTAATACGTGGACCGTTACCGCAGATTGGTTGTCCGCTGCAGTCGAGAATACTTGTGAAGCGTTAGTTGGAATGGTTGTGTTCTTTTCAATCAGTCTTGTCATGATGCCGCCCATTGTCTCAATACCTAGAGAGAGTGGCGTTACATCAAGAAGAAGCACGTCGGTGACATCGCCAGACAGTACGCCGCCTTGAATTGCAGCACCCATTGCTACAGCTTCATCTGGGTTGATGTCTCTCTTAGGCTCTTTGCCGAAGAAGTCTTGTACCATTTGCTGCACTTTAGGCATACGTGTTTGACCACCAACCATAATAACTTCGTCAATATCAGCACTTGTAAGTCCAGCATCTTTAAGGGCGACCTTGCATGGCTCGATAGAGCGCCTTAATAAATCTTCTACAAGAGACTCTAGTTTTGCGCGAGTAATTTTAATATTCAGGTGTTTAGGTCCTGAGGCGTCAGCTGTAACGTAAGGTAGGTTGACGTCTGTTTGCTCAGAAGAAGAAAGTTCGATTTTGGCTTTTTCTGCCGCTTCTTTTAAGCGCTGTAATGCCATTGGGTCGTTTGCCAAATTAATGCCTTGCTCTTTTTTAAATTCGTCAACTAGGAAGTTAATAATGCGCTGGTCGAAATCTTCACCGCCTAAGAAAGTATCACCGTTAGTTGAAAGTACTTCAAAGTGCTTTTCGCCATCGATGTCTTCCATTTCAATAATAGAAACGTCAAATGTACCACCGCCTAGGTCATACACAGCTACTTTCTTGTCGCCAGCACCTTTATCAACACCGTAGGCAAGAGCCGCTGCTGTTGGTTCGTTGATAATTCTTTTTACTTCTAGGCCTGCAATTTTGCCAGCATCTTTCGTTGCTTGGCGTTGCGAGTCGTTAAAGTAAGCAGGCACTGTAATAACCGCTTCAGTCACTTCGTGACCTAAGTAGTCTTCAGCAGTTTGCTTCATTTTTTGAATGACACGAGCTGAAATTTCAGGTGCGGCCATTTTTTTGCCTTTAACTTCTACCCAGGCATCACCATTGTCTGCTTTGACAATTTTGTAAGGCACCAAGTCAATGTCTTTTTGTACGGCATCTTCTTCAAAGCGACGACCAATAAGGCGCTTGATGGCGTAAAGTGTATTTTCAGGGTTCGTTACAGCCTGTCTTTTGGCTGGCTGACCCACTAAAATTTCTTCTGAATCTTTAGGGTAGGCAATAATTGAAGGGGTCGTACGATCGCCTTCAGAGTTTTCAATGATTTTGACTGCGCCACCGTCCATAACGGCAACGCATGAATTTGTTGTACCTAGATCAATACCAATAATTTTCGACATTTTTAGTTACTCCTTGTGTTTGATATAAAGCCTATGTGGGGGCGTTATATCTTATTTCAAGGCTGGAGCTAATTATTTTGACTTATGTCGTTGTAGGATGACTTCTACGCAGTTAGGCACGAAAGGACTGATGTCACCGCCAAGGGATAGGATTTCTCTAACCAGTGATGAGGAGATATTGGCAAACTCTTCTGAAGGGGTCATAAACAGGGTTTCAATGTTGGGGTTGAGGCGTTTATTCATGCCACTTAATTGAAACTCGTACTCAAAGTCAGAAACAGCGCGAAGGCCGCGGATGATAACTTGCGCATTATGATCTCTAGCAAAATCGACCAATAAAGAGTCAAACCTCAACACTCGTACGTTTTCAAGCACTGCAATCGACGTGTTAACCGCTTCGATACGTTCGTCAATACTTAAAAAACTGTTTTTATTAACATTTTGGGTGATGGCAACAATAACTTCATCGAATAATCGGCTGGCGCGATAAATTAAATCAACATGGCCGCTTGTGATGGGGTCAAAAGATCCTGGGTAAATTGCAATTTTTTTCATCATTCCTCAAGATTGATCAAGCAATAATGTACATTGCCGGATTTTTTTTGTTTGGCTATATTATAGCGATAACCGCTCAGCGCACTTAAGTTGTCATTGTTTATCTGAAATTCAGATTCGATGTAAATCTTGCTGGTTTGGTTGATGTAGCCATTGTCCGCAATTAGTTTTAGGATTTTTGGCAGTATTTCTTTGGCGAAAGGTGGGTCAAGGAAAACCAAATCAAAAGGTTTGTTGCTTGGTTGGCTTAAGTGCGCTATCGCATCAGCTTGGACGAGTGTGAATTTTTCGCTAGAGAATTGTTCCAAGCTAATTTGGAGCTGTTTAAAAACAGCGTTGTTTTTCTCTATCGAATAAATCGTTTTAGCACCTCTTGAAAGTGCCTCAAGACTGAGCGCACCGCTGCCGGCGAATGGATCAAGTACACGCTTGTTGAAAATATCGAATTGCAACCAATTGAACAGAGTTTCACGAATTTTTCCGCTGGTAGGGCGCAGGCCCTCCGCGTCAGGAAAGTGAAACTGCCTGCCGCGAAATTCACCCGCAATAATTCTAAAGCTATTTGTTTCGATAATTGTCAAATGCGGCCACAAGCTCCCTCTTTGCCGATGTCGCGTCGCCCCAGCCCTCAATCGTCACCCATTTTCCTTCGTCAAGGTCTTTGTAGTATTTAAAGAAATGCTCAATTTGGTCTTTAAGAGCAACATCAACGTCGTCAATACAACGTATGCCGTGGTATGAGCGACATAGTTTGTCGATTGGTACAGCAAGAATTTTTGCGTCTTCGCCTGCTTCGTCTGTCATTTTAAGAACGCCGATTGGGCGCGCAACAATAACAGAGTCGTGAATTAATGGGTAAGGTGTAATAACTAACACGTCGGCCGGATCGCCATCATCTGAGAGTGTATCAGGGACGAAGCCATAATTGCATGGGTAAAACATCGGTGTTGAGATAAAGCGATCGACAAACATGGCGCCCGTTTCCTTGTCGATTTCATATTTAACAGGCGATGAATTGGCGGGGATTTCAATAATAACATTGATCTCATCGGGTATGTTTCCTGCTGATACAGGCTTTAAGCTATTTTGCATTTAGTTTTCCTTATTGAATAATTCGGCTCTCCAGCCTCGACATAAAGACACATCTAAATCACCACGAATATACATCGTCAGTGACTTGCTTGTGATTATGAGTTCCGGCGGCAAATTATACGCTGTTGCGATATTATTGATACGCTCTTGAAGGGTATTTTTGCTATTTTTTTCAGAGTTATTAAGGGGTTTGTGATTGTTGGGCGTTGCATTTGGCTTGAAAAAAATGTCGTTCGAATCAATAAAGTGATTAAATATTTTTTCACTGCTCGACGAAAGGGTTAGTTTATTGCAAGCGTAATCAAGCAGCTTTTCATCTGACATAATCCATTTTCTTGGTTTATCTTTTCTTTTGGCGGTATCTTCTCGCCATGCACAGAGTTGAAAAGCGAGTTTATGGTGTTTGCTATTTAGTCGAAATATTCCTTTAATTTTCTGAAATATTTTTTTAATTGGCACGTCATACAACTCTGAGTTTAATAGAGCGTTAGTTTCTTCATTTAGCCAATCAAGTTTGTTGGCGTCTTCTAGTTTTCCTTGCAGTTTTTTAAATAGAGGTAGCAGGTAGCGAACATCATTAAGTGCGTACTCGACTACGTCGTCTGGTAGGGGGCGCCTTGTCCAATCAAAACGCGCATGCGCTTTTTCAAGGAGGACGCCTTCAAATTGCTCTGTCAATGCTTGATACGAAACTTGCAAGGGTAGATTGACCAAAGCTGCAGCGATTTGTGTATCAAACAAGTTGTTTGGAAGTTGCCCGGATAGGAGGTAAAAAGCCTCAATATCTTGGCGGGCAGAGTGGACAATCCATACGGTTTCTTCTCTGTATAGCTTTTCAAAAAGTGGCTCCAAGTCCGGTATTGATAAAACGTCAATGCATTCGACACTATTGGCGGTTGAAATTTGGACTAAACAGAGTTTTGGGTAGTAAGTATCGATGCGGCGAAATTCTGTATCGATGCCGAGGTAATATTCACCTTCAATGGAGTCAAGGTAGTTCTGGAGTTGTGTTTGGTTTTGTATCAAAGCAGTCAAATTTAGCCAATTGTTGTATTTTAGCAACAACTTGCGTTAGCAAGAATTCATTTATGAGATAATCGGGGCATTTTCGTAAGTACTGCATTAACTTATGCTCTTAGATCATGCATTATCACTAGATAAATCACCGCCAGCTGTGTTCTGGATTGCTGTTTTCCTGATCTCTTTTTTGGCTATGTTTTATTTGGGCCTGTCGCCAGAATTAATTGATGAGTGGTATTTGATATTGGTTGGCTTTAATGTCGTCATGAGCTTGATAGCGTTGTACTTTATTGTGCTCAACATGCGCCGATTAAAACAAAACACCGACCAGAATGTTATCGGCTCTAATTTTACTTGGTCTTTGGTTAAGATCATTCCTGTTTTGGTTTTGCTGCCTGTACTCTCTTTTTACTTTTTCTCATTTGAGTCTATTCGTGACAATCTAAACACTGCAGAGAATCAGTTCGATAAGTTCAATATTACTGTTGCTGGCGAGGTGGATGAGCTATATAAAAACACCAGTGATATCGTCATTAAATATTATTTTGATAGAACGTTGAATATCGCCAAAATGGTTAACTATTTTGATGCGCCACGCTCATCGAAGATGAAAATGCAAAGAGTGCTGGAGCAGCTTGTTATGGATAATTGGGCGTGTGAGTTAAAACTCTATGATGCACAGATGGTGTTGATGGCGTCCACCACAGGTGAAAAAACGTGCTTGGAGGATGGTTATACCGCTTCGACCGATGACTTTACCTTGATTTCACATTATTCTGCAGATGCCAGTATCACTAGTTTAAGTCAAAGAATGACGCGCTTTCGAGATGCGGCAAAAGATGCGAAGCTTGAGCTAAACTCGTCAATTATCAAAACACGTTTTATGGTGGATTTTTCCTCAACCGTGCTTTTGGCGGTTTTAAGTGCATTACTTGTTGTTTTGAGGATGATTGACCAACTTATGCGACCGATGCATAATTTATCTTTAGCCACTCGAGAAATCTCTGCGGGTAACTATGATGTTGAAATTCAACACGACCCTAGGAATACAGACTTGCATGAGTTGATTATTCATTTCAACGAGATGAGTCGACGAATAAAACTCTCTAGAGAGGGGCTTGACACCCATAATCTGTACTTGGAGACTATATTAAAATACTCTTTTGGTGTTATCGCTCTGAACCCAGATAAGACCATTCAGATGATTAACCCTGTGATTGGTAAGATGCTGCACATTGACAATGAAAAGATTTTTGTTGGTCAATCTTACGATAGTGTTATTGAGATTTATGATTATCTGCAGCCATTGTTTTCTTACGTTGAGGCTAATATTGATAAAGGTTTGTCCGAGTGGGCCGGAGAGATTGAATTAACACTACCAGATAGATATCGGTTGATTTATTGTCAAGGCGCCTCGCTTGATGTTGAAGATAACGCATTGGGTTATGTCATTATGCTTAATGATATCTCTAAGCTCAGTCGAGCCCAGAAAAAGGCAGCTTGGGGTGAAGTGGCCGTCAGAATGGCGCATGAAATCAAAAACCCATTAACGCCTATACTGCTTTCGGCTCAGCGACTAAGGAACCTGTTCTTGGATAAGCTTGGGAAAAAGGAGTCTGCCATTATTGATAAAACCACCAGCACAATTATCGATCAAGTAGCCTCTATGGATGCCATGGTTAGTGCATTTGCTAATTATGCTAACACACCTGAAATTCAAAGAATTCCCTCGTCACTTAACGCGTTAGTCAATAAGGCCGTTTCTCTTTATGATGCTCAAGAAGGTGTTAGGATTGACTTAGACTTGAGTGGTGATCTTCCCGAATTACAACTCGATGGCGATGGTATCTCTCGTGTTTTGATTAATTTAATTAAAAACGCCACTGAGGTGAGCCAAGAGAAAAAACGATTAAACATTGTCATTCGTACACGCTACCGTGCAAACGAAAACATTATTAGATTGACGGTGACAGATGACGGTGACGGCTTTCCTGAAGAAATTGTTGATCGGGTCTTCGAGCCTTATGTAACAACTAAAGCCAAAGGCAGTGGACTTGGGCTTGCTATTTCACAGAATATTATTGAGCAACATGATGGTCAAATACACGCGAGTAATATTGAGCCTCACGGCGCAAGAATCACAATTGAATTTAGTATAATTGACGGCACAAGGAGTCGAAATGGGCGAAGATAACTATCTCGGAAGAATTTTAATTATCGACGATGAAAAAGAGAATACAGAGATCATCAAAGATATTCTTGAGGATGTGAATTACCATGCGGTAATTGCCAGTGGTGCGGCCGAGGCCAAAGCTATGATTATCGGCCATGAGTTTGATTTGGTGTTGATGGATGTTTGGATGCCTGGTCAAGATGGCATGTCGCTTTTAGATGAATGGATTAGTGCAGGCTTTGATACACCGATTGTGATGATGTCTGGACATGCAGAGCCCAGTGATATTGTTAGGGCACTCAAACTTGGTGCTATTGATTTTTTAAAAAAACCTTTACATGACTTATTACCGATTGTTCGAAATATATTAACGCGACAAGCGCCTGTTCAGTCCAACCAGGAGGTGAGTGGTATTGATTTTTCTTTAAAATTAAAAGAGGCGCGCAACCTATTTGAAAAGCAATATTTATTGCATCATCTGGCATTGCATGATAATAATATTGCAGTTGTTGCAGAAAAAGCCGGCTTAGAAAGGACGACTTTGTATCGAAAGCTCAAAGACTTAGGAATTGACAAAAGATGAAAATTCTAATCCTTGGTGCAGGCCAAGTGGGCTCAACCCTAGCTAAATATCTGTGTGCCGATAGCGCCAACGACATTACTATTATTGATCAAAAAGAAGACAAGTTAACGCTACTTCAAAGGCATTTAGACGTTAAAACTGTTGTCGGCCATGGTGCTTATCCAAGCGTGCTTGAAAAAGCGGGCATTAAAGCCATGGATGTGGTGATTTCGGTGATGAAATCTGATGAATCCAACATGGTTGCTTGCCGTATGGCGTACACGCTATACAATGTTGAGACAAAAATTGCCAGGATCCGTACGACAGAATACTTGCACAGGCCTGAGTTATTTTCTCAGTCAGCTGTACCCATCGACTTTCTTATCACGCCAGAAAACCTAATTACCGACTACATCAAAGGTATTGTTGATCAACCGGGCGCCTCTGAGGTGTTTGAATTTGAAAATGGACTTGTTCAGTTGATCGAAACCCGCGCTTATGTTGGCACCCCAATTGTCAATAGACCCATCAGAGAGTTGCAGCACCACTTACCAGATGCTAAGGTGAGAATTTTCAGTCTTTATCGAAGTGGCAAAGTCTTAATGGTTAATAGTGACACAGTTATCCGTGAGGGTGATCATGTTTATTTTATCGCTAAAAAGAAATACATCCCTAAGGTTTTGAAGGAGTTTCGGCGCGTTGATAGGGGTTACCAAAAAATCTTTATTGCGGGCGGCGGCAACATCGGTTTCAGTGTGGCCAAACTGCTTGAGAAGAAGCATAATGTTCGCCTTATTGAACTTGATGAGGGGAGGGCAAAAGAACTTGCCGATCATCTGAATCACACCTTGGTTCTACAAGGAAGCGCCTCGGATGAAGAGTTGCTATTAGAAGAGGGAATTGAAAATACCGACCTATTCCTCGCCTTAACGGATTCTGATGAGGTGAATGTTATTGTCTCAATTTTGGCAAAACGACTGGGCGCCCACAAAACCATTGCTTTAATAAAGCGTAATGTATACGCGTCATTGGCAGAGCAAAGTGAAGAGGTTGATATGATTGTTTCCCCCGATCAAATCACAGTGAGCGATATTCTCTCACACCTTAGAAAGGGTGACACGATGAAAGTTCACTCATTGCAGCACGGCAAAGCTGAAGCCATTGAAATTGTTGTTCATGGCGATGAAAATAGCTCTAAAGTGGTTGGTAAGCGGATCAAAGACTTGGAATTGCCTGATGGGGTGGTTATTGGTGCGGTTGTTCGGGATAGTGATTTAGTAATGGCATCTAAAAAATTGGTAATCGAGCAGGGCGATCATGTCCTTATTATGCTAACTGATGTTAGAAAAATTCATCAAGTTGAGTTGCTATTTTCAGAAAATGATTAACAAAATATGAATTTCTTTATTGGTTATTTAAAATGCAATTAAGCGTCGTTTCAAAAACCATTGGAATATTACTGATGGTGTTCAGTTTTACTCAGATTCCACCAATTTTGATCGACTTTATCAGCGGTGATGGTAAAGAGTTTACGACATTCTCTTTGTCTTTCGGGATAACACTAATGGGTGGTTTTTTTATGTGGTACCCATTTATGTCCGTTAAACAGGATTTTCGTTTAAGGGAGGGTGTTCTGATTGTGGTTTGTTTTTGGGTGGTGTTGTCGCTGTTTGCGACCCTACCATTTCTTCTGACTGACACCATTCCCGGATTAAGTTTTTCAGCAGCTTTTTTTGAATCCATGTCAGGTTTGACAACCACAGGTGCGACTGTACTAAGTGGTCTTGATGAGTTACCCAGAGCTATATTGTATTATCGACAGCAGCTGCAATGGTTGGGAGGTATGGGTATTATTGTTCTTGCAGTGGCCATCCTTCCACTACTTGGCGTTGGCGGAATGGAGCTTTATCACGCCGAATCCAGCGGTATATCCAAAGACCGTTTGACGCCAAAATTAAGGCAAACCGCGATAGCCTTATGGAAGATTTATGTTTCATTAACAGCTGTCTGTGCTTTGGCTTACTTTCTCTCTGGCATGAGTTTATTTGATGCCGTTGGTCACAGTTTTTCTACAGTTGCAATTGGTGGATTTTCCACCCACGATACTTCGATTGGTTATTTTAATTCTGCCTCTATAGAGTTTGTGGCAATCGTATTTATGTTTTTATCAGGTATTAATTTCTCCCTGCATTTTGTTGCCTGGAACAGCCGCTCTCTCGTTGATTATTGGAAGGATTCCGAGCTTAAGGCCTACGTTGTTGTGCTACTAGTGTCCGTACTTATTATTTTGAGTGTGTTAAATTTCAACAATGAGTATCAAAGTTTTTGGACAGCCTTGAGACACAGCTTATTCCAGACTGTTTCAATGGCCACAACAACAGGCTTTTCCTCGCAAAACTTTAGCCAGTGGCCTAATGCAGCACCAGTCTTTTTGATCATGATAAGTTTTATAGGTGCTTGTGTAGGTTCAACTGGCGGCGGTATTAAAGTGGTTAGAGTGTTGTTGATGTTCAGATTGGGCATGAAGGAAATCAAACAGTTTATTCACCCAAATGCACAGATTAACGTCAAGCTTAATCACTCAACAATTGGTGAAAAAACCCTTGTTTCTGTATTGGGTTTTTTCTCCCTTTACACAATCTCTTTTGTTTTGATTTTGGTTCTTCTAATGTTTACTGGTATGGATCAAGTCAGCTCTTTTTCCGCGACTGCGGCAACGATGAACAACCTTGGTCCAGGGCTTGGTGAGGTTGCGCAGAATTATGGCTCGCTTAATGATGCATCCAAGTGGATTCTCAGTGCTTCAATGTTGTTTGGACGCCTAGAAGTATTAACTTTAATTGCACTACTTCACAAGGCATTTTGGCGTTACTAAACAACCACTCTTTGAGAGAGTTGCTTGCTTGTTTTTTGAAGGTGTCAGATCGAATCGCCAGGTTAAGATAGATATAATTCCAGCCCCGCTGTAGCGGGGCTGGAATGTTGCTAGGTTAGTAGGGGCGCAATCACCAAACTAACAATCGCCATCACATTGATGAGAATGTTCATGGCCGGGCCAGATGTGTCCTTAAACGGGTCCCCAACTGTGTCGCCTACAACTGTTGCCGCATGAGTCTCTGTGCCTTTGCCACCGAAGTTGCCCTTTTCAACGTACTTCTTTGCATTGTCCCATGCACCACCAGCATTGGCCATCATTAGCGCCATAAGCACACAACCAAGCAAAGCACCTCCAAGCATCCCTCCTAGGGCTGTTGGACCAATACCAAAGCCAACAATAACAGGTGCGGCTACTGCAATAACTCCTGGAAGAATCATCTTCTTCAGTGCAGCCGTAGTTGCGATATCAACACATTTAGCCGTATCTGGCTCTGCTGTTCCTTCTAAAAGACCGGGAATTTCTTTGAACTGTCTTCTAATTTCTTTAATCATTTCAAAGGCAGAGTCGCCTACGGCGGTCATTGTAATTGCCGAAATTAAGAAAGGAATCGTGCCACCAATAAACAAGCCAATAAGAACTTCAGCACTATTGAGCTGGAGTATGAAGCCATCTATATTGGCACTGACAGTTTCAACGTAAGCAGTGATAATTGCAAGTGCTGCAAGTGCTGCAGCACCAATTGCAAAACCCTTACCAATGGCAGCTGTTGTGTTGCCCAGCTCGTCTAGTGAGTCGGTAATTTTACGAGTATCTTCGCCAAGACCAGCCATTTCAGCAATGCCACCAGCATTATCAGCAATAGGGCCGTAAGCATCGATTGCCATAGTCATGCCGACAGTTGCTAGCATTCCAATCGCAGCAATGCCAACGCCGTATAAGCCAACATACAAGTTGGCAACGTAGATAATCACACAGATCATTAATACCGGAATAACAACCGATTGCATGCCGATTGCAAGACCCTTGATCATAACTGTTGCGGCTCCAGTTTCACCAGCTGCAGCAATGTCTCTAATTGGTTTGCCAGCAGTGTAGTATTCAGTGACTAGGCCAATGATAATTCCACCAACACTGCCCATTAATACCGCAGCCCAAATATCAATTGCAACATCAAGGGTATCGATAAGGAAGTATGCAGTGACAATAAACAAAACAGCCGAGCCAATTGTGCCAGTTCTCAAGGCTGATTCAGGTGATTTGTTTGAAGACATTTTCACCACAAGAATGCCAATAATTGAGCAAACCAAACCGAGTGAGGCAAGTGCCAGTGGCAGGAACATCAATTCGGATTGATTGCCACCCAGTTTGTCTAGTGCAATTGTTGACAAAGTTGATGCAATTGCAATCGTTGCAATCATTGAGCCACAGTAAGATTCAAAAATATCAGAACCCATACCGGCTATATCGCCCACGTTGTCGCCAACATTGTCTGCAATAACGCCCGGGTTGCGCGGGTCATCTTCTGGGATGCCAGCTTCTAATTTACCTACTAAGTCTGCACCAACATCGGCACTTTTAGTAAAGATACCGCCACCAACACGAGAGAATAGAGCAACGACCGAAGCACCCATGGCAAAGCCGTGAAGGGCTTCTGAGTGTGTTTCGCCGAAGAAGTAATACAGACCACCCAAGCCCAACAGACCGAGTGCAGCAACCGACAAGCCCATTACAGAGCCACCAAAGAAAGCCACCTTAAGTGCAGCGGCACTGCCTTGATCGTGTGCAGCTTGCGTTGTTCTAACGTTAGCAATGGTTGCAGTGTTCATGCCTATGTAGCCGGCTGTTGCGGAAGTTACGGCGCCAACAACAAAGCAGAGGGCGCTCATCCAGCCAAGGAACGCATACATTAATACCAATAAAACAGCAGAAAACATGCTGAGCATTTTGTATTCTCGCGCCATAAACACAATCGCACCAATGTGGATTTGTTCGCCAATCTTTTGTACTTTTCCACTACCCTCTGGTTGTTTCTTGATCCATTGGTAGATAACTATTACGATAAGTAGCCCAAGAACACCAAGTCCTGGAGCTACTAAATTTACATCAAAATCCATTTTCTCTCCCTTATCTTTTTAAAATGCAGGCGCCATAGTAACCCATCGGCTTGGTGTTTAGTTGGTAAATACACAAATAAAGTTGAAATTAATTAATCTGAAAAATTTAAGATATTGGTGAAATTTATTAGTTTTTATATGGAGTTAAGCGATTGTTGAGAAAATTGTTAATGCCACTTATGCTGGTATGATTCACACAGCAAATAAATAATAATACAACTTTCAACTCTGATGAAGCAAGCTAAATTAATCAAGAATTTTGGTAGAAACTTACGTTTTAAGCCTAAATATTTTTATTCGCCAAACAGTGAAAGCGAATTGCTTGATATTCTCCAGTTGCACAAAGATGAAAAGATTCGAGTTGTTGGCTCATTACATTCATGGAGTAATTTAGTCAAAACTGACGAAGTGCTGATTGATATGCGGTATTTCAATCGTATTGAAGTGTTTGCGCAGAATGGTGAAACACGCGTAAGAGTCGGGGCGGGTTGCCAAATAAAGCATTTATTAAAGGCGCTGAACAAGCAAAGACTGACCCTTCCGTCGTTAGCTCTAATTACCGAGCAAACAATTGCTGGTATCACGGCAACAGGTACGCACGGTTCTGGAAAACACAGCCTTTCTCACTACATTGAGTCGCTGAGAGTGGCTTGCTTTAAAGGTGACGAAAGCACCGCACAAGTTGTAGAAGTTAATGATGGGGTCGAGTTGCAAGCGGCTCGTTGCTCTCTTGGGTGTTTGGGTGTTATTACTGAGATTACACTGCCTTGTATACCGCAATACTTTGTTCAAGAAAAAGCCACGTTTTGCCAAAAAATAGACGAGATTCTTATCCTCGAAAAAAAAGCACCTCTGCAGCAGTTTTATCTAATGCCACACTCTTGGTTGTTTCTTGCTCATGAGCGAGTGGTTTCCAGCGAGTGTCGTCGTCGCGGTTTAGCTGGTGTGTACCGGGTCTACTGGTTTCTTGTCATCGATTTAGGAATGCATTTAACTTTAAAGTTGTTTGCTTCAGTCCTAAGAAGCAAAAAACTAATCCACTTCTTTTTTCGACAAGTTGCGCCTTCTTTAATCTCCCCCCGTTGGGTAGTGACCGATCGTAGTGATCACGCGCTTGTAATGGAGCATGAATTATTTAAACATTTAGAGATTGAGCTGTTTGTAACAAGATCTAAGGTCGGAGAGGCGGCAAGCTTTGTTGCTGACATCCTGAAGTTGTCCGACGATGCTAGCCATAAGTTATCACCCTCGACGTTTGAAAAATTGCAAAAAGCCGAGTTGATTGATTCACTGGAGGATATTAAAGGCAAATTCACTCATCACTACCCGATTTGTTTTCGCAGGATACTGCCTGATGACACGCTTATATCAATGGCCTCCGGCGGCTCTGAAGACTACTATTCAATTAGCTTTATTACGTATGTTGAGCCCAGGGATGATTTTTATGCATTGGCAACCTTTCTTGCAAACAACATGTTTGAGCTCTTTGATGCACGTATTCATTGGGGTAAGTGGTTTCCTCAAACTGGCGAACAAGTCAATCAGCTGTATCCAGAGATTGTCGAATTCCGAAATGTTTGTCATCAATTTGATCCAAATGGTGTTTTCCGTAATGTATTTATCGAGGAAAAGCTGGGGTTGAAATAACGCGCTAAATTTAATATAAACAATCCGAAATCACTCTTGGTTCCTTTTTTAGGATCAAATTGATACTAATCATGTATCGCAGAGAGTATAGTTGTCAGCATTCCTTGAAAGTGTCAAGGTAGTCATTTAATAAGAATGGAGATTGTTTATGTTAGCCGTTACGTACTTAAGCAGTAAATTATTCTACAAGTTAGTAATAATTGCACTTTCCGTCTGTGTTGTTGTGGCCCCGATGGCCTCTCAAGCTGACAGCGCATCACTAAATATAAGCCACATTAATTGGCAGCACTCAGCTGGATATGATTACGCGTCTCCGTCCTGGATGGGCAAGGAAAAACTTAATGTACGCACTTATAGCGGCGTTGATAAAGTCAAAGTTGATGAGATTGTTAAGGGCGTCACAGCCGCATATCAGTTTTTTGGTGATCGTCCAATAGTTGAAACGTATGGCCTGTTTTGGCATGGCAGGAAATCCGATATTAATAAAGTTGCCAACGATGTCTGCATATTAGACGGTGCACCACCGAACGAAAGAGGGTGTATGGATTGGATGAAAAGTTGGGGAACTCAGCCTGTGGTTGCAAATGCAGGTCTGTCAGGTAACTCGCTTTATGCCACTATGTCCTCCAATGATGGCTGGTGGCAGGGAGAGAGTGCGGGCAATATGCACATGAAAATTGCTGCACACGAATACTTTCATGTTTATCAAGGCGCACAGGTGCGCTTCTTTGAAAAAGAGGGCAAATTTGGTGTTTCCAGAATGCAGAGGGTTGAAAGAGAAGGCGTTGGCCCGCTTTGGTTAGAAGAGGGGGCGGCTGAGTATTTTGGTTTTAATATTCTTGGTATGAATGGCTGGGCTGATTACCAATCAAACATGAAGCGTATGTTGAATCAAGCGCTAAACGAAATTCGAGATTCAAAGAGTCGTGGTGTGCAACTCTCTATTTCCGCTATGGAGTCACTTGGTGATCTTGACTATATCACGCAGAAACTAGGCCACCGCCCACATCTTCAATACGAAGGCGGCGCATGGGCCATTGCTTACTTGAGTCACCTAACAGGCTCTAATAAGGCGGCTTTTGTTGATTACTATATAAACTTGGCTGAGAATGAGAGAGAAGCGAGCCAAGGCGGCAAACCTGGAATGGGGTGGAAAAAATCTTTTAAAGAGGCCTTTGGTTTGAGTGTCGAGGCTTTTTATCAAAAGTTTGATAACTTCATGACTTGGAGTGAAAGTAAGCAGATGGCCATACTCATGGCGCCAGGTAAGATGTAGTTTTTCTTTATTGGTCAAAAGGGTGTTATTTTTATTCGATCACCAAATTGTATCCAGGCAGAGCATTGAGTAATTGCTTGCCGTAGAACTTAGTGGTTAGGCGATTGTCAAAAATCGTAATCGTGCCAGTATCGGTCTCCGTCCTGATAAGGCGGCCGCATGCTTGAATAAGTCTGAGAGAGGCGTCTGGTAAGGCGATTTCCATAAAAGGGTTGCGATTGAGTGACTCAAGATACGATTGAGTGGTTTTTTCAATCGGTGAAGTGGGTACGCTAAATCGCAGTTTGGCAATCATTACATGGTTGAGGTTGTCGCCTTTAAGGTCGACACCTTCAGCAAAACTGTCCAGTCCAAAAATAACACTCCCTTTGCCTTGTTTTCTCAGTTCGACATGCTTTTCAAGAATGCGTTTTTTACTGTACTCGCCTTGAATTAAGAGTGAGCAGCCTAAGAACTGCTCAACCAAATCAGCCACCAGCTGCATTTGCTTATTTGAAGCAAAAATTACCAATGTGCCTTGGGTTTGATCGATACGATTTTTCAGTTCTTTGCCAAGTTCTTGCGTGTGATCAAAGGCTTGAGTTGGGTTTGATTTCATTTTAGCAACAACAAAATCAACCGATTTATGATCAAAGGGCGAAGCTAGGCGTAAGTATTGATTGTCTTTTTCTTGTAGGCCTAACTGTTGATTTAATCGGTCAAAACTACCAAGCGCGGTGAGTGTAGCTGAAGTAAGAATAACGCCGGCCGCCTTTGACCAGATAAGCGTATCCAGATAGCCAGAAACATCAATTTTTGCAGAATTTAGGTGATAATTTGTTTTTTTATTTACCATAATAGATTTTTCAATCCAATGGCTTGGTGGTGGCTTGTCGGGTTTGGCACTTTGAGTGAAGGCACTCAAAAGGGAGACGATAGACGATAGATTTTGCTCGTTTTGGCCAATGATATTGTTTAAATTGTCAACCGTTGCTTGATCTTGGTGGTTGCTCTTGCAAAAAGCTTGCCAGTCGTCTTTTTTCTTAGAAAAATCAGTGTAAGTGCTACTCATGCTTGTCGCTAAATTTTTTGCACTATTGATAATAGTACTGTCAACGCCTTTTATTTCAAACAGGTGCATATCATCGCTGTAATCAAGCTCAGTCAGTGGCGCATTGAGCTCAGAAAGCAGGGTGTCGATAGCTTTAATTCGATCTTCAGCGCCATCTTGATGGGTGATTTTGCATATTTGGTCCATCACACTCTTGGCTTGGCGAGCCGATGTTTTTATAAAATCAACACTGGCGCTTTGAGAAAAGTGAGATAAGGCTTTTGGCGCAAAATGGTGCGCTTCGTCGAAGACAAAAATGCAGTCTTCAACATCCGGAAGAATAGAGTTTCCACTAAAAATATCCGCCAAAACAAGATCGTGATTGGCAATGATAACATCCGCTTGTGCAGCTTTTTTTCGTGCTTTAAAAAACGCGCAGTCGTTATAAAATTCACAGTTTTTGGCCGTACAAGTAAAGCGATTACAAGCGGCTTTTTGCCATAATGAAGATTCGGGCGGTGTTTCCAGATCGTCTATTTCACCATTCCAGCGGTTGGAGGTGTAATCTTCGGTCATCTCTCTGAGTTGATCCATCTGGTTATTACTCGGAGGCGCGTCCCAAAGCAAACTGTCTTCAAATAACGATTGAGTGTCCGTGGTGTCTTCTGTGAGATTGATTAAATTACGAATACAAGCGTAACGAGAACGGCCTTTAGCAAGTGCATAATCAAAACTTACCGTTGAATATTTTTGCGCCTCAACAATATCTTTAAAAAGCAATTGCTCTTGCAGGGCAACGTTTGCACTGGCAATCACTAATTTTTTATCGTTTGCTTTGGCAATGGGTAGGGTGGCAATCAAGTATGCCATCGTTTTGCCTGTACCCGTCGGCGCCTCGACGCAAAGGATTGGATTTGAATCTGCGTATTCGCCAGCCAAGGTTTTGGCTATTTCAGCCATCATTCGGTTTTGCGAAGAGCGGTTTTTGTAGCCCGGTAGTTGTGTTTTTGCTGCCTCAAATGAAGCGCGAATTTCAGCTTTAAGCGCTTCAGTTAGCATGCTGAATTTACGAGGTGCGTTTTAACGACAGCTCGCAAAGGAGAGTCAGTGCAGAGCGATAATCGGATTCTGGCAAGGTGTTTAAAGCATTCATTGCTTGCTGTGACTCACTTTCTGCCACGTTTCGAGTAAAGTCAAATGCTTTGACGCGAACAAGGATGGCAATAATATCATCAATGTGTGAGGTGTCTGCATATTCAATAGCGTTCTTAAGTAAGTCATGTTCTGCGCCGGACGTTTGATCTAGGGCGTAGATCATTGGTAAAGTAGTTTTTCCCTCGGCAAGGTCGTCCCCCACTTCTTTGCCCATGGTCTCAGAGTCGGATTCGTAATCCAGCACGTCGTCAATAATTTGAAATGCGTTACCCAAGTGAAGGCCAAATTGTCCAAGTGCCTCAATTGTCTTACTTGAGGAGTTTGAAAGCATGCCGCCAATTTTGCAAGCCGCTTCAAACAAACAAGCCGTTTTGCGTTTAATAACAGCGAAATATTGCTCTTGGGTCACGTCTGCGTTTTTAATATTAAGCAGTTGTAATACTTCGCCTTGGGCAATGTTGTTTGTCGCCTCAGAAAGCAATCGCATAATGGCCATTGAGTCGGGTTCGACCATGATTTCAAAAGCGCGAGAATAGAGGAAATCACCGACCAATACACTAGGTGCATTGCCCCATAATTCGTTAGCAGTTTCTTGGCCGCGTCGTGTTGTTGACTCGTCAACCACATCATCGTGCAAAAGCGTTGCCGTATGGATTAGCTCAATAACGACGGCCATTGCATGTTGATGTTCGCCCTGATAGCTTGTCGCGCGGGCGCAAAGCAGTAGTAGTAAAGGGCGTAAGCGCTTTCCACCAGACGAAATAATGTAGTGGCTCATTTGATTAATGAGAGCAACGTCTGAGTTAAGACGGTCGATTAAAATCTCATCCGTTTTCGCTAAATCGGCTTGCATGAGAGATTGAATCTGGCTGAAATTTTGCATAAGGCGCTATTTTAGCTGACTTGCTAAAAGATATACTTCTTTAGATCTTGGGCGGGAGGCTTTTGGCTTGCGAATAATGACTTTTTTAAATGCAGCTCTTGCGCTTTTAACATAAACGTCAAAGCCATCACCTTGGAAAACTTTAACAAAGAAGTGGCCATTTTTTGCCAGTGTTTTGAGAGCCATATCCATGGCTAATTCAGCCAGGTACATCGACTTGGGCTGGTCTACCGACAGTTGCCCACTCATATTCGGCGCCATGTCAGAGAGTACAACATCCATTTTTTCACCCTTGGTTAGCTCCAATAGAGAGTCGTACACATCGTTTTCAGTGAAGTCACCTTGGAGAAAATCAACGCCAGAAATTTCCTCAATATCTAATATGTCGCTCGCAATAACTTGGCCTTTGGCGCCAACAGATTTAATCGCAACTTGTGACCAGCCGCCAGGCGCAGCACCTAAATCCAGCACTTTATCACCAATGCGGATAATTTTATCTTTTTCAATCGCCTCGATTAGCTTGTAGGCGGCACGGCACCGGTAGCCTTCCTTTTGTGCCTTCTTTACATATTCGTCGTTTTTATGCTCTTCCATCCAGCGGCCAGAGCTTCCTTTTTTTGCCATGCGCAGAGTTTTGCTATTGAATCCTTGTATTTTATAGGGCTTACCAATGATCAATTTATTTTTAGAGATCTTTAATTTAGTTCAAGGTGTGTTCTTGTTATACGGGATAATAGTGCTCAAATTTTATATAGATCCCAAAAATGACTGATAAATTAAGAAATGTTGCTATTATTGCCCACGTTGACCACGGCAAGACTACTTTGGTTGACAAATTACTCTCGCAATCGGATACGTTTGATGATCGTTTTCAAGCAACAGATAGGATGATGGACTCCAACGATCTTGAGAAAGAGCGCGGCATTACCATTAGTTCAAAAAACACAGCGATTAAATGGGGCGAGTACCGTATTAATATTGTTGACACACCGGGACACGCCGACTTCGGTGGTGAGGTTGAGCGCGTACTGTCAATGGTGGACAGTGTTTTATTATTGGTGGACGCAGTTGATGGTCCAATGCCACAAACACGATTTGTAACGAAAAAAGCTTTTGAACAAGGTCTAAATCCTATTGTTGTTATTAACAAGGTTGACAGACCATCCGCTAGAACGGACTGGGTGATTGATCAAGTATTTGATCTTTTTGATCAGCTGGATGCAACTGAAGAGCAGTTAGACTTTCCAGTAATTTACGCCTCTGCTTTGGCAGGTTATGCATCAGAAGACGATGGTGTCAGAGAGGGCGATATGACCCCAATGTTTGAGACGATCGTCAAAAACGCCCCTGCACCTGATGTTGATGTTGACGGCCCACTGCAAATGCAAATAACCGCTCTTGATTATTCTTCTTTTGTGGGTGCGATTGGTATTGGTCGTATCACGCGCGGTGTTGCTAAAAAAGGCACGCAAGTAGTATTAGTTAGTCCTGACGGATCTAAGCGCAACGTTAAAATTGCCCAACTATTGGGCTTTAACGGATTGGAGCGCATTGATGTAAATAGTGCAAATGCTGGCGATATTGTTGGTATTGTTGGTGTTGAGAATATCTCAATCTCAGATACTATTTGCGATTCAAATGCGATTGATCCATTACCTGCATTGAGCGTTGATGAGCCTACAGTAAGTATGGCATTCAAAGTTAACGACTCTCCTTTTGCTGGCCTTGATGGTAAATACATCACTTCGAGAAACATTAGAGATCGTTTAGACAAAGAGTTGATTTACAACGTAGCCCTGAGAGTGGAAAACACAGACGACCCTTCTGAATTTAACGTGTCGGGTAGAGGTGAGTTGCATTTGTCGATCCTAATTGAAACTATGCGCCGAGAAGGGTTTGAGATGTCAGTAGGTAGGCCTCAGGTGATTTTAAAAGAAATTGATGGCGTAGTTTGTGAGCCGTTCGAAAACTTAACTGTCGATGTTGAATCTCAACACCAGGGTACAGTGATGGAGCGATTGGGCGAGCGCAAAGCTGAACTTACTAATATGGTGCCTGACGGTAAGGGCCGCGTGAAACTTGATTTTATTATTCCTGCTAGAGGCTTGATTGGCTTTAGAACAGAATTCTTAACAGCGACTACAGGCACTGGTTTAATGTACTCAACTTTTGACGCATACAAGCCAGAAAAAGAAGGCAAAATTGGCCAAAGAAGTAATGGTTCACTCATCTCTATGAGTCAGGGCAAATCAGTTGCTTATGCGATTTTTAATCTTCAAAAAAGTGGCAAATTTTTCATTGGACCTAGTGTCGATATTTACGAAGGTATGGTGGTTGGTATTCATACACGCGATAAAGATTTAGTTATTAACGTGATGAAGGGTAAACAGTTAACCAATGTTCGTGCCTCGGGGACGGATGAAGCTGTTGCGTTGACACCAGCAATCAAATTAGACCTTGAGCAAGCGTTAGAATTTATCGATGACGATGAGTTGGTTGAAGTTACACCGAACAATATTCGTATTCGTAAAAGACTACTAACAGAGAACCAAAGAAAACGCGCTAAAAGTGCCTAAATAAAGCGCCTTCGGGCGTTTTTGATGTAACATATTAGTAACACTTCTTGGGAGGCTTAATGGACTCGTTTCTTAAGTTTTTTGCTCGCCAAAAAAAGTTCGCCCTTGTTTTTACGCTGTCGGTAATTGCCGTTGGTTTTCTAACTTTGCAAGAAATTCGTCGCGATATGTTTCCAGCGGTCGATTTCGAAATCATGAGCATCACCACCGGCTACCCGAGTGCATCCCCCGAGGATGTGGAAAAGGGTGTGACCGATGTTGTCGAGAGTGCGCTCAAAAACCTTGATGGTATAGACAATTTCACCTCCTCTTCTAGAGAGGGCGTGTCCAGTGTCATTGTTGAGTTATCACAAGAAATCGACGACGTTCAAACATTAAAAGCCGACATTCGCACCACAATGAGTGGCCTATCTTTGCCGGATGAGGTTGACGACCCTCGAGTGATTGATTGGAACACGGCGCAATTCCCCATCCTCCAAATTAACATTGACGGCTCTAAGATTGATTATGAGCAAGCCAAGGGTATTACTGATGAGTTAGAAAAACACCTTTCTGTTATTAAGGGTGTAGCCAAGGTTGATAAAAAAGGCTATTTGGACAAAGAGCTGCAAATTCGCCTTGATGCAGGCAAATTAAGTCAATATCAAATTTCTGCTGAGCAAGTTAGGAGTGCAATTTCAAGTCGAAATGCGCGCTTTACTGTAGGTGATAATAATGATGGCGAGCGGCGAAAAAACATTGTTATTTTGACTGAGTATGAAGATATCTCCGAGATAGAAAATGTTGTTATTAAATCGACATTCGGCGGCCCAGTTATCCGAGTTAGGGACATTGCTAATATTGTTAAAGGCAATGCAAGAGAAACCGATATTATTAGAGTTAACGGCACTAAAGGTTTTGTTTTGAGTGTTAAAAAACAAAAACACGCCGATGTGATTCGTACGGTGGATCTATTAAGAGCAAAAGTAGAGGAGTTGCAAAAAACTTACCCTGAAGAATTGCGTATTTTCTTTACTCACGACCAATCGGAAGTAGTCAGAAATCGTCTTGACATCGTGACCAAAAACGGCATTGTTGGCTTGGTATTGGTATTGATTGTGCTTGGCGCCTTTCTCTCGTTTAAAACCGCCATTTGGGTGGCTGTCAGTTTGCCAGTGAGCCTATTGGGCACTGTTGCCTTATTGGGTATGGCAGGAGAGACCATAAACTTAGTGTCACTTGCTGCAATGATTTTGGTGCTCGGTATTGTGGTTGATGACAGTATTATTATTGCCGAGAGTATTCATCATTACAAAGTCAAGGGCAACAATCTTTATGAGAATGTTGTAACTGGCTTTAAACGCGTTATTCTGCCTGTTATCACCACTATTTTAACTTCGATTTTGGCAATGTCATCAATGTTCTTGATGACGGGCACAATGGGTAAATTCGTCTACCTTATCCCGATTGTGGTAATTTTTGCGTTGGTTTTCTCGTTTTTAGAGGTTAGCTTGGCGCTGCCTGCGCATTTAGCAGGCATCAAGTCTGAAAAACAAAAAACTTGGTTTCGACCTTTCGAGGATTGGTTTGAGGCAAAATTAATTAAAGTTCTTGCTTGGCGCTACTGGGTAGTGGCTTTCTTTAGTGCATTGTTCGGTTTTTCAGTTTGGTTTGCGGTTGTGCACATGCCGTTTACTTTGTTCCCGTCACAAGGTTCTGATGCGATTCATGGTTTTCTTGAGGCGCCAACAGGCAGTTCGGCGAACCACACTGAAAGCATTGTAGCTGAAGTAGAGGCGATCATTATGGAGCAAGCCGGAGACGACCTTAACTACCTTACCAGTGACATCGGCAGTTGGTTTACCAACCAAGCAGAGCTGACAATATCTTTAACTCCTTCCAGTGATAGGGAGAGGGGTGCTCAAGAAATTGTTGAACTTATCGAAGTTCAAGTTGAAAAACTACAAGGTGTGGAGATTCATTTTGATGTTGAAAGGCCGGGCCCGCCAACTGGAGAAGATCTAGAGATCAATTTGGTGAGTAGCAACAATGTTCAGAGAGTGGCTGCAGCCAATGCTGTTGCGGAAATATTAAAATCTCTTGATGGTGTTGGTAGTATTGAGCGTAACGACAAAGCCGGTAAGGGGCGTATCGAAACAGTATTGGATTTTGATGCAATGTCGGAGCTTGGGGTTGATTATATGCAAGTCTATAGGCATTTAAGACTCATTTATTCCGGCCTTGATGTGACTAACGTTCGCTTCGAAGAAAAAGAAACTAATGTTCGAATCTACCTGGGCGAAAAAGATTACTCCGAAGCATTTATTGCTCAAACCAAGGTCATGAACAATCAAGGCAGACTGATCCCGATGAGTCAGTTCTCAACGATTCGAGAGATAGCGGGCGAGCCCGACCTTAATCACTTTGATGGTGAGCGCTCTGTGTCAATTACCGCCAGTGCTGAAGATGGGGTAGCGACGCCGCAAGGGGCGATGGAAGCAGTAATAGAGCAGTTGGATATTGCCAATAATTATCCTGAAGTGCGTTTGATTAGTGAGGGTGGTGCTAAGGAAATTGACGACTCGATGGATAGTTTCATCAACGCTTTTGTTATGGCAATCTTTGGTGCTTTCTTACTGTTGATGCTTTTGTTTAATTCTTGGTCGCAACCGATGTTGGTGATTTCCAGTATCCCATTCTCATTGATCGGCGTGATTTGGGCGTTCTATTTTCACGGCGAAACGCTCAGCTTTTTCGCAGTAATGGGTGCGTTGGCGCTGATTGGAGTAATTGTTAATGACTCTTTGGTGATGGTGAGTCATCTTAATTTCATTAAAGCTAAGAAAGAGCTTAGTGAGAATGCTATTAATTGGATTGCCAAAGGCTCTAAAGATCGCTTACGTGCTGTTGTGTTAACCAGCTTAACAACACTGGCCGGTGTATTGCCCTTAGCCTACGGCATTGGTGGTGTGGATTATCTGTTGCAACCTATGGTTTTAGCGCTGGGTTATGGCCTACTGTTTGGTACAGTGATGACACTGATTCTTTTGCCGTGCTTGTACTCAATGAATTATGATTTTATTAAGTGGATAAAGAGTTTAAAAAGTGTTTGAGTGAGGGAGCCTACTCGACTTTTTTTATTTATGTTTTTGGTAAAATCAGCTTTATTTTGAATTATTAATGGTGATAAATGGATTCAGTGCTCAACTTTCTTGTTAGACAAAAAAAATTAGCGTTAGGCTTTTCTTTGTCTTTCATAATAATTGGCTTGCTAACATTTCAGCAAATTCAACGAGACCAATTCCCTCCTATCGATTTTGAAATAATGTCAGTTACAACGGCTTTTCCTGGGGCATCTCCTGAAGATGTTGAGAAAAAAGTCACTAACAAAATTGAAAATGAGCTTTCAAGTGTTAACGGAATAGGGAGGCTCACCTCAACATCTCGAGAGGGGTTGTCAAGCATTATTATTCAAATCGATCAAAATGTAAACGATGTTTTAACAGTGAAAAACGATATTCGAAACGCTGTTAATAGAGTGGGCGGTTTGCCAGAGGAGGTTTCCGAGCTTCCTAGAGTTGTTGATTTCAATATTATGGAAATACCAGTTATTGATATAAATATTGACAGCTCTATAATTGACTATCAAATCGCTAAACAAATTGTTGATGATTTGGAAAGAGCCCTATTGGCTGTGGATGGTGTTTCTAGAGTTAATAAAAATGGATATCTAGATAACGAGATTCAAGTGAGGATCAACCCTGAAAAGTTGGATCAGTACAATATTTCAATTGATCAAATAAGATCTTCGATTTCAACAAGAAATGCCAGATTTACTGTTGGAGACAATAATCGTGATAACAATAAAAAGAATATTGTAATTCTTTCTGAATACAACAATATTGAAGAGCTGGAGAATACAGTTATTAGAAAGAGCTTTTCAGGTCCTGAAGTAAGGCTTAAAGATGTCGCCGCAGTGGTGATTGGAGGCTCTGAAGAGAAATCTATTACTAGAGTAAATGGAACAAAAGGTTTTATATTAAGTGTTCTTAAGCAAGAACAAGCTGACATTATTAGAACGGTTGAAAGAGTTAAGAGCAAGGTTCTTGAGTTGCAGGAATATTATCCAGAGGGCTTGAATATATTCTTTAGTCAAGATCGCTCTATTGCGGTTGAGAATCGTTTGAGTATTATTACAAATAATGGCTATATTGGACTTGCTTTAGTTCTTGTTGTCCTTGGTGTCTTCTTGTCCATCAAGACTGCTTTTTGGGTTGCAGTCAGCCTACCTGTCGCACTTCTAGGAACTATTGGTTTATTAGGCCTGTCAGGGGGGACTATTAACCTTATTTCTCTATCGGGGATAATTTTAGTTTTGGGTATTGTGGTGGATGATAGCATCATTGTTGCCGAAAGCATACATCACTACAAATCTCAACCTGGAGACATGTATTCCAACGTGGTGAAGGGCTTTAAACGGGTTATTCTGCCGGTTGTGACAACCATTATCACCACAATATTGGTTATGTCTTCAATGTTTTTAATGACGGGAACGATGGGTAAATTTGTTTACGTTCTTCCGGTTGTTGTTATCTTTGCCTTGTTGTTGTCATTTTTGGAAGTAACCTTTGCCTTGCCAGCTCATTTGGCGAACAAGAAGAAAGATAAGCAAAAAACTTGGTTTATTCCAATCGAGAACTGGTTTGAGAAGAAGGTGAAGCGAATTCTGGTATTTCGCTATTGGATTGTTGCGCTTTTTTTAGCTGTTTTTGGCTTTTCTTTGTGGTTTGGCATGACACAGATGCCATTAAATTTGTTTCCTTCTCGGGGCGCAGATACAATTTATGTAAATATTGAAACCCCTAATGGCACGTCAGCTCAGTCTACCGAGAAGGTTGTTATAAATGTTGAAAAGATAATCTTGGAAAAGGTTGGCAAGGATCTTGATTCACTTACTAGTAATATTGGCAGCTATTTTACCAATACGGCAGATTTAACAATTGTTTTAACACCTACAAGCGAAAGAGAAATCGACGCCGAAGCTCTAGCTGAAAGTTTAGAGTTGGCGGTTGCAAATGTAGAGGGCGCTGAAAAAATTATATTCAGTGTATTAAGACCGGGACCTCCAAGTGGCAGTGACATAGAGATTAACTTGGTTGGCGATAACAATCTCCAGAGATCTGGTGTGACTGAAAGGCTTGCAGAGATTTTGTCAAACATGCAAGGAGTTGAAAATATTGTTAGAGATGACGAGGTCGGTAAAGACCGGGTTGAGGTGGTTCTTGATTTTGCAAAAATGAATGAATTAGGGGTTAATTATTCACAGGTTTATCGAGATTTGAGGACTGTTTATTCTGGCTCATACGCGACAAATCTTAATCTTGGTGGAAAAGAAACTGATGTAAGAATATACGTGGGAAATGAAAGCTTTACTGAGCAATTTCTACAGTCTGCAACCATATCAAATAACCAAGGAAGGGCGATAAATCTTATTCAATTTGCCTCGGTTAAAAACATAAGTGGTGAGCCAGACTATAATCATTACGATGGAGAGCGATCAGTTAAGTTATCCGCTTCAGTGGATGATGAAATTACAACACCTCAAGAGGCATTAGAGCTTGCAATCAAGAAGCTTGAAATTGAAAAAAACTTTCCGCAAATTAGGTTGATTTCAGGCGGTGGAGCGCAAGAAACTTTAGAGTCTCTTGAGAGCTTTCAAAAAGCATTTGTTTTTTCAATTTTTGGAGTATTTTTTCTTATTGCTTTATTGTTTAACTCCTACTCCCAGCCATTATTAGTTTTGGCAAGCGTCCCATTTGCATTTATTGGGGTGATTTGGTCTTTCTATTTTCATGGCGAACCCTTAAGTTTTTTTGCTTTGATGGGCTCATTGGCACTCATTGGCGTGATTGTTAATGATTCTTTAGTAATGGTCAGTCATTTGAATTATGTTAAGCAGAAATATTCTGACATTGAAGACATGCATACATGGGTTGCAAAAGGAGCAAGGGATCGTTTGAGGGCCGTAGTATTAACTACCCTGACCACCTTGTGTGGCGTTTTGCCACTGGCTTACGGTATTGGTGGTGTCGACCTCTTTCTTCAGCCAATGGTTTTGGCTTTAGGATATGGACTACTATTTGGCACAATAATGACACTAATCCTGCTGCCTTGTATGTACTCAATGAATTACGACTTTATTAACTGGCTAGAGAGGATTAAAGAGAGGCGCTTGAGTAAAGTGTAAGTGTTATTTATTCTTTAGCGCTTGTCGAATTAACTCTTCGGTCGAGAGGGTTTGATCGTCGATTGCAGAAATCATCTTGCTTGCTTCTTTTGATTTAAATCCTAACGACTGCAGAGCTTCCAGAGCTTTTTTGGCATTTGGATTGATATTGTTCTGAGCCATGTTTGAGGCCATGACTGCGCTTGAGAATTCAATTTTTTCGAGCCTGTCTTGCAATTCAACAATCAATTTTAAGGCGGTTTTCTTGCCGATTCCAGGCGTTTTAGCAAGTAGGTCGGCATCCTCGTTGCCTATGCAGTCAATCAAAGAGCCAACTGTTAAGTGCGAGAGAATGGCAAGTGCAACTTTTGGGCCGACACCGTTAACTCGAATAAGTTCTCTGAAAAGACTTTTTTCGTCTTTAGAGATAAAGCCAAATAAAGTGTGCGAATCCTCTTTAATGCTTAGATGAGTGTAGAGTAATACATTGCCGCCAGTGTCACCGAGTTGGTAAAAAGTCGACATTGGGCACAGTATTTCGTAGCCGATACCAGCTACCTCCACAATAACTTCCGGTGGGTTTTTACTTATGATTTGGCCGCTAAGCTGTACAATCATAACCAGGGATGTTGTTTGAAATACTCAACTTCAAAGTGGTGAATGTCATTTTTATATTGGAGCGTTAAGGCGATGTCATCAAGGCCGTTAAGCAGCCTTCTTTTGCGTTCTGGATCCACTTCAAAAGGGTAAGTTCTTGCTGTAGTGGTAACGCTTTGACCCTCTAAATCGACAACAATCTCACCTTCATAGGCGAATAAATCATCAACAATATCATGATTTAATATAATTGGTAAAATGCCATTTTTAAAACAATTGTTATAAAAAATATCGGCAAAACTTGGGGCGATAATTGCCTTAAAACCGAAATCTTCAAGTGCCCAAGGGGCGTGTTCACGTGATGAGCCACAGCCAAAGTTTTCTCGAGCAAGTAAAATTTTTGCACCTGCGTATTTAGGGTTGTTCAGTACGAAGTCAGGATTAAGAGGGCGTTTGGAATTATCCATACCGACTTCGCCGTGATCAAGGTAGCGCCACTCATCAAAAAGATTGGGGCCAAAGCCTGAACGTTTAATCGATTTTAGAAACTGCTTTGGAATGATGGCGTCGGTATCGATATTTGCGCGATCAAGCGGCGTTGCAATGGAGTTTATTGTAGTAAATGCTTGCATTAGTTAACTCCAGAAAAATGGCCGGCGATAGCACTTGCTGCAGCTATTGCAGGGCTTACCAAATGAGTGAATGAGCCTTGGCCCTGACGACCTTCAAAGTTTCTATTGGAGGTGCTCGCACAGCGCTCACCCACTTCAAGTTTGTCGGCGTTCATTGCTAAACACATTGAGCATCCTGGTTCACGCCACTCAAAGCCCGCATCTGTAAATATGGTATTAAGCCCTTCTTCTTCGGCTTGTTTTTTTATTAGACCAGAGCCTGGCACAACCAGTGCTAGTTTGACATTATTGGCTATCTTCTTGCCCTTAGCAACAGCAGCCGCTGCGCGTAAATCCTCGATACGAGAATTGGTGCAAGAGCCGATAAAGACTTTGTCAATTTTGACAGATTTGATGGGCGTGCTCGGTTCTAAGTGAATATAGCTCAGTGCATTACGAATGCTCTCTGCCTTAACCGGATCAGACTCCTTGCTCGGGTCTGGCGTAGAGCCATTAATATCAACAACCATCTCTGGCGAAGTGCCCCAAGTGACTTGCAGCTCAATATCTTTTGCATTAATGACAACTGTTTTGTCAAAAAATGCCCCTTCATCACTGTGTAGTGTTTGCCAGTAGTCAACGGCCTTTGTCCAGTTGTCGCCCGTTGGGGAGAATGGTCTGCCTTCAACGTAATCAATGGTTTTTTGATCAACGGCAACCATGCCCACTCGTGCACCGGCTTCAATCGCCATATTGCACAGTGTCATCCTTCCTTCGATAGAAAGAGTTTCAATACTAGTTCCGCTAAATTCTATGGCGTAACCTGTGCCACCGGCTGTGCCAATTTGACCAATAATATAAAGTGCAATATCTTTTGCACTGACGTGCGGATTGAGCGCGCCATTAACTTCAATTTTTAGATTTTTTGCTTTGGATTGCCATAGGCAGCCCGTTGCCAAAACATGTTCGACTTCCGAGGTGCCAATACCAAAAGCCATCGCTCCCAATGCGCCATGAGTTGAAGTGTGTGAGTCGCCACAAACAATACTCATGCCCGGTAGTGTTGCCCCTTGTTCGGGTCCGATGACATGAACAATGCCTTGACGAATGTCATTCATTGGAATTTCATTGATTTCAAATTCTACGCAATTTTTATCCAATGTTTCAACTTGCAGTCTAGAGATTGGATCTTTAATGCCGCTCACGCCGCTTGAGCGCTCAGTAGTTGGTACGTTATGATCAGGCACGGCTAAATTAGCCTCTATTCGCCAAGGTTTTCTATTGGCGAGCGCAAGTCCCTCAAAGGCTTGAGGCGAAGTGACTTCGTGAATCAGTTGGCGATCAATATATATCAAAGTAGCGCCGTCTTGCTTGCGCACGATATGCGAACTCATTAGCTTGTCGTAGAGCGTTTGTGCCATGGTAAATCGGTATTAATTGTAAAATAAACCATTTTATATCAAGAATGAAATATGTGCGGAATTTGTGGTCAGTTACGCTTTGATGGCGCAGGGGTTAAAACCGATACGTTAAGTGTAATGATGGCCAAGATTGCTAGGCGTGGCCCTGACTCAAACGGTCAGTGGGTTAAGGATGACGTAGGCTTTGGTCATCAGCGGTTAAGTGTTATTGACCTATCTTCTTATGGCGCTCAACCCATGGTAGATGATGCACTAAGTCTAACGCTGGTTTTTAATGGCACGATATATAACTATCAAGCTTTGCGCCAACAGTTGATTGGCAGGGGCTATAATTTTTTCTCCCATTCGGATACTGAGGTTATTCTCAAGGCTTATCACCACTGGGGCGAAGAGTGTGTCGTGCATTTGGACGGCATGTTTGCTTTTGCGATTTGGGATCAAGCGAAGCAGCAATTGTTTATTGCTCGTGATCGTATGGGCATTAAGCCGTTTTATTACAGTCTTAGCGACAAAGCAATTACTTTTGCTTCTAACACCCAAGCATTACTAACTCAAAATATCGATAAAAGCATCAATCCAATTGCCTTGCAGCAGCAATTATCACTTCACGGCGTTGTGCCAGCGCCGAATACGATTATTAGTGGTATTCGCAAGGTGAAACCTGCAACGACAATTACTATTAATAAAAATGGAAAATTTGTCGAAAAAACCTACTGGAATCCAATAGCTCAGCGCCCAATAGAAAAATTGAGCAATGACGAATACATTGAAAAAACGCACGACTTATTATCTGAAGCTGTGATGAAAAGAATGCAAGCTGCCGATGTTCCTATAGGTGTACTACTTTCTGGCGGTCTTGATTCCTCTCTATTGGTGGGTTTGTTGCATGAGGCGGGTCATCAAGATATTCGTACATTTTCGATTGGCTTTGAAGACATTGATGACGAGGCTGGTAGTGAGTTTGAGTATTCCGATCAAATTGTAAAAAAATTCAATACCCGACATAAAAAATACGTTGTCAGTAACGCAGAGGTATTACCAAGATTATCAGAAGCGGTAGCCAATATGGCTGAACCCATGGTAGGGCAAGATGCCGTGGCTTTTTATTTGCTTTCAGAGCAAGTGTCAAAGCATATTAAAGTGGTGTTGTCGGGTCAAGGTGCTGACGAGGCATTTGCTGGGTATTTTTGGTATTCAAGAATGGCGACCGAGCAGGGCGATGAAATTAGTCGTTTTTCCAAACATTATGTAGACAGGCCGCATGAGGATTTTCTAAATACGGTGAATAAGCAATATCACGGGGAAAACCATACTCACGACTGGCTCAATAAAGAGTTCTTAAAATCGGGCGCAGAAACTTTTATGGATAAAGTGTTTCGTACCGATATCACCCGTTTAATTGTTGACGATCCAGTGAAGCGAGTGGACAACATGACAATGGCTTGGGGTTTAGAGGCGCGCGTACCATTTATGGACACCAAATTGGTGGAGTGGGCGTTGCAATTACCACCACAGTTAAAGATGAGAGAAGAAGGCAAATACCCCTTAAAACAAATCTCAAGAGGACTGTTGCCGGACAGTGTGATTGACCGTAAAAAAGGCTATTTTCCTATGCCTGCATTGAAGTATGTTCAGGGTGAATTTCTAGACTTTATGTCTGATATACTCACCTCTAGAGCTTGCGTTAATCGCGGTATCTTTAATCAAAGTTATGTTCAAAAAGTGACCCACTCCCCTAGGGATTATATGACGGCATTGAATGGCTCTCGCCTTTGGCATATGGCATTATTAGAGTTTTGGTTTCAAACGAATTTGGACAATTAGATTTTATGGATAGGATAGTAATCTATACCGATGGCGGTTGCCGTGGAAATCCTGGCTTGGGCGGCTGGGGTGTTTGGCTTCGCTATAAAGGAAAAGAGAAAAAACTCAAAGGCGCCGAGCAAGACACCACCAATAATAAGATGGAGCTAACTGCAGCCATTAAGGCTTTAGAGTCGTTGAAGTCAAAAGATATTGCGGTGGATTTATACACCGATTCCAAATACGTTATTCAGGGCATTAATGACTGGATTGGCGGGTGGAAATTAAAGGGTTGGAAAACTGCCAATAAAAAGCCTGTGAAAAACGTTGAGCTATGGCAACAATTAGACGAGCTTAATCAAGCTTTTCAGGTGTCTTGGCATTGGGTTAAAGGGCATAGTGATGACCCTGGTAATGACATGGCCGATTTGCTTGCCAACGAGGCAATGGACGAGGCTAGTTAGTTCGCTCCCTATTGGTATGTTCTAGATAGTTAAGCTCTGCTTCAGTAAAGTCTGAGAGTAATCTTGCTTCCCAATTAAATGGCCCCCGCAAACTTTTACCAACGTGTTTTTTAATGAGAAGATCAAATGTCTCTATCGGCTCAAGGTTGCGCTCTTCGCAGAGGTGCTTGTACCAATAGTTGCCAATTTTGACGTGGCCAATTTCGTCTTGGAAAATGACTTCCAATATCTCCGCCATTTTTGCAAAGTTCGATTTTCTGAATTTGATTTGAATGCTTGGGGTGACGTCCAGCCCTCTAGCCTCAAGCACTCTCGGCACCAAGGCCATTCTCACCAATACGTCGTAGTCCGTTTCAACCGTCATCTCCCAGAGGCCGTTGTGCGCCTCAAAGTCACCGTATTGATAGTCTAGCTCCTTGAGGTAGTCATTAAGCAGGGTGAAGTGTAGTGCCTCTTCATGGGCAACTTTGGCCCAGTCACAGTAGTATTGAGTGGGCATATCTTGAAAGCGATACAGCGCATCCAGTGCTAAATTGATTGCATTAAATTCAATGTGGCAAATGGAGTGGATAGTTTTGATCATACCAAGGTCGGATCGATCTCGTTTCGGTGTGTTTTGGTAACCGACCAGCTCGGGTTTTTTTGGGCGCCCTGGTGCAGCTATTGTTTCAATTGATATTGTACTGTCAGCGCTTAAATCTTGATTAAGAACTTTGTCAAAAAGGTGGTGCGTAAGCTGGACTTTTTCATTCACATCATCACACATTAGCGCCTGGTAAGCTAATTTAAAGAGTGACATAAGAGCCTAGTGCTAATTTGTTTAAATGCCATTCACCCACTTGTGTGCGAATCAGTCGAAGGGTTGGAAAGCCAACATGCGCAGTCATTCTTCTTACTTGGCGATTTTTGCCCTCACTAAGTGAAAGCTCAATCCACGAGGTTGGAATGTCTTTTCGTTGTCTAATTGGCGGCACTCTGTTCCATAGCCATTCGGGCTCGGCAATAATATGTGCTTTGGCTGGTTTGGTAGGGCCGTCGTTAAGTGTTATTCCAGAAGACAACTGTTTAATGGCGTCATCACTTATCAGCCCTTCAACTTGCACTACATAAATTTTAAGCTTGTTGAATCTTGGGCTGGAGATTTGGTTTTGCAGTTTGCCATTATCGGTAAGGATTACCAGACCTTCGGAATCTTTATCCAGCCTGCCGGCGGGGTAGATATTAGGTATGTCGATGTATTTTGCAAGGGTGTTGCCCTCGCCGCTAAATTGGCATAAAGTGCCAAAGGGTTTGTTAAAGGCAATAATTTTAGCCATATACATGTTTGGCACGCGCAATAAAAGCGTCCAATTGAGAGTTGGCAATTTGAGTAAAAATTGACGATAGTGCAATATCCATCATTCTTGATTTAAAAGAAAACTGTAATTCTAAGGCGACTTTTGCCGCGTTGTCACCCAGGGCCTCAAAGCGCCATTGTCCAGATAGTGTCTTAAAAGGGCCGTCGAGTAATTCCATTTCAATCAAGTCAAAAGCACGCAACGTGTTTTTGGTGGTAAATTTTTGTTTAAAACCGCCTTTATTAATCTCAACCGAGGCGGTAATCTGTTGCTCAGATTGATTTAAAATAGAGGCGCCTGAGCACCAGTTTAGAAATTGTGGATAGTTGTTAATAGCATTAACAAGCGCAAACATCTGCTGCGGTGAGTAGGGCACAATAGCGCTTTTAGAAATATGATGCAAAGATCTCTCCATGAGCAAAAAGAAAAAGACAGACAACTCAAATACAATTGCTCTTAATAAAAAGGCAAGGCACGACTATTTTATCGAACAAAGTCTTGAGGCTGGAATCAGTTTAGAGGGTTGGGAGGTAAAAAGCTTAAGAGATAATAGGGTGCAAATTAAAGAAAGTTACGTCATTCTGAAAAACAACGAGCTGTTTTTGTTTGGTGCGCATATTTCTCCACTGATATCGGCGTCCACTCATGTGGACCCTGATCCAATCAGGACAAGAAAATTGCTTTTGCATAGGTTAGAAATTAACAGATTAAGAGACAAAATTAACCAAAAAGGCGCAACCGTTGTTCCTTTGAAACTGTATTGGGTGCGTGGCAAAGTAAAGCTTGAAATCGGCGTTGCCAAAGGAAAAAAGGCCCACGACAAGCGCCAAGATATCAAAGACAAGGATTGGAAGAGAGACAAGGCAAGGGCCTTAAAAGAGAGTAATCGTTAGTTATTTCTACTTTCTTCTTAAAAAGTGCCAGTATTGCCCATAAATTTGACATTATTTTCTTTAAAAATAGTTTTTGTTTGAGTACTATTTTGACTTATAATAATCTTAAGATTTAGCGTATGGGGTTGACGAAGAAAATATTTTTTCATGATATCTTACCTCCTTAATAGACGTCACCTCTAACGCTGAATCTCCTTTAATAACTTCTGGAGATAAGTAAAATGAATAAAGCACAATTAGTCGAGGCCATTGCCTCAGGCGCAAACCTTTCAAAAGCTGACGCAGCTCGCGCACTTAATGCAACAACAGGCGCAATCACATCAGCCCTTTCGGGTGGTGACGGTGTGCAGTTGACGGGCTTTGGTAGCTTTATGGTGAGAGATCGCGCGGCACGCACAGGTCGCAACCCTCAAACTGGAACCTCTATTGCAATTCCTGCAACGAAAATTGCTGCTTTTAAAGCGGGCAAAAGCTTAAAAGAATCGGTTCAGTAGAGTAGTATTGAATTCTGAAAAGGAGGCGCCTCAGGGCGCCTTTTTTTGTTTTTTTGAGTTTTTTGAGGTGTTGTCATTTATGGTAAAATACCGCCTTTTTTATAACAACTGGAGTTAAGCCATGGAGCGCACTTTATCAATCATCAAACCTGACGCTGTTGCAAAGAATGTAATCGGTGAAATCTATTCTCGTTTTGAAGCTGCCGGCTTCAAAATTGTGGGCGCTAAAATGATACATCTTGATGCTGATCTTGCTGGTGGTTTTTACGCTGTACACAAGGATCGTCCATTTTATAACGACTTAGTTTCATTTATGACTTCAGGTCCAGTAATGGTTCAAGTTTTAGAAGGTGAAAATGCAGTTGCTAAGCATCGTGAAATTATGGGTGCAACCAACCCAAAAGAAGCAGCAGCAGGAACCATTCGTGCTGATTTTGCAGAATCTCTTGATGAAAACGCATGTCATGGTTCGGACTCAGCTGAGAATGCTGCGATTGAAATCGCATATTTCTTTGGTGACGACGGCGTTTGTTCAAGAACTCGTTAATATTCAATCTATTAAAAACAGCCGACTCCTCGGCTGTTTTTGCTCATGCTAGAAAAGCAAAATCTATTAGGCCTTCCCCAATCTAAACTTAATAAGTTTTTCGAAGATTTGGGTGAGAAGCCATACAGAACCAAGCAAATCATGCAGTGGATTTACCATCAAGGTGCGAGCAACTTTGATGAAATGCATAATTTGTCCAAGGATTTGAGGCAAAAATTGCTCACTATAGCAACTCTTGAATTGCCCAATGTGGTCACGCAAAATCATGCCAGCGATGGTGTCATTAAGTGGGTCATCGAACTTGGCGAAAATAATCATATTGAAACTGTCTACATTCCTGAGAAAGACCGAGGCACGTTGTGTATCTCCTCGCAAGTGGGCTGCGCCTTGGCTTGTACTTTTTGCTCAACGGGCTTTCAGGGTTTTAACCGTAATTTAAAAAGCCACGAAATTATTGCTCAAGTATTGATTGCGCATAATTATCTTGTTGCTAAAGGTAAGCGTATTTCCAACGTTGTCTTTATGGGCATGGGTGAGCCGATGCTTAATGAGGGTGCGGTTTATGATACTTGCGACTTACTGCTTGATGATTGGGCTTTTGGCTTGTCTCGCAGGCGAGTAACGATTTCCTCCTCTGGTGTAGTGCCGGCCTTGTATCGCATGGCTGACACAACATCGGTCAGTCTTGCAATTTCGCTGCACGCTCCAGATGACGAGCTTCGCGATGTGTTGGTGCCAATCAACAAAAAATATCCGATTAAGCAGTTAATGGAGGCTTGTCAGTATTATCTAGATGCGGGCACCCAAGAGCGCCATATTTTGTTTGAATACGTGATGCTGGACGGCGTCAATGACAGCGAGGTGCACGCCAGAAAATTGGCTAAATTACTTCAGGGTGTTTCAGCAAAAGTTAATTTAATTCCGTTTAACCCATTTCCAGAAACTCAGTACAAGACTTCCAAAGCAGTTACAATAAATCAGTTTCAAGATATTTTGTTTAAATCTGGCATTCGTACAACCACGCGTCGAACGCGAGGAGAAGATGTTGATGCCGCTTGTGGCCAATTGGCTGGCAAAGTACAAGACAAGAGTAGAAGGAATGTTAGGCGGCATTGATTATTATCCTAAGAGAAAAAAACGCATAAAGTTTAAGATTTTTTTGCTTTTTTCTGCTGTCGGCCTTTCTTATCTCGGTTGGGCTTATGTTGCTTCCCTTGAATTTGAATCAAAGCCTCAATCTACCTCGATTGTTATTAGTGCGCCAGAGAGCGAAGAAGAAGTCATTAAAATTGTTGTTGAGAGTTCGCAAGAAACCACGGTCGAGAAAGTTGAAGCTCCAGAAAATAATGAAAATTTAGATGAAGTAATAGAGAATTATGAAGCCAGTTCATACAATTAAACGAAGAGTCTCGAGACAAATATTTGTTGGTGATGTGGCCATTGGTGGCGATGCGCCCATCAGTGTGCAAAGCATGACCAATACAGACACTTGCGATGTCAAGGCGACTGTTGCTCAAATCGAGTCTATCGCTAAAGCTGGCGCCGATCTTGTTAGGGTTTCTGTACCAACCATGGAAGCTGCTGAAGCTTTTAAAGAAATTAAAGAACAAGCCAGCATTCCGCTCATTACCGACATTCATTTTGATTACAAAATTGCCCTCAAAGTGGCTGAATACGGTGCCGATTGTTTACGTATTAATCCGGGCAATATTGGTAGAGAAGATCGTGTTAGAGAGGTTGTGGCCTCAGCAAAAGATCACAATATTCCTATTAGAGTGGGCGTTAACGCCGGCTCCTTAGAAAAAGATTTACAAAAAAAATACACAGAGCCCACCCCTGAGGCAATGGTGGAGTCTGCCTTTAGGCACATCGATATTCTTGATCGACTTAATTTTGATAATTTCAAAATTTCCCTTAAGGCATCCGAGGTTTTTATGACGGTTTTTGCTTATAAGCAACTGGCCTCACAAATTGACAACCCACTGCATCTCGGCATTACCGAGGCGGGCTCGTTTCGCTCCGGTGCGGTGAAGTCTTCTGTCGGACTCGGCTTGCTTCTTAGCGAAGGTATCGGCGACACAATAAGAGTTTCTCTTGCCTCCGATCCGGTTGATGAGGTTAAGGTGGGTTTTGATATTTTGAAATCGCTCCACCTTAGACAAAAAGGCGTTAATTTGATTGCCTGCCCTTCATGTTCAAGACAAAAATTTGACGTGATTTCGGTTGTTAATGAATTGGAGGCGCGCTTAGAGGATGTCACTCATCCGATTGATGTGGCTGTGATTGGCTGTGTTGTTAATGGTCCAGGTGAGGCCAAAGAGGTGACTGTGGGTGTTACCGGTGGCGCGCCAAACTTGCTTTATGTAAAGGGTCAAACACACAGCAAAGTAGACAACCAGTCATTGGTTGATACGCTAGAGGCTAATATTAGACGTCAAATCGCTGACTCTTCCAACGCTTAATACGCTTACCAACCCTGTGGCGATACAGCCATTGTATTGAAGAGTAGCCGACAATAGCGCCAATAGATGCCACGATCAAAGATCCAATTAGAAGTGCTGGCAATCCTGAGGTAATAGCCTCTTGCAGATAGTCCCAAGAAAAAGCGAAATTAGGGTCAATCCGTGTATCCAAAACAATGCAACCCAGCTTGTAAGCAAAGTAAAAAATCGGCCCCATTGTGATTGGGTTGGTGACCCAAACTAAGGTAATTGACAATAAAATATTGGCAGAAAAGGCAACCGCTAGGGCTGCTGCTGCCACCATTTGAAAGGGGATCGGCAGAAAAGCGCAAAACAGACCCACTGCAAATGCCTTTGAAATTGACTTCCTATTCCAGTTCCACAGGCACGGATCGTGCAGGTGTTTATTTAGCCAACCTAAGTTAACTGTTGAGCGGTGCGGTGCGAATTTTTGTAAAAACCTTTTCATTCTCCATTTGCGTATTTGACAATATTATCAGCAGTTAAGCCGTACAGTTCGTATAACTCTTCTTGGCTTCCGTGCTCACCAAACTCATCAGGTAGACCGATAATATTGAGAGCGACATTTAGTTGAGTACTATGGATAAACTCGGCAACAGCACTTCCAGCACCACCTGATATTACGTTATCTTCGATAGAGATAAGTTTTTTATGAGATTTTGCTAGTTCAATGATAAGCGTTTCATCCAGTGGTTTGACAAATCTCATATCCACAACCGTAGCATTAAGAATTTCTCCGGCCTTTAGTGCTTGAGAAAGCGTTGTACCAAATGACAAAATAGCCACATCAAAACCTTCTCTAACAACATTTGCTTTACCAACTTCTTGTATTGTATCAGTTGCGTAGCTTTCAATTTCTGATTTTCCGCGAGGGAAGCGAATGCAAACTGGGCCATCAAGTGAGTAGGCGGTATTCAATTGTTCGTACATTTCTAGTGATGAGCTAGGTGCCATAATGACAACATTTGGAATGCATCGCAAGAAGCTCAGATCAAATACACCGGCGTGGGTTGCGCCGTCGGCACCGACTAAGCCTGCGCGATCAATGGCAAAAATAACGTTTAAATTTTGCAACGCGATGTCGTGGATAAACTGATCGTAGCCACGCTGTAGGAATGTGGAATATATTGCCACCACTGGCTTTAAGTCTTGAATTGCCATACCACCCGCCAAAGTCACTGCATGCTGTTCGGCAATAGCAACGTCAAAATATCGCTCCGGGTAGCTTGTTGAAAATTCAACCATGCCAGAGCCTTCGCACATCGCTGGTGTAATTGCGATTAATCGATCGCTGTTTGCCGCTGTGTCGCATAACCAGCGCCCAAATACTTGCGAGTAACTTGGAAAAGAATTGCTCGAACTTGAGGGCGGCGCAATGCCGTGAAACTTGATTGGATCTTTTTCAGCCATCTCCAACCCCCGCCCTTTGGTGGTGATGATGTGCAATAGTCTTGGTTTTGATTGGCTCTTTAGATTTTGCAGGGTTTTAATTAGTGTTGGTAAATCGTGACCATCAATCGGGCCAAAATAATCGATGCCCAGTTCTTCAAAAAGTGTGCCTGGCAATATCATTCCCTTGAGGTGCTCTTCAGAGCGCTTGGCAAATTCTTGCAAACGCGGCAAGCCTTTAAGAAGATTGAGAGACGTTGACTTCATTGTCGAGTACACCTTTCCCGAAATGAGACGCGTTAAATACTTGTTTAAGGCACCAACATTTTTGGAGATGGACATGTCGTTGTCATTCAGGACAATGAGTAAATCCGCATCCGCATCGCCTGCATGATTCATAGCCTCAAAAGCCATGCCGCCGGTCAGGGCGCCGTCTCCAATGATGGCAATTGCAGTATTGTCTTTTTGATTAATTTTATTGGCAAGGGCGAAACCAAGTGCCGCACTTATAGAAGTTGACGAATGGCCTGCGCCAAAGGCATCGTGCTCACTTTCACTTCTTTTTGTAAAGCCAGACAGGCCGTCTTTTTGTCTGAGTGTCGACATCATCTCTTTTCTGCCAGTGAGGATTTTATGAGCGTAAGCTTGGTGGCCTACGTCCCAAACAAAGCTATCCTCAGGCGTGTTGAAAACATAATGCAGAGCTAAAGTTAACTCAATCGTACCTAAATTGGAGCCGAGGTGACCACCTGTTTTATTGATGCTTTCAATTAGAAATTCTCGAATTTCATCCGCAAGTTGCTGCAGTTGATCAAAATCAAGCTGTTTAACATCACTGGGGTTTTGAATGTCTGATAGCATCTAAAATTGCTGGGTAGGTGGGGCTTTGTAAGCAAAAGCAACTATTATACACTTGTCGCATTTAGTGATAATCATCTAGGAATTGAATATTTATAGAAAAATGAAATAGTTGATATTAGTATCTCTCGCTAGTAAAATTAGCGCTGAAATAATTCACTCTTTATTATGGTTACAATTTGCGCCCTTTATAAGTTTGCCCGACTCGATGATTTCGAGAGCATGCAACAGCCGCTGAAAGACTTTATGTCGTCTGTTGATGTTAGAGGCACCATCTTGCTTGCGAGAGAAGGTATTAATGGCACGATTTGCGGTTCTCAGAATGCCATTGTTAGGATTTTGGCCTTTCTCGCAGCAGATGAAAGGCTGGGTGTGATTGAACATAAGCTCTCTTACAGTGAGAAGATGCCGTTCAAAAGACTTAAAGTAAAGCTTAAAAAAGAAATTGTTACTTTGGGTGTCGCGGATATTGATCCAACTTTTTCGGTTGGCACCTATGTTGCACCGAGTGAGTGGAACGCACTCATTAGCGACCCGGATGTTGTTTTGATAGATACTCGAAATAATTACGAATATGAGATCGGTAGTTTTAAAGGGGCGATTAATCCGAACACCGAGTCGTTTCGTGAATTTCCTAATTACACGAAAGAAAATCTAGAGCAATATCGCGACAAAAAAGTGGCGATGTTTTGTACCGGCGGCATTCGTTGCGAAAAATCAACTGCCTATTTAAAATCTCAAGGCTTTGAAGACGTCTACCATCTGCATGGCGGGATTTTAAAATACCTCGAAGAAGTTGAAGAAGAAGACAGTTTGTGGAATGGTGAATGTTTTGTTTTTGATGACAGGGTGGCCGTTAAACACAATTTGGAGCGAGGGCAGTATGATCAGTGCCATGCTTGCAGATATCCAATTACTGATGCAGACAAAGGTCATGGGCACTACGAAAAAGGCGTATCTTGTCCACGATGTTTTGGTACCAAAGATGACGACCAAGTGAGTCGTTATCGTGAAAGAGAAAAGCAAATGCAGCTCGCCAGTGCACGTGGTGAGGCGCATATTGGTGATGATGCCACTCAGGCGTTGAATAAAAAATCTAAGAACAAGAGTAAAGCCTAATGTTTCAGCGAAGCGATATACCCAATCTAAAGAAAGACTTAAATCTTAGCGCTAACCTTTTGGATAACGAAATTCGCTTTAATACCCGCTGGGGGGTCTTTAGCCCTAGAGCGATTGATGACGGTACTGTGTTGTTAATGAAGTACATAAGTGCTGAGCCGAGTGATGTTTGTCTAGACCTGGGCTGCGGTTATGGCCCTATTGGTCTTGCCCTTGCAAAGCATTGTGTTGATGGTGAGGTGCACATGGTTGATAAAGATTTTGTTGCAGTCGAGCTCTCGAATATTAACGCAAAGCTGAACAAATTACCAAACGCAAAGGCTTACCTTTCTGACGCATTTGCCCAAGTATCAAGCGATGTTAAATTTGATCAAATCATCTCTAATGTGCCCGCCAAAGTGGGTCGAGAGCAGTTGTCTATCATACTCTACGATGCACTTGATGCACTCAAGCCAGGCGGCACAATAACCTTTGTCACCATCAACGGCCTTAGAGATTTTATTAAAAACAATTTTAAATCGGTTTTTGGTAATTACAAAAAGTTAAAACAAGGGCAGAAATACACAATTTCACAAGCCATTAAACAACAATAGTGGCTATTAGTTAAATACTAGACTAAAATAGTCGGCAATTAATATTTGGAGTAAACAATGGAAGTATTAGAAAAAATTCAAAAACAAGTGGACAGTGCGCCTATCGTGATTTATATGAAGGGTACACCGCAGTTTCCACAGTGTGGCTTCTCAGCTCGTGCATCACAAACATTGGCTGAAACGGAAGTTGAATTCGCTTTTGTGAATATCTTTGAAGATCAAGAAGTTTTCCAGCACCTCCCAGAGTTTGCTGATTGGCCGACTTTCCCGCAAATATACTTCAACTCAGAGCTTATTGGCGGTGGCGATATTGTTATCGAAATGGCTGAAATGGGTACGTTGAAAGCGGCGATGGAAGAGGCCGTTCAGAAGTTTAATAATTAATTATTAAACTTCTCCAGGCTACAAGCGCTTTAGTTTGTGGCCATTATCTTTCAACCACTTCTTTGCCGATTTGTATTCTGGCAGAATGGCTTCAACCAATCCCCAAAAGTCACTCGAATGGTTCTTATGAATTGTATGTGACAACTCATGCACAATGACGTAATCAATCACGCTCATCGGCGCCATTATCAGTAAGTAGTTAAAGTTTAAATTGTTACTGCTTGAGCAAGAGCCCCATAGAGTCTTTTGCGATTTTAGTTGAACGTTATTAAATGTAAGGTTGTGCTGATTGGCAAAGTAGTCAATTCTCGGTAGGGCAATGTCTTTAAATTGTTTTTTATACCACTCTCTAAACGCGGTTGATGCATCAGCGCTATCGACGTTTAATTCGAAAACTTCGCCGTTAAATGAAAGACCGTTATTTTCTGATGAAATGGCAAGAGGGTAGCTGTTACCAAGATAGAGAAACATTTCCCCATCTTCAAAGCGGTATTTCTCAGTAATTTGTGACTTTGTTTGTTGTTGTTTTTTCTCAATCCAGCTTGATTTTTCGGCAATGAATGCTTGAATTTCTTTGTCTGCAAGACGCTGTGGTGCACGAATGATTAATTCCGCATCTTGATTGATTTGTAAACTCAATGTTTTGCGCTTAGAGCGAATAATTTGATAATTCATGGAATAAGATAGTGTGACAGCTACGGAATCAATTATAAATTAGGCGGGTTTATATTTACCAAAGAAAGGTTAACCATTTATTGTTGTGATTTATATATCTATGATTTAAATCAGAAGATAATATTTTTTCGTTTGACACTGAAATATTCTGTGTGTAATATTCGTCTAAAAATTCATGTTGGCTGAAATATTTAGGGAGGGGTGAGTCAATGGCGTTGCGAATTACACTGGGAAATCTCCTGCATGAATGTGCAGAAAAATTTGGCGATCGACCCTTCTTAATTATCGCTGAGACGGGCGAAACACTGACTTATCGTGAGTTCGAGACTTTAACGAATCGTGCGGCACATGGTTTGTTGGATAAATACAGCGATGCGCTGTCATACGTTGATATTTTTCTGGAAAACAGCGCAGAATATCTTGCTATTTCTTACGCCCTGAAAAAAGTGAATGCGATAGAGGTTTCCATCAATCCAGCCATGTGTGACGCGCCTTTAGCGCGGATGATTGATCAAACAAAAACGAAACTTCTATTTACATCCAGCCAACAACTTTCCGCCTTAGATCAAATTCGTGATTTGATTCCGAACGTACAAACATTGATTATGCTTGACGACGCTGATGAAGCAAGAAGGTTGTTCCCCGAGCTTGAGGTTATTTACTTTGAAGAACTATTATCTAGCTGTGAAGATCATATCGTGTCAGACGCCAAAGACACGGATATTGCTACTATTCTATTCACATCTGGCACCACTGGTGTGTCTAAAGGTTGTCTTCTGTCTCATCGTTACGCCGTGAGAACTGCCGAAAATATGATCGAGCCGTATAGGGTAACTGCAGAGGATTGCGTCTATTGTATTTACCCTCTGTCTCATATTGGCCCTGCTTATTATGATGTTTTGCCGACTATGATGACGGGCGGGCGTGTTGTTATGCGACAGCGTTTTAGTGTTTCCAATTTTTGGCCTGAAGTCAAAAAATATGACGTTACTTGGTTTATGATGCTCGGCTCAGTACAGCAACTTCTGTGGGCACATCCCCCTTGTCCGGAGGAAAGAGATCACAAAGTGACTCGATGCTGGGGCACGCCTGCGCCAGTTCCCAAAAAAGATTTTGATGCTCGCTTTAATTTGCACTTGATTCCCGGTGGTGGCTACGGTTCGACTGATGCCGGATGGGTTGTTACTCCCCAGTGGGATGATCCTGGCGGAATCGTATTGCCGCATTTTGAAGTAGAAATCCACGATGACAATGACGACCCATTGCCGCCGGGTCAGGCGGGTGAAATGGTTGTGCGCCCTCTGGAGCCCGGGGTTATGTCGAGCGGCTATTTTGATATGCCAGAACGCACCCTAGAAAGTTGGCGTAATCTTTGGTTTCACACCGGTGATATTGGGCGCATGGATGAGCAAGGTCTTTTTTATTTTATGCATCGAGTTAGCGAGCGTATTCGAGTTAAAGGGGAGATGGTTTCAGCTTTTGAGGTCGAAGAAGGTGCGTTGACACACCCCGATATACAAGATTGCGCCGCTATTGGTATTCCTGGTGAAATGGGTGAAGAAGATATTAAGCTATTCGTGGTCAGAAAACACGGCTCTGAAGCTACTGAGGAAGATTTAATTCAGCACTGTAAAGGGTGTATGGCGCGTTTCATGGTGCCTAAGTGTGTAGTTTTTCTTGAGGAAATGCCACGAACATCCAGTGGAAAGCCAGAAAAAGGCAAACTGGGGGTTTTGAATGAGTTGTGTATGTAATAAATATGAGAATTTATTTTGTATTTGGGTCATTTTACAAAAATCCAAAATTTTCAGCAACATGCTAAGCGTCTAGCCTTAAATTATCAAAAATCTAATAAAACAGGCGTTTAAGTCTTTAAAGTGAATTTTTTTTTGCCAATTTATGGGTAAATATGACTTATTTAAGCGCTAAGATAGATGGGAATCAAAATTAATTAATTGATATTCTATTTTCTTGTTGAGCGTATTATTGGTGAGGTGTTATGAAACATGGAAGTATAAATACTAATGGAATAGATATTCACTATGTTGAGCAGGGCATTGGGTGCAAGAAGAAAAGCCCGATCATATTAATGACGCGCTAATCAACTTTCTTAACAACCTTTAGGGTTTAATCAACCCATTTCCTAGCATTTTCAAACATGCGCATCCATGGCGATCTTTCTTGCCAATCGTTTGGATGGTATGAGTTTTGTATTGCTCTGACTACGCGTTCAGGATGAGGCATAACGATAGTCACTCTGCCTGAATCATTACAGAGACCTGCAGTTGCGCTGTCTGAGCCATTAGGATTGTGAGGGTATGTTTGCGTTGGGTTGCCTTGATGATCAACGTATTTAATGCCAATTGCATTTTCTTTAACAACCGAAGAAAAGCTTGCTTGACCTTCGCCGTGGGCGGTGACAATTGGCAGTATTGAGCCGGCCATGCCATCAAAAAATAGTGATTTAGATTCTTGTACTTCAACGCTTAGGAAGCGCGCTTCAAATTGTTCGGAAGCGTTACGCTCAAAGCTTGGCCAATTTTCAGTGCCCGGAATAATTTCTGTTAAGTTAGACATCATTTGACAGCCGTTACAAACACCGAGCGCAAAACTATCGTCGCGATTAAAGAATTCGCCGAATTCATCTTTTGCGCGAGGGTTGTAAAGAATGGAGTTTGCCCAGCCACGACCAGCGCCCAATACGTCACCGTAAGAGAATCCGCCACAGGCAACAAGGCCGCAGAAGACATCTAAAGACACTCTACCACTTAAGATGTCACTCATATGAACATCATGCGCTTCAAAGCCGGCCTTAGTAAACGCTGCTGCCATTTCGATATGACCGTTAATACCTTGTTCACGCAAAACAGCAATTTTTGGCTTTGTACCAACGTTGATATATGGTGCACTGACGTTTTCATTAATGTCAAAGTTTGGTGCAATTACTAAGCCGTTTGAAGGTTTAAGTATTTCATCAAATTCAGATTGTGCACACTTGGGGTTGTCTCTCAGTTTTGAGATTTCATACGAAGTTGATGACCATTGCTGCTGTAGGGTGGCGCGATTATCAAAGTAAATTTCACCGCTTTCATCAGAAATGCGAATGGTGTCATTCGAATTGATTGTGGCAATAACATCGGTGCAATCTTCAAGGCCGGCATTCTTAAGCGCTCTTAATACACTTGACTTGTTTTCTTTTGATACTTGTATGACACAACCCAGCTCTTCGTTAAACAGTGAGCCAATGGCGTTGTTGGTTTTAATATCCAGCCCGCAATTGGAAGCAAAAGCCATTTCAAGTAAGGTAACGATAGCGCCGCCGTCTGAGCGATCGTGATAAGCACCAATCAAACCTTTTTGGTTTAATTCGTTAATTGTTGCGAAGAAGTTGCCAAAAAGCCTGACATCATCAAGGTCCGGCGTTGTTTTCCCCACCTGATTATAAACTTGCGCTAAACAAGAGCCACCCATACGGTTTTTACCAAAACCTAAGTCAATTAATAAAAGCTCCGAGTCGGTTTCTGTTTGCAGTAGCGGTGTGATTTGTTTGCGTGCATCCGGGATTTTCGAAAAAGCAGTGATAATGAGCGATAGTGGGGCGGTAACGGATTTTTCTTGCTCTCCGTCTTGCCACGAGCTTCTCATTGACATCGAGTCTTTACCAACTGGAATGGTTAAGCCCAATGCTGGGCATAATTCCATGCCGACAGCTTTAACTGCCTCGTACATTTTAGCATCTTCGCCCTCAAAGCCACTGGCGCACATCCAGTTGGCAGATAAGCTGATATGGTTAATGTCTTCGACATAGATACTCATCATGTTGGTTAGTGCTTCGCCAATACTCATTCTGGCAGCAGCGGCAGCGTTACTGAGTGCCATTGGTGTTTTTTCACCAAGGGACATTGCTTCGCCTTGATAACCGACATAATCTGATAAAGAGACGGCGCAATCTGCAACAGGGACTTGCCATGGGCCAATCATCTGTTCTCTGGCAACTAGGCCAGTAACCGATCGATCGCCAATAGTAATAAGGAAATTTTTACTGGCAACTGTTGGCAGCGCTAGTAGGCGGCCAATAGCCTCTGTAATTTCAATATTCACATCGTCAAACTCTAACTCGATATTGGTAATTGAGCTGACGTTTTTTAGTGTTTTTGGTGTGGCGCCTAACAGTACCGACATTGGTAAATCGATTGGTGAATCGTCAAAGTGGGCGTCGTTCATCTTAAGGTGGCGATCGTCTGTTGCTTCGCCGAGGATGGCGAAAGGCGCGCGTTCTCGCTCGCAAATTGATTTGAATAGATCGACGCTTTCACCATTAATAGCAAGCACATAGCGTTCTTGAGATTCGTTACACCAAATCTCCATTGGCGACATTTGTTTGTCGTCATTAGGAACATTTCTTAATTCTAAAATCGCACCTTTTTCGCTGTCATTGACGAGCTCTGGTACGCCGTTTGATAAGCCGCCAGCGCCAATGTCATGGATAGAAACAATCGGGTTGTCATCGCCTAGATTGGCACAAGCATCAATAACTTCTTGTGCGCGTCTTTGCATCTCAGCGTTAGCGCGTTGAACTGAGGCAAAGTCTAAATCTTCACTTTGCTCACCACTACCTACACTAGATGCTGCGCCACCACCAAGGCCGATTAGCATTGCTGGTCCGCCCAAAACGATGAGTTTATCGCCGTGCGAAATTAGGCCTTTTTCAACATGGTTTTCTTGAATATTTCCCAAGCCACCTGCCAACATAATTGGCTTGTGATAGCCCCTGACTTGGTCGTTAGCCGTTTTTTGTTCGTAAGTTCTAAAATAGCCACAAATATTTGGGCGGCCGAATTCGTTGTTAAAAGCAGCAGCACCCAAAGGGCCTTCGATCATAATGTCGAGAGCAGAGACAATTTGCTTTGGCTTGCCGTAGTCTACTTCCCATGATTTGTTGTTGTTTGGGATCTTAAGGTTGGATACAGAGAAACCACATAAACCAACTTTTGGCTTGGAGCCTCTACCGGTCGCACCTTCGTCTCTAATTTCACCACCAGAGCCAGTTGCAGCGCCAGGATCTGGGGCAATGGCAGTAGGGTGGTTGTGTGTTTCAACCTTCATTAGAACGGCTTTTTGCTCGGTTTTTGAGGTGTAGACGCCGTCTTTATTGGCAAAGAATCGTTCAGATTCGTAACCTGACATCACTGCAGAGTTGTCACTATAAACCGACAATAATCCTTCTGGATGGGCTTTATAAGTATTGCGAATCATGCCAAACAGCGAAATGGCTTGCTTTTCATCATCAATAACCCAGTCGGCATTAAAGATTTTGTGACGACAGTGCTCCGAGTTTGCCTGAGCAAACATCATAAGCTCTATGTCTTTTGGATTTCGATTAAGGGCGGTAAAGTTTTCAATCAAATAATCAATTTCTACACCACTTAGCGCCAAGCCAAGTGTGGTGTTTGCTTGCTCTAATGCCGCTCTTCCACCGCTCAAAATATCAACGCTCTGTGCGATTTTCGGGGTTAATTCGTCGAAAAGTAAGTGTGCATCGGCGCTATCTTTAAGAAAGGATTCGGTCATCCTGTCCATAATGATGCTTAGTACTTTGCTTGTATCGTCCGCATTTAGAATTTTGTCAAAATGATAGGTTATGCCACGCTCAACTCGATTAAGTTCGCTTAAGCCACAAAGGTGAGCAATGTCGCTTGCTTTTGAAGACCAAGGCGAAATTGTGCCTTGTCTTGGAGTGATGGTTAGATGACCACTAGAGTTAGAATAGTTAACCGCAGGCGCGTAATTAAGCAGTTTGTTGAGTTGCTCGGTGTGCTCAGCGCTAAGCTTATCCTTTGAGTTGATAAAATGGGTAAATTCCGCACCCAGTAATTTAGTGCCAGATAATGCCGAGAGTTTTTCTTGCAGCGCTTTTATTTTAAACTTACTTAGCGCTTGAATGCCAGAGTGCAGTGAAATCATAGTTGTGCCATTACCTCGTCAGAAATTTCAGCGTTGTGATAAACCTCTTGCGTGTCGTCTAGATCTTCAAGACGATCAATCAGTTTCATGAATTTTTCGGCGTCCTCAAGGTTGAGATCAACTCTGTTAGCTGGCTCCATGGTGATTTGAGAGTGTGCAGCTTCTTGGCCGTTTTCAGCCAATGCGTCTTTAATAGTAAAAAAATCTTCAGCCGTTGTGACCACATCAATCGAGCCATCATCATTAACAATGACATCTTCTGCGCCTGCGTCAATGGCAATTTCCATGATGGCGTCTTCATCGCCTTCAGCAAAGCTGATAAAGCCCTGCTTGGTAAACATGTAAGCAACAGAGCCATCTGTACCTAGGTTGCCACCGTGTTTTGAAAACGCATGACGAACGTCTGAAACTGTACGGTTAATGTTGTCGGTTAGGCAGTCCACCATAATAGCGGTACCACCAAGACCGTAGCCTTCGTATCTGACTTCTTCGTAGTTGTCGCCATCTAGATCGCCCGAGCCGCGTTTTACAGCATTTTCAATAGTGTCACGCTTCATGTTAGCGGCTAGTGCCTTGTCAATAATGGCACGCAAAGACGGGTTGTTTTCTAAAACACCACCACCTCTTTTGGCGGCAACCACAATTTCTTTAATTAATTTAGTGAAGATTTTTCCGCGTTTGGCGTCTTGTGCACCTTTACGGTGCTGAATGTTGTGCCATTTACTGTGTCCTGCCATTGCTTTATTTCTCCGTGTCTGTATTTATTGGGTGAATTCGAGTAATCGATGGATGGAAGATTTGGCCTTGTCAATAACCTCTTCATCAATAGTAATTTCGTTGTTGCCAGTCTCTAATACGGATAGGCATTTTTCAAGGCTATTCATTGCCATCCAGTCGCAATGTGCACAGGATTCACAATCCGCACCTTCACCCATGGTAGGGGCTTCGATAAGTTTTTTACCTGGCGCCACTTCGCGCATTTTGTGGAAAATGCCATTATCGGTTGCAACAATAAAAGTATCGTTATCCATAGTTGCTACCGCGTTAATCAGTGCGGTTGTTGAGCCGACAACATCAGCGAGAGCAACCACCTCCTTGGGTGATTCTGGATGAACCAGCACTGCTGCGTCTGGCAATTTTTGCATCAATCTTTCAAGACCTTCAGCTTTAAATGCTTCGTGGACAACACAAGAGCCATCCCACATCAGCATATCCGCGCCTGTTTCTGCTCCGACGTAGTGGCCCAAGTGTTTGTCTGGTGCCCAAAGAATTTTCTTGCCTTCTTCGTGTAGCGATTTGACAACTTTAAGCGCACTGCCCGAGGTCACTACCCAGTCAGCTCGCGCTTTAACCGCCGCTGAAGTGTTGGCGTAGACCACCACGGTGTGATCGGGGTGTGCATCACAAAATAGAGAGAATTCATCGATGGGACAAGAAAGGTCAAGCGAGCAGGTGGCTGCTTCGTCCAAAACCAACACGCGCTTTTCTGGAGAAAGAATTTTAGCCGTCTCACCCATAAATTTAACACCGGCAACGACAATCGTGTCAGCGTCACAATTTTGACCAAATCTGGCCATTTCTAGAGAGTCAGAAACAACACCGCCGGTTTCTTCAGCCAATATTTGTAAATCAGCGCTGACGTAATAATGTGCCACCAATAGGGCGTTATTATCCTTGAGGGCTTTTTTTATGGAGTCCCTGAGTTGCATTTACGATTTTTCCGGCAAACTAACTTTGATGCTTAATTCTCTGAGTTGCTTTCTTGGAACAGTCGCGGGTGCACTGGTTAACAAGCACGCTGCAGTTTGTGTTTTAGGGAAGGCAATTACTTCTCTGATGGAGTCTGCGCCAGCGAGAATCATTACTAATCGGTCAAGACCAAAAGCCATTCCACCGTGTGGTGGACAACCGTATTCTAGAGCGTCGAGTAAGAAACCAAATTTCTCACGCGCTTCTTCGTCATCAATACCAAGGAGTGTGAGTACGGTTTTTTGCATATCGCTTTGATGGATACGAATCGAGCCACCACCGACTTCAGAGCCGTTGATAACCAAATCGTATGCGCGTGATAACGCCTCACTTGGATTGTCAACAAGAGTTTGTGCGTCAACACTAGGTGCTGTGAACGGATGATGAATGGCATTTAGTGAGCCATCATCTGCGACATCAAACATCGGGAAATCAAGCACCCAAATTGGCGCCCATTCCTTATCATACAGATTTAAGTCTTTTGCAAGCTTTTCTCTAAGGTTGCCCAGAGATTCGTTGACAATTTTGGCCTTATCTGCACCAAAGAAAATAATGTCGCCGGTTTCTGCACCAGTGAGCTCGATTACTTTTTGAGTGACTTCATCGCCTAAGAATTTGATAATTGGTGACACTGGACCGTCTTCATTAAGTTTGATATAGGCAAGGCCTTTTGCGCCATAAATACTGACGTATTTGGTGTAGTCGTCAATTTGTTTACGACTAATCGTTGCACCACCAGGCACTCTCATCGCTGCTACTCGACCGTCCTCATTGCTTGCAGGGCCTGAGAATACTTTAAACTCAACCGATTGCATGAGCTCGTTCAGATCGACCATTTGCAAAGGTATGCGCATATCAGGGCGATCCACGCCGTATAGTCGCATTGCATCCGCAAAAGTGATTGTTGGGAACTCATCAGGAAGATCAACGTTGATTGCTTCTTTGAACAGCCCTCGAGTCATTTTCTCCATCAATCCGGTAATTTCACCTTCATCCATGAACGATGTCTCAACATCCAGTTGAGTGAATTCTGGCTGACGATCGGCGCGTAAGTCTTCATCTCTAAAGCACTTAACAATTTGGTAATAACGCTCGAATCCCGACATCATAAGCAGCTGCTTAAACAGTTGCGGCGATTGCGGTAGGGCAAAAAAACTGCCCTCGTGCGTTCTTGACGGCACCAAGTAATCTCTAGCACCTTCCGGCGTTGCTTTGGTTAAGAAAGGCGTTTCAATATCAAGAAAGTCATTACTGTCCATAAAGTCACGCATGAAATGCGTTACTTTGGATCTCAGTCTTAAGCGCTTTTGCATCTCGTCGCGACGCAGGTCAAGATAACGATACTTAAGTCTGACTTCTTCAGATGTATCTGTCGCATCTAGCTGGAATGGAATCGGCTTAGAGGTATTTAGAATTTCAATGTCACTAGCCACAACTTCAACTTCACCCGTTGGAATTTTGCTGTTAATCATCGCATCATCCCTGGCAATAACTTTGCCTTTGATTTTCAGCACAAATTCGTTGCGAACACTTTCTGCTATAGCGAAAGTATCAGCAGTGTCAGGATTGATAACCACTTGGGCAATACCGCGCTTGTCTCTAACGTCAAGAAAGATGACACCACCATGATCGCGTCTTCTATTAATCCAGCCACAAAGAGTGACTTCTTGATCTAGGGCGTCTTTATTTAATTCGCCACAAAAGTGTGTTCTCATTTTTTATCCTTAATATCGATTAAATCAGGCGCAACAACGCCGGTAGAAATAACTAGTTTAAATGCTTCATCGACACTCATCTCGAGCTCGATGACGTCTTTTTTTGGCATCATAATAAAAAAGCCAGAAGTTGGGTTTGGTGTTGTTGGAACATAGAGATTGACAATCTCTTCACCGATTATTTTTTCCACTTCACCGTGGTAGCTACCTGTCTGAAAGGCGATTGTCCACATACCTTCGCGTGGGTATTGAACTAAAAGTGCTTTTCGAAAGCCTTCACCCGATGTACTAAGGACGGTAGAGGATAGTTTTTTAAGGGCGCTATAGATGCCGCGAAAGCCCGGGATGCGACTTAAGACTTTTTCCCACAGCTCAACAACTTTTCGGCCAATGATATTACTGACTAGTGCGCCTGTTAAGAGAATAACAAGAAGTACCCAGAAAATCCCTGAACCGGGTATCTGTGCGCCGAAATCGAACAATTTTTCGGGCAAGTATTCTGGCGGCACAATGCTATTAATCAGCTCTAAAAAGAACTTGATTACCATGATACTGAGGGCCAGTGGAATCCAGAACAGAAGGCCAGAAATAAAGTAATTTCTTAAGTGTTTCACAAGTTAAAAAGTAACAATAAAAAAAAGTAATATTTTAGCACAAGCTGGGCTTTGGATAACAGCCACAGAGTGTGACTTTGGTAGGGCTTTTAAATACTCTCTTCTGCTCTAAGAGTGAGGATTTCATGGCCTGTTTCAGTCACTAAGATGGTGTGTTCCCACTGGGCCGATAAAGAGCGATCTTTGGTGGTCACTGTCCAGCCATCCAAACGAGAGGTAACTACTTGATAGTTGCCCAAATTTATCATGGGCTCGATAGTGAAAGTCATCCCTGGCTCAAGAATTGGCGATTGTTTTGTTTTGCCATTGTCATAATGCAAAACTTGCGGCTCTTCGTGAAACCCTTGCCCAATACCGTGACCACAGTAATCCCTAACAACCGAACAATGTTGAGAGTGAGCATGCGCACCAATCACTTGGCCAATTTCGCCTAGATGGGTGCCTGGTTTAACCAGATCAATACCCAGATACATGCATTCTTGGGCGATTTTACAAATCCTTGTTGCTTTGACGTTTGCTTTACCCACGATGAACATCTTGGACGTGTCGCCGTGATAGCCATTCTTGATAACGGTAATATCAATATTAATAATGTCGCCTTTTTTAAGCTTTTTCTCACTGGGAATGCCGTGACAAACAACGTTGTTGATTGATGTGCAAATCGACTTTGGGAAGCCGTGATAATTCAGCGGTGCTGGGATTGCATCTAGCTCATCGACGATAAACTTATGGCAAATCTGGTCTAGGTGTTCTGTTGTTACGCCGACAGCAACATGTGGAGTAATCATATCTAGAACGCTTGCAGCAAGTCGACCCGCAATACGCATTTTTTCGACTTCAGATGAAGATTTAATTGTAATTGCCATTGTGAATTGCTTACGAATTTCCTTGAAGTTCGTTGATGCGATCTTGAGTTTTCGGATGCGTTGAGAACATATTTGACATTTTACTGCGATATTTCTTCTTTGAGTCGATATTGAAAATATAGGCTGCCCGTCTTATTTCATCGGTTTGAGGAATGGTAATTTCGGATTCGTTGTCTTCATAATCACCACTAATTTTCTTCAATGCGTTAATCATTGGCTGGTTTGCGCGCATTAACTCAACAGCTCCAGCATCTGCCATATATTCTCTTGTTCTTGACAAATACATTAACAGTGAATAGGACACCAAAGGGAAGACAACTCTTAAAATAATAACAAAGATCATTATTCTACCGTCAACTTTTCTATTCCTACTGTAAAGCACACCTCTAAATAAAATATCAACAATTAATAGCATGATGTTTGCAAGAACTGTGGCAAACAATGTTAGCTTTATGTCGTTGTTTCTTATGTGGGTTAATTCATGCGCCACCACCGCTTGAAGCTCGTCTCGATTCAACAGCCGCACAAGCCTTCTTGTTACTGCAATGAGGGCGGATTTTTCAGAGTAGCCTGAAGCAAAGGCGTTGGTGTAGTTGTCTTCGATGATGTAGACTTTTGGCATGTAATTCATGCCTGCTGAGATCTTTAGCTCTTCAACAATGTTGTACAATTGTTTTTCTTCGTCGTCAAGCGCAGCATTTAAACTGGTAATCTCTTTAGAGTTTGTGCCCATTAACATCAACTTGTTGCTCATTTTAAAAGTAACAGCTATTGAAATACAGGCGACAATAACAGTGATAACTGTGGCTTTTGGCACCAAACTACCATTGGCTATTGATAGAAGAATATTGCTAATATTGCCCTCTGTTTGTAGATACAGAGCGACATCAATCAGTAGGCCGAGAAGAAGATACAGTGCAATAAACATCCCCATAACAAATGTTGTGCGCCGATTGTTTTTTCGAATGGTCTCTCTAAAGTCACCTACTTGCATGAGTATTTAATGAGCGGTTAAAACTTAACCGTCATGTCTTCGTTTTCTTGCCTTTTTTCTGCCGTTAAGCCCCATTGCTCAAAGCTCTTGTTTAGCTTCGAAAACATCGATACAACAAAAGCCTCGAGAAAACTTTGTTTTTTGGCTTCATATTTTTCAATGGAGTCGTTGTATGCTTGTTTTGCATATGCCAGTTTATTTTCAGTAGAAACAATTTCTTCTTGCAGTTGTAAGGCGTTGGTACCAGCTGTGACTTGTGGGTAAGCTTCAAATTGTACTGACAACTGCGGGATTAGCGATGAAATCTGATTTTCGGCAGCCATTTTTGTTGCTGTATCTCCTGACTTACTGGCGGCGAGAGAGGTATTTCTAAGTTCAGTTACCTTGGTTAGTAACTCCATTTCATGACTCATTGCTTTTTTGACTACTTCTATCAGATTGGTAAAAATCTTAGCCCTTCTATCGAGTTGAATGTCTATTTGCTTAAAGTTATTAATGATCGCCTGAATCATTGCTATCAAAGAATTGTAGACTTTGATAACCCACAAAAAGGCAACAACCACTACAAAAATAATAATATATAGAGTTAATGAATCCATAGTATTCTCCAGAAACGGTAATTAGGAAGGATAATTATATAACGCATTATAAGGTCATAATGCGTCATTTATTGTAATATATCAAGTGTGCCGCAACGAGTGTGCAACATTACATATATTGTAAAGAAAGATAAGTATGCGTTTTATTTGCCCGGCCACATCATTCGAGTTTCGGTGATAGCGCAGGCGTTGACACCAATATCTACCAATAACATCTGGTAAACACCCGATTCGGGATAAATATGGACGTAATTACCGTCACCATAAGAAGTGGCATGCAGGGTTGGGTCGTTGTCTAGACGAGCCTTCAGGATGGCCACACAGTTTTGATTATTAACAACCGTTGTTTTAATAATCGAAATATAACACTGTTCCCCATCTGGGGATAAGCTTGTAGCGAAGAATGAAGCGCCGTTCTCATACTTCTCTGTAGATGTGTGAAAAGATGGGTAGGCGCTGGGCTCGTCGGGATGAAAAAAAGTTAAATTTAAGCCGTTTAAGTTGTATGAGTTTTCTACCTGCTCAAGATGGGATTGACATACTGGATTAACATCCCTTAATGTGGCTTCTTCAGCAAGTGAGCCAGCGTAAGACGAATTGGTTAAAAAGGCAGCAAGGCTAATACAGATAGCAAGAATTGATCGTTTCATTGTTGGTGTAAATATACAAATAATGCAACGATTATATCAAATAAATTGTTACTGAAAAATGTTTAAAACAACAGCCACTGTAGCCTAGAAAAATTTGTAAATATAATGAGTATTATCAGAGATCAAAGTGTTCTATAATTTCATCATTATTAACTAGGAGAAAAAAATGAAAATTAAGCTTTTATCTGTGATCTTGTTGGGAATTTTATCCGCAGGCTGTACCATGGAAAATGCTCAAACTGAAGCTGCAAGTGCACAGCAAAATGTTGAGGCATATGTCAGTCAAGCATCCAGCTATGTCGAAGATTTTTTAGCCAATCTGTAGTAAGGCTCTCTTGTTGTAGAGAGTTTAGCTCTCTACAATTTCACCCACAACCCATTCTTTTTCAGAGCGACAAGATGGGTTCTCAATATCTATAAGAGCGGTTTTATGTCCAGAATTGCAATCTTAGCACGCTTCAGTACTAGGGTTTCGGGCTGAGGTGATGCGTGTTGTAAAGAGGGGTGAAAAACGGGGCTTGAATCTGTGAGTGCGAAGCCCGACCTTGGGTGTATCCGGAAATTTTGCGTTTGCAAAATCGCTAATTGTAAATAACACTAAACTTTGAAAATATGGGGCGAGAAACGGGGCTTGAACCCGCGACAACCGGAATCACAATCACCCGGGAGTCACAACTGGCCTTACTACGGTGCTACGCGGTAGCACTATTACTTTCTATTTTTCAACTAGAGTTACTTCTGAGTTACTCGTTCCAATCTAATTATATCTGATATATTCGTATGTCTATCTTGAGTTGTCGACATCAAATCTAGATCAGCCTTGTGAAATCAGTACGCACCTCATTGGCATTAAAAATCTGTACTTAAACTGCCGTAACT
>ENA-OSET01000153-OSET01000153.1-sediment-metagenome-genome-assembly--contig:-NODE-153-length-78621-cov-12.121588_pt1 | contig 78621 bp, 71 predicted proteins | sample MGYA00237882_ERZ534229 | MGnify/ENA primary metagenome ERZ534229 (study PRJEB26408, sample SAMN06266212) | sediment metagenome | isolation source: Hudson Canyon methane seep mesocosm | place... | reverse complement strand
AATGGCCTTGATGATTTGTTCTTCTGAATACCGTTTCTTCATGTTGAGATCTCCGTACCCTTAGGTTAACTGGAAATCTCATCTATTTCATGGTGTGAATTTAGGGGGAAAGGTCAACGACGCTTTCCCCCCGCAGAATCAAATTGTATGGTGTTTTCGCACTAGGTCCAATATCCCAGCAAACAATTACTTAAATGGGGTTTTGTAGAGCAATTATCGACTTTATCTGGTAGTTCTAGAACGAATCATTGCGGAAGGTTCATTTTGCAAATTCAAGCCCTCTCCATAAAATCGAAAGGTCTACGTCCACGATAATGGAAAAATGATGGGGTCGACTTCACCCCATTACTGACGAAAGAAGAAACATCCTACTGCTGAGCGAGGGGACCCGCGGCCTAAGCTCGCAGCTGGCTCTTATAAAGCCGATATAGCCGCATAAGACAACGATAATCGCACCGGAATAATAGATACCCAGCTATAGAAAACCGTCCAAGCCCCCTTAGATCAATTCAAGACTGATGTCTCGTGCGCCGCCGCGCAAAAAGTTATTCCGGGATGCAGCCGTATCGCGGATGAGAATCGCCAACCCATCGAATGACTCATGAAGTCTGTCGCTCCAATATTGGCTTTTTCGCGCGGAGCTTAGTTGGATTGAACAGAGGGCAGACCCTCGCCTGCGGTTCACACACAGCTGTATGGCTTTGGCGCCAGTGCCACCACAAGGATCCAGAGCGAGCGTAAAGCCTCCTAGGGGATCACTTAAGGCCCCTGATAGCTCTGACTGCAAGCCAGATAGTACCAATCCCCACCGTTCGCTGCTGCCTTTGCTTTCCAGCGCGGCGAGTGTGAGAGTTGCCCTTTTTTGCGACGCGCTTCCAAATATGCCGCCCGCCAGTATTTCAGGATCGCGGGATCGGAATTGATCCTTTGCAACTCGCTCTCCGTACCGTTCGATAGTTCTAGCAGCCATTGATTGAAAGTAATCGACAGCAACGGGTACTTGGGATCTTCGGTGTATAAATTTGTGGGATCGGAAATCGTAGGTGACATCTTTAATCTCCGGTGACAGTGAGGTCACATTATGATAAGAGACCTCCAGCAAATTTGTCAAACGCTGATAAATTTGCTCTACCCACTTGATGGTAATATCGATTCGCCTCCATGCGCGCGGGCTGAGCCAACAAATGGATGTATGAAAAACGCGGTTAGCGTCCGCTGCCGAAACCCAACACCATTACAAACGCAATTAATTTCTGCGTAGGTAAAAATTTTTATTCCTAATAATTTTAAGAAACCCTTAGGGCGAGAACTAGGAAAGAAAGGCTATAATAGCTAACACCTCCAAGACCCCAGGCAATGGAATCAACGTGAGGGAAATCGAAATCTGGACAGAGAGGGTCCAACGCAAAAGAGAGCTAGGAGTCCCTGACACTTAATACCCTCTCTCCTTTTGCGACGAGTGCCGCCAACCACCTGGGGGTATTAAAGGGGGTGTATTCAGCAACTGAAAGGAAACACCTCGTTCTATTTCAATGCGTTACGATAGAATGACGATCCCCTGTATGTCTAATGTGTTCCTGCCGAGTCTATCCATTTTGGTGACGAGTATTTCATCACCTGACTCAGCGCGACTGATTAGCTTCTGTAGCCCCTCTCTCTCCTCTGCGCTCTTCCCTGAAGCCTTGTCAGTGAATAAGCGATCCTGACGAACGCCTTCCTTCTTAAGTCGCTTCGTCTGCAAGTCCAACGATTGCTGATGTGTTGATACACGAGCGTAACCCAGCTTGGCCATACGGATGTATCCTAAGTCGATGTGTTTACAGCCAATGCAATATTTTTAGCGCTAAAATCTGGACTGATTGGATTCGAAGATTAGCGCTCGTTATGGATTCGCGAGCCACTACCCTCTTTGGCTACGAATCAATGACTTGGAACGACAGAAAATTACTGCTTGCGCTATTATTCTACCGGTTTTTCTCCTGGCGGCCGGACAATGAACGGACCAAGCGGCACAATGACATTGTTTTCCGACACATAATCACCCCAGGCTTTTACCATAGAAGAGAACACTTTTGGCTTTTTCGACACGAGATTGAAGCGCTCGGAAGGGTCTTCCGTCACGTTATATAGCTCCCAATCGGCGTGCCCATTTGGGTGTGCAGGAGAGCCCACAAGTTTGTACTCTCCCCGCAGAATCCCGCGGCGCCCCCAAATCTCTAGGCCGACGCTCTCATCACCATCACGTACATGTTCCACGGTACCGGTCAAAAGTGGAACAAGGTTTTTACCGGATACACTCGGACTGCTTACGCCGCCCAATTCAGTAAAGGTCGAGTACCAATCAGTGATAAACGTCAGTGCCGAACTGGCCTTTCCCTCAGATACTTTACCCGGCCAATGAACAATCGCTGGTGCGCGAACACCCCCCTCATACGTCGTTCCTTTCGCTCGAGTAAAGGGCGTGTTACTCACGTGAGCCCATTCTGGGCCATAGAACACAAAGGACCCCTCTCGGCCGCTATTTTCGGGAGAGTTATCGAAGGTACGGGCAAATCTCCCTACGGGAGGCGGCGCACTGTCGTAATTCCATTGCTCGGCACCGTTATCCGATATAAAAACGATCATCGTATTGTCTAACTCGCCCTTTTGAGATAGATAATCAACAACTCGGCCAATACTCATATCCATGTAATCCACCATAGCCGCGTAGATTTCCATGTTGTGCCCATGAAAAGCTTGCGCCTCCGCAGACAGCTCGCTCCATGGCCTTACGTGAGCGGGTCTTGGAGGCGCAGGTGTCGATGGCGAAAATAGCCCGAGCTTTTTTTGCGCGTCAAAGCGCGCCTCACGAATTGCGTCATAACCCTGGTCGTAGCGCCCTCTATATTTGTTGATCGCCGCCTCCGGTGCTTGCAAGGGCCAGTGAGGCGCCGTGTAAGCTAAGTAGGCAAAAAACGGTTTGCTATCGCCAATATTGCTATCAATCTGGGCGATCAACCGGTCGGTATAGAACGTCGTCGAGTAAAAATCTTCAGGCAAGGTAGTCACGAGACGGCCGTCGTCCCGGTACAGTAGAGGACTGCGATGTACATCTCCCCCTGCCATGTCGTCAAAGTGGCTGCCGCCGCCATACAGCAAGGCAAAAGATTGTTCGAAACCACGGCTCCTCGGGGATTGCACAGGATCCATACCGAGGTGCCATTTACCGGACATATAAGTGTGATATCCAGCGGGCTTGAGAACCTCCGCTATGGTGTTTACCCGATCATTGAGATGACCTTCATAGCCCTCTTGGCCCAACTGGTTATTGGCCACCGTCTCGGCCATGTTACCAAGACCGGCGATGTGACTGTCCACGCCACTCATCAGCATTGAACGACTCACAGAACACGTTGGCCCAGTGTGGAAATTGTTCAAGACCATGCCCTTCGCCGCCAGCTTATCAAGGTTCGGGGTCGAAATTTCACCACCAAATGCGCCTATATCTGAGTAACCGAGATCGTCCGCCACAATCAATAATATGTTCGGTCGGGACTGAGTGAAGGCAGCGGCATCAAAGCCATTACCGCCCACGAGTTCAGCGCTTTGATTACAGCCGCTCAACAGTAGAGCCCACAAACAGATTCGCCACATAGTCAAATTCACCCATTACCCACTATTGAAACAAAGCCCACGCTAAGGCGTCGCCGCCGATGCCTTATCAACTCGACTGCGAAGCATGATTGCGCTACTGATATAATAATTTCTCGCTGTGGCGGTAAGGATGTCATCTGCAAGCGCCATCAAGGCATCAGCCTTGCTTAACATCGCCGCGTTATTATCAGGTTCAAGGGATAAGACGTAATCACTCAACTGAGCCGCCCACTGAAAATCTTTCGTCTTGATCGCTGTATCGATGAGCACCAGTAGCCCATGAACACCTCCCGCCATCTTGGCAATCCGTTCCGCTTCTCCCTTATCACTGAGGGGAAATAAATTTGTGGCATTGCCATCGAACCAGCCCAGATAACCGCCAAATATGCCGCGTATAGCCCATTCCGGGTTACCGTAATAGGGGCGAAGATAATCAAGGGCTCGATATTTTTCGGGGAGAACAACATACTCAACCAACTGATTTGGCGTCAGTCCCTTATTAATGCCCTCGACAGTTTTATCGAACAGAAAGCGGACGGCATCCCTAAAATTCGTGAGGATTTCTGCGACTTTCTGTTCACCGATCACGGGTCGAGTGTGACCACCCACTACGGCGACGGGGCGCTCTTGGAGTATCTGATCTATCGCTTGAGTCCATAGCCTAACATCCCTATATTGGGTGCCGCGAATCGCGTACAGGTTTGGCCAAGACTTATAGAAATTGTCTCCCGCAAACACCACCCGCTCGCTAGGCAGCCAAACATAGAGGTGGTCAAAGGTTTCTCCCGTTGCGGCAACCAGTTCCAAATCAATGCCGGCAATAGACAATGTCTGTCGCTCATCTTCAAGAAAATGGCTGGCGGGAAGCGTATGGTCTGCGCCAAATACTCCGCCCTTGCGGTTTGGCCAATACGCTTTGGCAATACCGTTATTGATGCGCTGTTCCTTGGACAATTGAAAGCCCGCTTGCATCGCACCACGGCTCTTCTGAATTTTTATACCCGCCTGCTCAAGGGTGTGCTGTTCATGCCCAAATCCGGTCCTAGCCCAAATCTGGACGTCCTCAGAATCCTTAAAGGCCGCTGCACCGTGAGTATGATCTCCGTGGCCGTGGGTGAAAATAATAGCGGCTACAGGTTTATCCACAATTTTACGAAAATCAGCCCGTATTTGCCGTCCACTTTCGACGCTTATTCCGGTATCAACAATAACAATACCCGTTAAACCAACGATCATACTCACGGGGGAAACGCCATAGCCTACCGCGGTATAAACGCTCTCCGAGACCTTAATAATGTCCCGATTAAATTCTGCCGTGCGACTCTTGAGCAAACGGGTTGCGTCAGAGTCTTCAGCGCAAGCGTTAGTGGAGAGAATCCCCGAAAAAAACAAGAGGGGTAAGACCTGTGATAAAGATCTAAAGACGATATTCATGCAGGAAATCCCTCGAGTAATATTGAAAAAATTGAGTCCCTAATATACGCAGCGTACAAAGGAACTCGAAGAGTCTAAAGTGTTGCGCCTAGATTAAAAATCGACGCTGATCGAAGCACCATAGGTTCGTGTCGACGCGCTGCTAACCCGGCACAAAACGTTCATGTGGATAGAGCTTCGAGCACTGGTCGTATCCCCCAGTATAGTATTTCCGTCGTTAACGAGTACGCCACCACAAAAACGTTCGTTGGTGAGGTTTTTACCGTATACCGCGAGCTCGTATCGCTGGTCTTCACCAAATCGATAGCTAAGGTTCGCGTTCAGCAAGGTATAAGCATCAACGCTCAGCTGATCCACCACTTCATCGTTGCCGTTGGTCGCGGTCGCTTTAACCTGTTCACCCGTATGGGAAAGACTTCCGGTTAGGGTAATAAAATTGCCGCCGTCGAGCTCAAACTCCTGAGACCCCAGCAGGTTAAGGGACAGGCTTGGCGAGCTGGCCAGTTCTGCGCCGGCAAAAAAGTTTGCGCTATCGCCAGCGTCAGTCACTTCAGTATCAAGCAAAGAGAGCCCCGCCTGTAAATAGAAGCCACTCTCTCCGCCATATTTAATATTGGCGTCAAGCCCTTTGATCTCAGACTCAAGCGCGTTATCAAGGGTCGGCACCCCTCTGGCCGTGACAAACTGCTGTAGATTTTCGTAGGTGTAATGGAATGCAGCGGCATCGAATTGAATCCGGTTGTCCCAGAAATCCCCCTTATAACCTAGCTCCCAAACATCCAAGGATTCCGGCTCAAGCCGAGTGTCTTCCAAACCGGAAATGACATTGCCGACAGGGACAAGCGCGTAGACGGGACGGGTATCCAATGCCGAGCCCTTGAAGCCTCTGGAAGTACTCAGGTAAAGCATTGAGGTCTCGGTCGCTTTCCAGTCTAACTTGACGGTATAGCCAAGGTCTTTGTTGTCGAGATTTTGCGTTACTTGGCGAGCGATCTCGTAACCGTCGGCATCAAAGTCTGCGGTTCCAGAATTTTGTGCAGCAACCAAGGCCGCGATATCGTCACTAAAGTATAAGGTCGATAGCGTCTCCGCACCGACGCTAGGGGTAGAAGGCAAATAATGCCCTTCTATGGCTTCATCGGACCAACGCACACCGGCGGTCAATGTTAACGCTTCGTTAAAGTCATACTCGCCCTGAAAATAAACACTCAGGTTTTCCTTGGTATGGTCCAATTGGACATTGGGAATCGCCAAGCCACTCCGGAATGCTGAACGTGCTCCTCGAAGCGCAGTGTAAGACGTCGCGTCATCGTCGAGGAAGTACACCCCTGCAATCCAACGATAGGCTTCATCACCGGTGGAGACTAGGCGCAGTTCTTGCTGAAAGGTATCGCGGTCATCTTGATGAAAGGTATGTAAGCCGAGGGTATCGCCGCCGTCATTATCATTGGCATTTCGGACGTCGAGATTATCCCAAGAGGTGCTCGAGCTGAATATGGCCCAGCCAAGATCATAGTCAAACTTGAGGTAAACCCCCTTAGTATCCAAACTCTCAAAACCAAAATCTTGGGCAGTTGTACTCCAATCGCCAGTGGAAGGGTCTGATGCCGCTTCACCGGTACCGCCACCATCACGGCTAAGACAATTGGTATTCGCTTCGAAGTCGATGATGCCCCTTGGCACCTCAGCGCATAAACCGCCTGAACCATCCGCCGATCGAGTGCCTACCGCCCTCAGGGCCGTACTGTTATTTTCGGATGTTAAACCGCGGAGACTAAACGTCACGCTGGCCAAATCAGTGGGCTCCCAGAGCAAGGTAACACGCCCGGCCTTCACGTCTTCGTCTCCGTAGCGCTCACCATCACTAAGGGACCGAAAAGCACCATCGTCATCAATACTTTGTATCGCCACCCGCGCTGACAGTGTATCCGACACGTCAAAACCAAGAGCTAGCTCCGCCTCAGTATGATTGTAATTACCCAATTTGAGGCTAGCGCTTCCTTTAGTCCCGCCATCAATTTCTGGTTTGCGACTAATATAATTAACGGCACCGCCTGTGGTGTTCAAACCGAACAAGGTATTTTGCGGGCCTTTTAGAATCTCAACACGCTCCATATCAAACAACGCGGCTTTGGCGTGAAAACCACTGGTTAAGGTCACGCCGTCAAAATACTGGCCAACCGCGGATGCCGCGGTTAAGTGAACGTCACTGGTGCCGACGCCCCGTAAAAAATAGTTTCTATTGGAGCCCGTCTGGGCGGCGGATGAAAATCCCGGAGTCAGGTCCACCAAATCACTGGCGTTGGTAACGCCCAATGTTTTCATCGTATCACCGGTAATTGCCGTGACGGCAATCGGGACATCTTGAAGGGATTCAGCACGTTTTTGGGCGGTCACCACAACTTCTTCAAGTTGAGCGTGACTATTTGAAGCCGCCAACAATGAAGCCAGTGGCAATGCGAGCATGGAATACTTGGACTTATATATTATTGTTTTCATTGAATCTATCTCTCCCCTGCAGTTTAAATACCTGTGGATACTATAGCGAAAGAAGCACCCAGAACCCGCGAAATGACACTTATCTCATCGCTGATTGACTGTTTCTCATCAAGCGTTAGCATTCATGTATCAAAGTCATCTCGCTTAGCTTATTAAGGTCTTCATATGAATGGATTCATCGGCTAAAGCCTCGACATCCATTTCCGTCTTAGCAAGAATTAATTTCTTAGCCCAAATAAATTCCTGAGGTTTGTTAATCGCATCCACTGCCAACATTTTCCCCTCGCGCAGGTAGAACGCCGCAAAGCTTCGACCATTCGCAATATCACCGCGTACTACCACCTTATCGAAGCCTTGGCTTAAGCCTGCAATCTGTAACTTGATGTCGTACTGATCGGACCAGAACCAAGGCAGTGAGCTGTAGGGTTTGGGTTTGCCACAGATACTGCCCGCCGCGATGCTTGCTTGATCTACAGCGTTCTGTACAGATTCGAGGCGTATATGGCGTTCATAGATTGGATTGTAGTGGTTGGTACAATCCCCCGCTGCGAAGATGTCAGGATCGCTGGTCTGAGAAAATTCATTGACCTTAATGCCGTTTTCTACCGCCAAGTCGGCGCTTTCCGCAAGCTCTGTGGCAGGAATAACGCCAATGCCCACGATAACCAAATCCGCTTCGTGTGTTTGACCGTCTGCACAAATCACTTTTTCTACTTTCTTTTCCCCCTCAATACTCTTAGCAATGGCCTGCGTAACAATATTGATACCCTCCTCGTAATGAATTCGGGTATAAAACTCAGAAATTTCTTGTGTGGTCACTCGCTGTAGAACTCGGTCCATGGCCTCCAGTACCGTCACGTCCATGCCGATCTTTTTCAACATCGCGGCGGTTTCTAGACCAATATAACCACCACCGATGATCACCGCTTTTTTACCCGCACCGACGTAGCGTTTAATTTGCTCGACGTCACTGACGGAACGCAAATAATAGACACCTGGCAACTCTGCACCGGATATTGCCAATTTACGGACGCGGGCCCCCGTAGCCAACACCAATTTGTCGTATGACATCGATTCACCGCCAGCCAACTGGACTGTTTTGTTGGGACGATCAATTGTTTCCACCCTCACACCCAAACCAAAACGCACTCGGGCCTTCTCATAGGCAGCGGGTGGTCGAATCAAAATATCACTCGAATCTTTTTCGCCGGACAAATAATCCTTAGACAAAGGAGGGCGGTGGTAGGGTAAGTAATACTCATCGCTCAATACGGTAATTGTCCCTTCCCAGCCCTGCTGACGCAGGCTAATAGCCAACTGTGCCGCCGCGTGACTAGCCCCAACAACAATGCAATTTTTTTTTATCGCCATACTATTTTTACTCAAGCTTATCGAGATATTTGGCTTGCTACACCCTCTGTACCGTGTAATATACAGTAGTGATTAATGGATGATAATATTCGTAATTCCACTCTTAATGTTTCCAAAAAACGGTCAATGAACAGTTATGAATGAACTTGAATGCATCCGAACTTTTGTAAAAGTAGTAGAAGTGGGGAGTTTTGCAGAAGCCTCCCGTCAATTTGGCACGGTGAAATCCGTCATCACAAAACGTGTCAATCAATTGGAAGATCATCTGGAGCTACAGCTCTTACAAAGATCCACTCGCAAACTCACCCTAACCGACGGCGGTGCCGATTTTTACGAAAGGGCGGTCCAGGTCTTGGGGCAACTAGAGCAGGCCAAAGCGGCCGTTAGTTCCGTAGAATGGGGTTTAACCGGCACCATAAGAGTCAGCTGTATTTCGTCTTTCGCCTCCTGCTATCTGGCCAAAGATTTGTGTGAATTTCAGGAACAGCACCCCGACCTATGTGTGGAATTGCAACAGCACGACCGCTTTTGTGATCCCGTGCAAGAGGGCTTTGACGTCTGTTTACAAGTCGGCAATCACAACAGTAACGCTCTGGAAAAAGTCGACCTCTTTCCCGTAACCCGACTGCTGGTTGCGACGCCAAATTATCTACAGAAGTACGGCATGCCGTCAACGCCAGAGGATCTCACTCAACACAAACATGCTCTCAATAATTACGTTAATTCTGATTGTGAATTCAATTTTGTGGGCCCCAACAAGCGCACCAAGTCCATTAAATTCAAACCCTTAATACTCGCCAATACGATTTGGATGATACACGCCGCGGTGATGAGTGATCGCTTCATGTCCGTGATGCCGACCTTCTTTATCGAGAAGGAAATAGCGAATGGCGAGTTGATTACGGTGTTACCCAACACCCGTGTTGAGTCGGCGGTTCTGTCCGCTTACTACGGGCGATCGGCCTTCGTCCCTATGAAAGTACGAATACTCATAAACTTTTTGGAAAGAAAGTATGGCAAGTGCCCCCCATGGGATCGGCTACTGCTGGAGAAATGCCCCGAACTGGCCGTCGCATTGGGCAGTAACACGGAGAATTAGAAGCGCTAATGTCAATAAGCGCTTGGCCTGTTAATAATTAATTGCTCCGCCATCCACATTCACACACTGACCCGTTATAAAGTCACTGTCCTTAGAACTAAGAAAATAGAGGGCGCCAAGTAGATCACTTGGGATCATCGAACGCTTAACAATTCTCGCAGCCAGAGTCCTCTCCTTCGCTGCGCCTAACATCTGCTTGTGCTTTATCACGCCCTCACTTTCGGTCAATCCCACAATAAGGCAATTTACGAGGATATGATCGTTGCCAAGTTCCGATGCCAGCGCCCGAGTCAAACCGATCACCGCACCTTTTGATGAGACGTAATGGCAAAACATAGGGGCACCTCGCAAAAAGGTTCCCGAGGCAATATTGATGATTTTCCCCCGTCCATTTCTACGCATACTGGGAATGACAGCCTTTGCACACTGGAACGGGCCGCGGGCGTTCACTCGCATGACCTCGTCCCACTCATCCTCATCAATTTCTGTAAACGGTTTTAGGTTTAACGAAGAAAAGAGTGCAGCATTGTTAACCAAAATCTCGACTGGCCCAAAAGTCGACTCTGTCTTTTCCACCATCGTTAACAAAGAGGTGTTGTCAGTAACATCAACACGCAAGCCGATGGCTTCGCCCCCCGATTCTATTATTTCGCTCACCAAGCGCGAGCTATCTGAGCGACTCGCAATCACCACTCTTGCGCCCTCAGACGCCATCCCCTTTGCAAACTCAGCGCCGATTCCCTGCGCACCCCCAGTAATTACTGCCACTTTACCCGCTAATCGACCCACTACTTTACTCCCACCAGACAAAAAAAAGGCCAAGGCAACAACGAACAATCGTCATTGGATTGGCCATTTCCGGACCTTACTTAGAAATGCATACCCAACTTCACGATCAATTCCCGAGGCGGGTTCATCGCCGCGAGGACATTAGGACCAGACGGGATACCCCAAGCCATGACTTCTTCCTCTGTCAGGTTTTTGCCGATCAACGACACCGTATATTTCTCATCGGGAGAAATAAATTGCACGCTGGCATTGACGGTTTCATAAGCCTCCTGCTTCACGCTGTCGAAATAGGATATATCCGTATAGTGCTCATCGCTAAAGGACACATCGGCTCTAGCGCTTAAGTCCCAGCCGTTAAAAACTGAATCTGCCGAGTATTCTAGATAGAGAGAACCTTTATTTTCGGGTGCAAACTGCAGAGGCTGACCACTCAGATCGCAAATGCCTTCGACATTTCTCAACTCTGGAGAGCAATCGCCAGCACCTAAAAATTCATCGTAGCTTGCGTCGGTATAGGAATAATTTCCCCCCGCCAACCAGCGCTCACTGATCGCCCAACTCGCTTCAAATTCCAATCCTGTACTGGTGGAGTCGGCGGCGTTATCAACCCTAAAGTCCGCTACGGTACCTGCTATTTGCGTCGATAATTGCAGGCCTTCAATTTCCATGTAGTAGTAGGTCAGATTCACAGAGAGCGACCCATCTAACCATAGGCCCTTTGCCCCCAACTCAAACGAATCCACTTCTTCTGCATCAAACTCTATATCAGTATCCTGTGTGTCTACCCGGTCACTAAAGCCTCCTGTTTTATGGCCGCGGGCCAAGGTTGCAAACACATTAACGTCGTCATTAGCGTCCCATTGCAGGGTAAAAGAAGGGGTAAATTTACTCTCAGAACGGTCCGCCCTTTTATTAACAATGTCATTAAACAACAAATCATTGGTTTGATAGGCGTTAAACCAGCGATTAAACGTGAAGTCTTTTTCCTCTGAACCCCAACGGCCTCCCGCAATCGCACTCCAATCATCGCTGATGCTCCAGCGCAGCTGACCAAACATGGCTAGGGTTTGTGTATCTTGGACCCATGGCTCTTCCTCGGTCATAAACGGACCACCGGGCAAGTTTAGGTGGGAGGTTTGGTCCCGTTCGAGAGTGCTGTCTTCATAGAATACGCCGACAATGTAATCGAGGGCATCGTTCGGCTCCGAGGTGAAACGAATTTCCTGACTGAAACCGGTGTACTCCTCCTGACGCACTGCACGAAACAGGTTCACCGCACCCATATCCGCTCCGTGGAAAAGGTGGCGATATTCATAGCCCTGATACGCAGAGATGAACTTCAAGGTGCCACCCGCCATATCATGCTCAACGTCCAGAGTAATGTTGTCAGATTCTTGATCTCGAGAAGGACAAAAAGACCCAATATTTTGACCCGCTTGAGGACCGGGTGCTGAGTTTGCGTCACTGCAATCAACGTGGATGACCCAATCTAAACCCGCTGCAACCAGCTCAGGGTTAGCCGCGCCTGCGTTGGCCGCCAGACCTTGCCACCCAGAATTCCCCCCGGCAAAAGCGTTCACCTCAGCGGTATCAGAACCCCGTTCGTCATACTCCATATGCTCAAGTTTTAAGCTGACCGTGGTCATTTCAGATGCCGCCCACTCGAAGGTGGCACGAAGCCCCTGGTCGTCTCGATCGGCGCCATCTGGGCCTTCCATTGTATTCACATAAAAGCCGTCTTTGTCCCCAACCATAAAGGCCAAGCGTCCGTTGACGGTCTCAGAAAGGGCCCCGGATACAAATCCCGACACCTCTCTATTGCCGCCAGTGGTGCTAAAGTCACCAAGGGACAGGTCGAAACCGGCTTCAAATTCATCGCTAGGCTTGGCATTGCGAATGATCAACGCACCTGCCAAAGTATTTTTTCCGAACAGCGTTCCCTGAGGGCCCCGCAAAACCTCGACACCGGCCACATCCATAAAGGGATGTAAGTTGATCACCGCGCGACTGATATACACATCATCGATAAATCGACCGACCGACTGCTCTGTGGAGTGAGACGTACCGCCACCCAATCCTCGGACGTAGAGGTTGGGTAGGATCGCGGCACTGTTAATTTCGAAATTGGGCACGACGATGGAGAGATCTTCCATATCCGAGATACCGAGTCTGTACATCGTATCAGCGCTCACCGCCGCGACGGATACCGGTACATCTTGAATCGATTCAGCGCGCTTAGTCGCGGTGACAACAACCTCTTCCAATTCAAACGCGGATAAGGCCGCGGGTAGTAGTACTGTGGATGCTCCAGTGAATGCTAATAGCGCCCCTTTCATCATCGTTGTGCTCATATGCATGCCTCATTCTATTATTAGTATTTATGGATCAGATCGTTTAATAAGCCAGTAACTCGACTGATAAAAACACTATAATGAATTACAATTTGAATGATAATAGACTGAAAGCCCACCATGTTGTTCTCGTTTTGCGGTCAATCAATTGATGATTACGTTAACATGCGCCTCGAAAGCATCAAGCAGAAAATAGGCCTTGAGGGTAGCTCAGAAATGAAAATTTACGATTTTATCGGTTGAGAACGGAGTCTACCTGCAAGTTCAGGACGGGCTCGCACGGAACCATTGGGCCGAATAGGTAAATCCAGCCCACGAGTTTAGGATTTTCTTCTTAATATTGCTCTTCAGGCAGTCGAACCACTAAACCATCCAAGTCGTCAGACACTGTGATTTGACAACCTAATCGGCTCGTTTTAGCGGGCGCTGGGACCGCCTCAAGCATGTCCACTTCATCCTCATTAGGGCCACCGGTTTTCTCATACCAAGCCTCGTCAACAATCACATGACAGGTCGCGCAACTGCAGCAGCCACCACACTCGCCAATAACGCCTTCAACTAAATTGTCGACGGCGCCTTGCATGACAGTTTTGCCGTTCTCTACGTTTATTTCGTGTTCTTTGCCGGAATGCTCAATATAGGTAATGACGGCCATTCGTTAACTCCACGATCTATGTCTATTGTCTATCGGTAAAATGGCAGAGACCCGCTGCGGGGAGCCCTGCCCTAAAATAGGGTAATGGTTTAGGTATTTTTAGCGTCTTCCGATACCTTTGCCGCGGCTTCCGCTCTTCGTTGTTTGCGCATGAAGACGGTTTGAATGCCCCCCTCTAGGTTAGGTCCGGGACCAAAGCCTTCACAAAACACGGAGTCTTCTAAGGCCTCAACTTGGTGAACTACGTTCGAGGGTACGGTGAGGATATCGCCGGGCTTCATCTCAGTGAAAATCTCTTCACCTTTAGGGCCACTTCGAGCGCGTATTTTTCCGCTGATTAACACGACCGTTTGCTCATCTTCGTGACGATGCAATGGCGAGCTAAAACCCTCTTTCATTTCAACCCAAGTTTGGGCGAGTGTTTTCAATTCAACGCGACGAAGATCAATCCCTTCGCCAAACTTTTTCACGGGAATGTCTTCGTATTTATGGACGGTCGCGTCTATTCGTTCGTTTTCGTCGGTCATGTGTGTCTCCAGAGCCTTAGTTAGCTTGAACGTATCTTAAATTAAAGGTCTTAACGCTAACAATACTCAAAAATTGAATCGGTGCGTTTTCGTTTTGCGAACAATAATGTCATGGCTTGAACCACCTCAATCAGCTCTGTGTGTCTTTTGGCATAGTCTCTGATCGCTGAATCGGCCAGAATCCGAAGAAGCCCGTGACCACAAAGACCACTGGAAAAGTGACCCCCAACATCGCCGAGGCAATCCAGATCTCTTGCGCGAAACCGCCTTGGGGTCCTACCCCTAACGCTTGACCGGCATGTAAACCCGAAGCCCAGCGATATAACTCATACATCACCATGGCGACCACCACGGCACAGGCCGTTAGCAAAAGACCTCTCACCGGTTGATCCCGGTGTTTAAACAGTGAAAACTGCATCATGTTATTCACTAAGAAGGTGCCAAAAATCATGCACACGGGGACCCGAACCATGTATTCCACCGGAGGCATGCCCAACACATCGATAAACAAGGCCATCATTCCCCAGGCCAAAGCCAGTAAGTAAGCCGTTGCAATCAATCCTCGCACAGGCTGGGGCCTACCCATAGACAGCTTCTCAATAGGCCAGAGGTCGAAGAGGAAATGCACAACGATAAGACCCGCGGTGGTGGTGAAAAAGATCACCGCGGTCCACATATCAAAAAGTCCTTTGGGGTCAAGATCTTCATGGTAGTGGGGATGCCCAATTTCGCCGAGCATGGAGTAATCAAAAAAGATAAGCCAGAGAACATAGGCGAACACATAGGCCAACACTAGGGAAAAAATGCCGATTGCCACGGGGTTCTTACTCATCAACGACGCTGGCCAGCACTGCCAAATGGGGATCATCCACATGGTGACGACGATACTCATGATGAAGTAGTGTGCCACCATCGGAGTGGGCCCATGCCCTTTGCCCACCGTCACCATCACCAGCCCCATTACGAGGAGTGCGATGAGAATCGTAATGCCGGTGAGCGCTAACCCTTTCAAAGGCTGCGCCAAGCGAGCCACGCTATCCGGTTTGTTGTTATGCCAGAGCAGTCCCAGCACAATCTGCACGGGTGTTGCAGCCATAAAGGCAGTACCGATCCAGTCAAGGAAAAAATGATGGTCGAAAGGCGCAATGCAGGCGGCGGCAATCGCCAACACTAGGATAATGCTCAATATCCCGGTCCCAAGCGTACGAGCCAGTGGTAACTCAATCTGATCTGGTGTTGCCATTACATTCTCCGAAAAATTTAACCTTGGCAATTAAAAACACATTCGACGCTTAGTCACCAAATCCAGGCCACCACTCCAAGACGGACTTCTGGAAACTTTCCCGTTCGGTAAATCGCTCAGCCCACGCGGTAATGGCGGGGTAATCATCAAATGAAAATTCCGAACGAACGAGGGTGAAATGCAGGGGTAACCAAGCAATATCCGCAAGTGAAAATGTGTTCTCCACCAACCAATCATCGTCCTTGAGAATTTTCTCAGCTTTTTCGAAACAGTCCGTTAAAATAGTTTTGGCATGCTCCACTTCCTCGAGGGTAAACCCTTTATTGCTGCTGGCTTTGTTATGAAAATCCACCAATTTTTTATCGGTCTGCAAATTTAGATACTCGCCTTGCTCTGCTTCCGTTTTGCGCATGAACTTCTGCACTTTGTGGTAGTAGATAAAGGGCTTAACCGCCGTCATGTGATTGTCCACCGCCAGTTTCATCCAACCGTACATCGCTTCCAGCCCAGACGCCGACGTCGGCCTTAAGGGAAAGCCAGAGGATTTTTTATCTAGGTGATCAATGATGTCATCAGACTCGATGATAACGACACCATCATCGACCAAGGTAGGCACCAAACCCTTAGGATTGATACCGAAGTATTCTGGGTTCAAGTGCTCTTTCTTGAGGATGTCGAGATGATGACTCGTCCACGGCAGCTGTTTTTCTTCAAGGGCAATTCGCACCCGCATTGAACAGTTGGATATACCTGAGTGATAAAGGTGAAGCCCTTTAAAGCTCAATACGTCCTCATTTGTCGGTGTGATAACGCCCATGAGTTTGCTCCAAATATAGATTGACAAGAATTCGAGAATGATTGATTCAAGAGATATTGTGCAAAATATAATGGATTGCTGGGCAAACGATAATAGCGTGCTAAGCGTACATATCGACCGTGAATTTCGAACAATGAAAACGTTCAATGAAAGTATTGGGCTGTAAACGGTTTACGAGGCACAGACCCTGAGCGGGTATTCAATTAAGATTGATTCAGTAAATTTTCGAGCCGATCTAAAGTCTGCATGGCGGGCACACACAACCTTAAACTTGCCTTAGGCTCTCTCCCTTCTTTGATCGCATTGATAAATTCTCTATCACACAACTCAACCCCATCCATGTCAGTTTTAAGACTTCCCATATCCAGAGCTTCGCCCTCGCCATTTAAAAGATCATCGTAGCGAACCAGAAAAGTGCCCCGATCACAGATATAACGAAACGTTGTGCCCAGTGGTCCTTCGTTATTAAACGAAAGAGACAAGGAGCACAAAGCACCACTGGGCACCTTCATCCCGATACTCATGTCCATGGGGATACCTAGCATGGGATGATTTGGCCCCTGGAGCCCAAACAGGTCCTCAACGATTTCATTGGTTTGATACTGAAAGAGATCCACGCTGTGACAGGCATGGTGCCACAACAGGCTGTCTGTCCACGACCTCGCCTCGCCTTTCGCATTGGTATTGCTGCGCCGAAAAAAGAAGGTCTGCACCTGTAAGTGTTGCAAGCTTAATTGGCCACTTGCGATTTGTTGATGCAACCATTGATGGGGCGGGTTAAATCGGCGAGTATGCCCCACCATTGCCACCAAGCCCGTGCGTTCCTGCAAGGCGACTAAGGCTTCCGAGTCTGCCAAATTATCCGCCATCGGGATTTCGACTAAGATGTGTTTACCCGCATTCATAACCTTCATGGCCTGAACTGCATGAAGTTCGGTGGGACTGGTGAGGATGGCCCCAACAACCCCCTCTTGCGATAAACACTCCTCAAGGGACAAGGACCAATGGGGTATCCCGCGAGCCCTCGCGAGGGATTGTGTCCGAGAGGCATTGCCCCCCGCAATGGAAACAACCTGCGCACCCTCAATTTTTTCAAGCGCGTCGAGGTGTTTTTCTGCAAACGCCCCTTCGCCAACCATACATATTTTAATCAAAGACATGAATAAACTCTCACAAACACCCTCTCAGGCTTTCGCCAATTTATACTTCAAAAAAACGTCTTACCAAACTCCGCGCACCGCGATCAAACACCACAGGAACCTCAATGCCTAGACCTCCGCCTCGAATCTTACACGTAAAAAACACTGAATACGTGAGTCCCAATATGTTGCGGGTCACCTTAGGCGGTCCAGCGATGTTAGATTTCCCTAGAGATCAGGCCAGCGCTTACATAAAACTATTATTTCCCTCGCCAATGTCCACCAAACCCCTAATGAGAACCTATTCCATACGGGCACAGCGACGGCATGAACTGGACATAGACTTCGTCATACACTCGGGCACTGGGCCGGCGGCCAGCTGGGCGGCACAGACCAAAATAGGGGATTCGATTAGCGTCGCAGGCCCGGGGCCCAAAAAAATGATCCATCAAGACACCGACTGGTTTTTACTCGCGGGGGACATGACGGCTCTGCCGGCGATCAGCGTTAATCTGTGTACTTTGTCCGCCGACGCAAAAGGCCACGCCATTATCGAGGTGCTTACGGAGGCAGACATTCAAGATCTCGCGGCTCCGGAGGGCATCAGTGTGCACTGGGTCATCAATCCAGAACCATCACACAGCCATTTCCCCCTAGCGGAACGAGTGATGCAAACTCAATGGCTGAAGGGTCAGCCGGCAATTTGGGTCGCCTCAGAATTCAACAGCATCAAGGTTCTGCGAAAATATTTTAAGGAGGAACGCGACCTCGACCGACAATCACTTTATATCTCCAGTTACTGGAAACTTGGCCTGTCTGAAGAGGAACACAAACAGTTAAAACAACAAGAACATTAAAAACCGGTAGTCCACAACGTGCTGAGTGGGCTACCGTCGATGCATATGTACGGGATGTGGCCTCAACTATACCATCGCACCTAAGGAATGTTCTTTAATGAACCTAGGCAAGGGGCGGGAATTGTTGTTGCCCAACTTGCATCGTGACCCATTTCAATTCTGTAAATTCGTCCATTGAAAAATGTCCACCTTCACGGCCTGAACCACTGTTTTTAATACCACCAAATGGCACGATTGGCTCATCTCGAATCGTTGGGCCATTAATATGGACCATTCCGGCCTCTAAACCTTCAATCAAAATCAGGGACTTTTGTAGGTCATTGGTAATCACTGCCGCGCTCAAACCGTATTCACAGTCATTGGCAATTTCCATCGCGTGTTGGTAATTCCGCGCTTTAATGACAGTCGCAACCGGGCCAAAGCATTCAGTGCGGAAGATGCTCATGCTCTGGTCGACGTCGGCCACGACTGTCGGTTGATAATAGTTTCCCTGATAGCAGCCTCCCGTTAACACTCTTGCGCCGTCAGCACGTGCGGCATCAACCTGAGCCTGAACAAAAGGGGCTTGGGTATCGCGAATAAGAGGGCCAACTAAGACACCGGGCTCTCTGGGGTCACCACATTTAATCTTCTTAACTCGCTCAACAAATTTTTCAACAAAAGCATCGTAGACTTCTTCTTCCACAATGACTCGCGAGCCGGTCATGCAGACCTGTCCCTGATTCATAAAATTGCTGAAACTTGCGGCTTTCGCGGCGTAATCTAAATCGGCATCTTTGAGTATCAACAAAGGGTTTTTACCCCCCATCTCTAAAGTGCAGCCGGTATTGAACTCTGCACAGCGTCCCGCAATCATTTTTCCGACTCGTGTTGAGCCGGTAAACGTAACTTTCTTAACCCTTGGGTCTGCGATTAAACTGTCTCCCAGGTCCGCGCCCTGCCCCGGGACAACATTTAACACACCGTCTGGTAGGCCCGCTTCGCTATAGATTTCACCCAGCTTTAGGGCGATAACGGGGGTGACTTCTGAGGGTTTAAGTACCACACTATTGCCCGCCGCCAGTGCCCACCCTATTTTGCGATTGGCGAGCAACAGGGGGAAATTAAACGGCGATATTGCTAAGACAATGCCTAGGGGACGACGGATGGAATAAGATTTCACTCCAGGGTAATCTGACAGGTAAGTTTCACCAGTTACCCGCCGACACTCCCCCGCCATACTGCGCATAAAACCCGGGGTGTGGCTCAGCTCATAATTGGCTTTAAACAAGGTAGACCCGGCTTCATCAACCAACACATCACGCAACTCATCGGCCCGAGTCTCCAGTATATCGGCGGCCTTTAAAAAGATGGTTTCCCGCGCACTGGGGCTGAAATCTTTCCACGCTTGGAAAGCGTTCCATGAAGAATCGAGGACATCTTTCGCATCATCGCTATCCGCCTGGTGAACCCTCGCATACACCTCACCATTGGCGGGGTTGATTGAATCCTCCATTTTTCCGGAGCGAGCAGCAACATAAGTGCCGTTAATAAAAAGTGGATACTCTTTCATGGCCGACCTCAACCTAGGTTATTCATTTGGCATTGCACATGGGCAAACATACCGCCATCACAGGGGATGTTCGCACCACGAATCCAAGCGCTCTCATCACTGCATAAAAACTGCACCACAGGAGCAATGTCTGTCGGTGCGCCGGGTCGATCCATTATGCGCATATCTTCTTCCGCCCGCTCGCCCAAAGTAGCAATAAAATCTGCCAATATCGGGGTCTCAACGGGGCCTGGACTGACGCAATTCATGCGAATGCCACGATCCCGCCAACTCCAACGATGCTTCATTGTCCAACAGATGAGAACTTCTTTCGAAAAAAAGTAGGCCCGTGGACCCACAATATCAAGTCGTTCACAGGTCTCGCTGATATTATCAAAACTGGCGTCCGCTAAAAAAGAATTGATTTGCTCTGTCGCGCCAGGCCAACCCGCACCGGCGAGGGAGGCGACATTGACAATCGATCCACCCTGACTCATTTTTTCCACAAGGGCGTCTGTCAAAGCCTGCAAACCCAAAAAATTCACTGCCATGACGATCTCTGCCGGAGCAGTGGGAGGGAGTCCTGCGACATTGCAAAGACCATCAATTCCCTCTGCCACACAATCGGCGGCGGCTTTAATACTCGCGGGGTTTGACAAATCGATTTTTATAAACTGCTCCACAGGCGTGCTGGGTTCATTGCGATCCATCCCAATGACGCGGGCGCCCGCCGCTTGAAATTGCCTAGCGACTTCTGCGCCAATACCTGAGGCCACTCCGGTTACCACGATGGTTTTACCTGCTACGTTCATGCACTGCTCCCTTACTTATTATTTTACTTGTTGAGATTAATACGGCTAAAGACCCGCAATGTGTTTTCAGAAAAAATGGCTTGTTTGTCTTCTTGGCTCAAGGCCGTATTGCCGTCAATATAACGTTTCGTATCATCAAAATGAAAACCGGTTTCAGGGTCGATGCCCCGCACCGCGCCAACCATTTCCGAGGCAAAAAGAATATTTTTAACGGGAATGACATCCAGTAAAAGATCAATCCCCGGCTGGTGATAGACACAAGTATCAAAGTAGACATTGCGCATCAGCAATTCATTCAAGTTCGGCAATTTCATCATGTCGGCCAAACCGCGGAACCGCCCCCAATGATAGGGTACTGCGCCACCACCGTGAGGGATGATAAATTTTATTTCCGGGAAATCCTGACACACAGTGGACACCATTAGCTGCATAAACGCGACAGTGTCGGCACTGAGATAGTAGGAGCCGGTGGTGTGAAACGCGGGATTACAACAGCCACTGACATGAATCATGGCCGGCACATCCAGCTCACACATTTTTTCGTATAGAGGATACCAATAGCGATCGCCCAAGGGCGGCGACGTCCAATGACCGCCACTGGGATCTAGGTTTAGATTGCAGCCCACGAAGCCAAATTCATTCACGCAGCGTTCCAGCTCCTTGATACTGTTTTCTAAGCCCGCCCCCGGGGTTTGAGGCAGTTGACAGCCACCGATAAAATTTTCGGGGTAGAGTTGGGTGATGCGATGAATTAGCTCATTGCAATGCTCCGTCCAAAAACGACTTGTGCTTTCATTACCAAGGTCGTGTCCCATCCAACTGGCCCGGGGCGAAAATACCGTAAGATCGGAACCCCGCTCTCGCTGCAGTTTTAGCTGTGCGCCTTCAACACTCTCGCGCAATTGATCATCACTGATATTCACCTGTCCCTTTTGGTGGCAAAAAGCAGGGTCCCGGGCGAGATCGGCTTTTTGTTGATCGCGGTAATCACCCAACTCAGAAGGGGCCGTGGTGTAGTGTCCGTGGCAATCAATAATCACGTTAATTGCTCCAAGTCTTCTAACGTATCAAGGTAAAAAAAGCCGGACTCTTCTAACCTAGGCCGCATGCTGTACATATCCAATCCCAGTATGCCGGCGCTCAGCTTAACGCGCTTTTCTGCTTCGTGCGCTTCACGGGCCGTGGCCGTGGCCAGCACGTCTTCCACTCGTTTGCGGGGAACAATCACCACACCGTCATCATCCGCCACAACGGCGTCCCCGGGTGTCACCAGTGTGCCTGCACAAATAACCGGTACGTTCACCGCGCCCAAGGTATTTTTCACCGTGCCTTTTGCAGAGATCGCTCTGGACCAAACAGGAAAATTCATTTCTTGTAAATCCGCCACATCGCGAACACCGGCATCAATCACTAAGCCCAGAACACCCCGCGCCTGTGCCGAACTCGCCAGTAAATCACCAAACATACCGTCGGTGTTATCCGTGGTGCACGCCACGACCAAGAAGTCACCCGGCTGACACAACTCGATGGCGACGTGCAACATCCAATTATCGCCGGGCTGAGCTAAAACTGTGACCACACTCCCACCGACACGCGCTCCGGAATAGATTGGTCGCATATAAGGCTTCAGCAAACCCACACGCCCCAAAGCCTCGTGAACCGTGGCAACCCCCAATTTTCCCAGCGCGACGACACTCTCTCGGTCCGCTCGCTCGATATGTTTGACAGCCACGGTTTTCATTCAATGCTCCTAGATCTATAAAAATTCTATGGTTTAAATATAAAGCGTGCCGCGACTGAGCAATCGCGCCGTGCGCACTACCCCCGCCTTGTCTACGCGCGGTAGGTTCTGACTTCGGTCAAGATGGAACTGTACTGAAAATTCACCGCTTGGATGCTCAACGGATAGCGTGACAGTATCGCCCTGGGGCATAGCCACCAGCCCTGCGGTGACAGTATCTTTAAACAGGCAGGCCGTTGCGACTGATACCGCCCCCAGAACACCCACGGCGGCATGGCAAACATGGGGGATAAAGGTTCGAGTATTAATCAGCCCGCCCTGAGTCGGGGCAGAAATCAAACACATCTTGGGAACTGATTTGGCTTTAACATCGCCGAGATTCATCATAGGGCCAAGTGTCAGACGGAGTGTTTCGAGCCTTTGCTTAAGCTCATCGTTGGCATTGAGTTCAGCGGGTGACTCGCGACCGGACAAGCCAAAATCACTGGCCTTTATTAACACCAGCGGCATGCCGTTGTCGATACAGGTCACGTCTGTTCCATGGACGGTGTCGGTAAAATGTTTGCTTGGGAATAGAGCGCCGCATACCGCGCCGGCGAGATCCAGGTAATTACAGATAAGCGGAGCCGAGAAGCCCGGCACACCATCAATGGACGTATCACCGTCATAGGTAATGTTGCCATCGGGGGTTTCGACGATGAGCTCACACAGCTTGTCGGAGTTAAGCATATTGACGGCAATCAACGTACAGGGGTGGGTCGCTTTTAACAAGCCTGCCTCTAACGCAAAAGCACCCACACCCGCAAGAATATTGCCGCAGTTGGGGGTCGTGTCGACACGGTTCTCACCCACCACTATCTGCACGAACAAAAAATCCACATCGGCATCAGGGCGAAGGCTTGGCCCCACAATGGCAACTTTGCTTGTAAGCGGATCGCCTCCTCCGAGGCCATCGATCTGCCGATCATCCCGGCCGATGGCGGACAACAGAATTTGATCCCGCTCTTGTGTGTCCGAAGGCAAATCACTGGCGAGGAAATAGAGCCCTTTTGAGCTGCCTCCACGAATGTGCATGTACGGTATTGATACCACGTTCAAAAAACTCTTGGGCCTTAGATTCCATTCAGTCTAAGCAGTGCTCCCCACGGTCACCAATGCAATTTATTTTCCCAGCCATGCAAAAAGTCTTCCGTGACGGCCCGGACATCTCTGTCTATTGACAGTGGAAGACGCGGCCACTACCCTAATTGAGCAATGAATTTCACTCAATAGAAATAATTGAGACGCACATATTCATGGGAGTGAATGAGTGACGAAACAAACCCCTACGATTCCCGTCCTCAGCCTGCGTCAGCTAAAGTCTGCTCTATTTGTCGCCGAGTGTCGCAATGTGACGAAGGCCGCCCACAAGCTGAATCGCTCCCAAACGGCGATTACCAAAGCCATCGGCGACCTAGAAGCCACCCTCGGCAAACAGCTCTTTGATCGATCTTCAACTGGAATGATGCCCACGGTTCACGGTGAGGCACTCGTCTTTCGAATCAAGCTCGCCACCGAGGAATTCCAACGCGCAGGGGAAGCCTATCAGACGTACAAACCGGACGGCCGCAGTTACCATTCCATTCCCGTGTTTTCTTTAGACATCAGCTACAAGCGCCTAGCGGCTTTTATCGCGCTGTTTGAGATGAGAGACTTTGCCAGCGTTGCGAAATCGCTTGGCGTCACCAAAGCCGCCGTCTACAACTCACTCCGCCAACTCGAAGAGCTGCTGGAACTGACCCTCTTTGATCGAGAGCCCAACGGCGTGTCACCCACACCGTTTTGTCATGTCTTGGCGCGCCATATCAAGTTGGCGTTTTCAGAGATTCGCCACGGAATCGAAGACCTGGAGAGTATTGATGGCATAACCCAGGGCAAAGTCGTGATCGGCACCCTTCCCTACACCCGCACCTATCTCACCCCCAGGGCTATTAATCGCTTACTCGAACGATTTCCACAATTGGATGTTTCGACTCAGGAAGGCTCCTATAGCGTTATGGAGGCAGGTCTGCGCAGTGGTGACATCGATTTTATCGTCGGTGCCGTGCGGCCAGTCAGCGAAGGCTCTGAAGTGAAAACCGAAATACTGTTTACCGACCACCTTGCGGTTATTGCCCGCAAAGGTCACCCCTTGTGCGCGAAAACAGAGATCAATTTTAAAAACCTGCAAAACGCTCTCTGGGTCTTACCCAGCCATGCAACACCCTCTTGGAAAATTTTTGAAGAAGCTCTACAAACACACGATATGCACCCGCCGGAACACGCTGTGTTGACCAGCTCCCTGTCCATGGTGAGAGGTTTGTTACTGGACAGTGACCGTTTGGCACTGTTATCTGAACACCAAATTCACTACGACAAAATCAACGGCATTCTCGTGACCCTACCGGTCAACCTTAGCGACACCTATCGACCGATTGGCATTACCATGCGCACACATACACAGCCCTCCCCCGCCGCTCAGCTGTTTCTGGAAGCACTGCGCGAAGTCGCCACTGAGATTTCTCAAGGTGATCCACCAAATTTATCGGGAGAAAAGAATGGATGACTGGGCGGCGAGAACGGTTTGAATTGAAGACCACAGAGAGACACTAAATGGCACAAAATAGGAAATCAAAATTTTTGCCAGCACCAGACCCTCTACCTCACCAGCCATTAAATGGTCTCCGTGATTAATCAACATCAGTACCGTGCCGACACACAACCCCACCTTTGCGCAACGAAGAAGTACCTCCCGACGCGAAGCGACATCAAGCCAGGTTACGGTCACCCCACTCACGAGCGTGCTGACTCTTCTGGCCAATACAGACACATGGGATTATCCACTAGCAACTTGTGTTGCAATGCCTCACTGCGGGCAATGTTCGGAATAAACTCCAGCAGACCACCGTCATCAGGCATGTGAGACTTCATGTTGGGGTGAGGCCAATCAGTGCCCCACAACACACGCTCGGGAAAAGCTTCAACCACTCGCCGAGCAAAGGGAATAACATCGGCGTAATCTGGAGGACCCAGCTTCGAAATGCGATCGGGACAACTCACTTTGGACCAAAAATTTTCGTTTTCCGCCATGAGCTTCATAAACAAATCAAAGCTTCCACCTTCAAGCCGCCCGCCGACATCAGGACGGCCCATGTGATCGACCACAACAGGGGTGGGTAAAGCGGTAAAAAAATCATAGTACTCAGCCAAGTCGTCGGCTTCAAAATAAATCACGATGTGCCACCCCATTGGGGCAATGCGTTCTGCAATGTTCTGTAAATCTCCAAAGGGCAAAACATCAACCAGGCGTTTAACAAAATTAAATCGCACCCCTCTTACACCCGCTTCGTGCAGTACCGCCAAGGCTTCATCAGTGATGTCGTTGTCGACCGTCGCCACACCCCGCGCAAGCCCTTCTGAGGCTTGCAGTGCGTCGACTAAAGCACGGTTGTCGGCACCGTGGCAGGTGGCCTGGACGATCACATTACGGCTGAAACCCAGATGATCACGAAGTGCAAACAACTGATCTTTGGAAGCATCACACGGTGTATATTTTCGCTCTCGGGCAAAGGGGAACTGTGCTCCAGGACCAAACACATGACAGTGAGCGTCCACCGCGCCAGCGGGAACAATATAGCTGGGCTTGGCTGGAGAAGGATGAAAGGGCAGCCAATTGGCATCCATGGTAAAGCTTGTCATAGGACATCTCGCGTAACAATTTAATACCGAACGAAAATAGCGCTTACTCTAAAGACGGCTAAGACCCCTTAGGCCTTAGCTGTTCTCCAAGATAATAAGCCCGGCCGCTGAATTAGATGCGGGGACGTGAAAATGGCGGTGCACTTCTGTCACCTCGTCGTCCAGTGCACCACGCATGACCATCCACATCACCATTTCTGCGCCTTCCGATCCAGATTCCCGCAGGTATTCAACCTGGGGAATATTCACCAATCGCTGGGGATCCTTAGAAAGATCGTCGAGAAACTGAATGTCAAAATCTTTGTTGATCAAGCCTGCGCGCTCGCCTTGCAGTTGATGGGACATGCCGCCGGTGCCAAATATCGCCACTTTAAGGTCTTCCGGATATTGATCAACGGCCTTGCGAATGGCTTTACCCAAAGCGTAACAACGAGTACCCAAGGGTGCGGGGTATTGAATCACATTTACGCATAAAGGAATCACCTTGCACGGCCATTCCTCCGGCTGATCACACATGATGGAAAGCGGCACTGTTAAACCGTGATCAACCGGCATATTGTGGGCGATGGTGATATCAAATTCATCAAAAATCAGCGATTCACAGATATGCCACGCCAACTCAGGGTGCCCCTTAACCACGGGAACCTTGCGCGGACCATAACCTTCATCGGCGGGCTGAAACTCTTCCCCCACACCCATAACAAAGGTGGGAATTAAGTCCAGTGAAAATGCCGATGCGTGATCGTTGTATACCACGATAACCACATCGGGCTGCTCTTTTTCCATCCACTCACGGGCTGGACCGTAGCCGTCGAATAAGGGTTTCCAATAAGGTTCTTGGGTTTTACCGTGATCTACCGCCGCGCCGATAGCGGGAACGTGTGAGGTACCCACACCTGCAAATAAATTCGCCATCAACTACGCTCCCTTACTGTCTGTACAGTTATTTGAGGACTCTGCGCCCCACTCATGTTCGAAGCGATTGCCCTCCGGAGGCCTGCCGCCATCGATCATCATTTGTTTGAACTGCGCTTCGCTAACACCGGACATCTTGCCACCGACCCCCTGCATGGTAAGTCCATCAAAAATAGCGATTTTGAAGGTATAATAGATATTCCCTCCCAAGCGAAGCATCCCCACCCAGTCTCTATTCTCTACCGCCGCTCGCTGCTCCACAGTCATGGGAAAGCGATCCAGATAAGCCGCTGGGTCCGCGCGAAACTCATCTCGATTGGCCTCCTGGTTTAGGGACATACAAAACATGTTTAGCCGGTAACCCATGCGGGAATGGTGGGGATCAAATACATAGGTTCCAGGAATATCACTGTATTCGCGATCTTTTCTCATGGCGTGTGCACCTTAGGCTTAACCGAATCACTGTTTAGGCTTAGTTTACAAGGTACTGGCGCAGAACATAAATAAAGAAAGGTGCAATAGCGATGAAAAAAGAATGACACCCGGCCACCGTTATACAGAATAGACTGTTCCTTTCAGGCCAACCTTATGGCTGAGGGAATTGTGATTTACCCTTTGTTGCAACGGTTTCTACCTGCAATGAAAAACTAGGACTTTCCCTAGCTTTATAGGGGCGTGAGTACCGAAATACTTGGGAAATCTTCATTTATGCTTCGGGCGCAATATGAAATAGATTAAGGCTACTTTTTCGTGTTGAACTTGTCATACCTCTCCGCCGCGAGCTTTTCCGACAAGCACTCGCAAAGGATAAAAAAACAGAAGTATCAGATTAAAAATACGCGTCATAACAATATCCATATCAAAAGGCGGGAATCCTTTCCAAATCATAGCGGGCTGCGAACCAGGGGGCAACAGCGCACAGACGGCCTCTTTAGCTCAAAATAAGAGAATATGATTAACACAACTATGAAGTGGTAAAAGACCAACTGCCCAACCAAAACAAGCAACCAGTAACACTTAATTTAACGGCACGTGAAGCAAACAGGTTTAGACGTAAATGCCTGGCAAATTGCCCATTTACTACGATCCAAACTTCGCGACATTATTTTCCCATAAAGACCACATGGGGACCACCAGACATCGATGACGAAAATCCGAGAAATTTGATAGCTAATTAAGAGATTGATTTATAAGGGAAAATTGGTCGGAGCGGCCGGATTTGAACCGACGACCACCACACCCCCAGAGAGGTCTGCATACCTTTCTACACACAATTCAAATTGGAAGTTGATAGTCATGGGCCAGCTTCAACGTTGCGCGACAGCAAATGGTATAAATTGCTTATATAGACTGTTTAATTCCCATTGCAGCTGAACAGAAATCGCGATTCTGTGACCCCAGCGTGACCCAGACATAAAAAAAGCCACCATAAGGTGACTTCTTAAATTTCCTGCAAGCCGCGTGGCTATTGGGCTGTAATTTGGTGGAGCCTAGGAGGATCGAACTCCTGACCTCAACACTGCCAGTGTTGCGCTCTCCCAGCTGAGCTAAGGCCCCAATCACTTCAATGCCTGAAGCGAGCGCGCATTCTAAGGCGGCTGCATAAGCGCGTCAAGGCCTCTTGGCAAATTTAATAAAATCAGGCGCTTAGCTGATTAATACTCGCGCAATGTGCCCTATTCCTGCACAGCCAAGGTTAATGTTCGCTCTACTAGATCATCCATGCTCAAGTCACCGCCCGGTTTATACCAGTTGGCACTCCAGGCTATGGCACCGTGTAATAATTGCCGCAATACGTCGGGCTCTATACGTATCAAGCCCGCGGTGTGAGCCTCTTCTAAGGTGCCCTGCCACAGGCGCTCATAGGCTTCTCGCTGCTCTAATATCTGCTCTTGCCGAGCCTCTGATAGAGCCCGCCATTCATACACCAATACCGACATGGCGTTGCCCGGGCCACCGTGAATGAAGGTCAGCTCGTGCTCTATTAATGCCTTTACCCGCCCTCTCGACTCGCTTTCCAAGGCCAGTCTTGCGACTAAACTGGCATTCATCGCCGACACCACTTCTTTCATTACACCAAACAGTATTTCGTCTTTGTTTTTGAAGTGATGAAAAATGCTGCCCGACAATATGCCTACGTCAGCCGCAAGGTCTCTCACTGTGGTGCCGCTGTAACCTTTTTCACGAAACAGCTTGGCCGCGGCCGCTAATAATCGCCCTTTGGGACTGGCGGGGTCTGAAATTTGACCACTGGCAATCATATCTCGCAGCAGCTGGCCAAATGAGCCGGGTTCACCTGTATTCATACGTTACTCATTGGGAATTTGTGCTCAGCTTAGTGCCGACCGATAAAATAATCAACCAAGCGCTTGCTTGGTTGATTATTTTATCGGTACTATTGCGGTCCAATTGTTTTAGTCAGGAGGATATTCATGCGTTTTACCCAAGAGCACGAAGAGATACGCCGCACAGCCGCCCGTTTCGTAGACAATGAAATTAACCCCTATGTATCGGAGTGGGAAAAGGAAGGTATCTTCCCCGCTCATGAGCTGTTCAAAAAAATGGGCAATGTAGGCCTACTGGGCATATCCAAACCCGAAGCCTACGGCGGCATGGGCCTGGACTACAGCTATAACATTGTCTTCGCCGAAGAGATGGGCCGCATTCACTGTGGTGGCGTGCCTATGGGTATTGGTGTGCAAACTGACATGTCCACCCCCGCTCTCGCCAAATTTGGCAGCGAAGAACTTTGCCGAAACTTTTTGGCCCCCGCCATTGCCGGTGACATGGTGGCCTCTATTGCAGTAAGTGAACCGGGCGCCGGCTCCGACGTGGCCAGCATTACCACCACCGCGCGCAAAGACGGCGACGACTATGTAATTAACGGCACTAAGATGTGGATCACAAACTCCACTCAAGCCGATTTCTTTTGCCTGCTGGCAAACACGTCAGACGATAAACCCCACGCGAATAAGTCGCTAATTGTGGTGCCCACCAATACTCCTGGTATCAGCTTTTCAGAGCGCCTCGACAAGTTGGGCATGCGCTCTTCAGACACAGCGCAAATTTTCTTCGACAATGTTCGAGTGCCTCAGTCTAACTGCATAGGTGAAGAAGGCAGCGGCTTTGCCATGCAAATGATCCAATTTCAAGAAGAGCGTTTATTTGCCGCTGCAATGACAATCAAAGGTCTTGAGAATTGTGTCATCGATACCATCGACTACACTCGAGATCGTCAGGTGTTCAATAAATCGGTTCTCGACAATCAGGTGGTGCATTTCCGTTTAGCGGAGCTGCAGTCTGAAATTGAATGTTTACGGGCCATCACCTACGACGCTGTTGAAGGCTATATTCACGGTGAGAATGTGGCGATGAAAGCGTCCATGGCAAAATTAAAGTCTGGCCGCCTGTCACGGGAAGTCACCGACGCCTGCCTGCAATATTGGGGCGGTATGGGTTTCATGTGGGACAACACCGTTTCTCGCGCGTATCGCGATACTCGCCTAGGTTCCATTGGCGGCGGCGCCGACGAAGTGATGTTAGGCATCATTTGTAAATTAATGGGCACTCTGCCCAGCAAAAAGCGATAAGGGGTCACACTATGAGCAGCTTAAAAAATAAAACCATCTTTATTACCGGCGCCAGCCGTGGCATCGGTCGAGAAATTGCGCTTCGCTGCGCAAAAGACGGCGCGAATGTGGTGATTGCAGCCAAATCGGATACGCCTCACCCCAAACTTCCCGGCACCATTCATAGTGTGGCCGCCGAAGTTGAAGCAGCGGGCGGCAAAGCTTTGGCCATTCGTCTGGACGTTAGAGACGAAGCGGCTATTGAAGCGGCGATGGCGCTAACGGCAGAAACCTTTGGCGGTATTGATGCACTGATTAACAATGCCAGTGCCATTCAACTGACGCCTATGCAAGACACGACTCTAAAGCGTTTCGATTTGATTCACTCTATTAATACCCGCGGCGTACTCGCCTGCAGCAAGGCCGCTGCGCCTTTTTTGAAAAAGGCCAGCAACCCGCACATTATTACTTTGTCTCCGCCCATTAACTTGGGCAAGCAGTGGTTGGGCGGTTACATTCCTTACACCGTGACAAAATACAGCATGACGCTGCTAGCCTTGGGTTTTGCTGAAGAGCTTAGAGGCGATGGTATTGCTTCAAACACTCTGTGGCCAAAAACCACCATTGCCACGGCGGCGGTAGAGTTTGCCATTGATAAAAGTTTGATGGACAGTTCTCGCACCCCCGCCATTATGGCCGACGCGGCTTACGAAATTTTGATTACTGAAAATTGTGAGATGAGCGGTGAAACACTCATTGACGAAACTATTCTACGTGACCGAGGAGTAACTGAGTTTGATCACTACAAAAACGACCCCAATTGTACGGAGTTGTTTATGGACCTTTATGTAGACGCCGAATAAAGTCTTCCCTCTCTTTCCTTTCGATAAACGGCGGGGAAATTTCTTCGAGTGCCCTAACCGCGGCACTCGAAGAAAACCAGTATCAAAGCCAATAAACTTACAAAGCGTTGTAAGCTTTTTCCAACTTTTTCAGTTGTTTCTTACCTGGTACCCCAAATAGATTCACGGCGTGACGCAAGCGTGCCCGCGTCATATCGGGGCCCAACAAGGTCATGGAGTCCATGATGGAAATAGACGCCGCGCTGCCGGTAACAGCCACAAACAAGGGGCCATTCAGATCTTTCATTTTCAATTCCATTTGCTCGGCGAGGGTTTTCAGTGATTGAAAAATTTCATCTCGCTCCCAAATTCTCAAAGCCTCTAAACGCCACAAGGCAAATTGCAGCACTTGCTTCAATTGGTCTTCTTCAAATTTCTGCCCAGCAAAATCTTCAACACTCAAAGGCAACATTCCCGATACTAGAAACGAAGTGAGTGGCGCAAAGTCACTGAGTGTTTCCATACGCTTTTGCGCGTGAGGCAAGACTTCAAGTAACTTACTTCGATTTAATGACCAGTCTTGCAGACGGTCAGCCAACTGCTCTGTGGAAAAGTTCTCACGAATCCACAAACCGTTTAACCAAGACAGTTTTTCTTGATCGAACACTGGCCCACCCAAAGAAACCCGGCTGATGTCAAAGCTCTTAATCATTTCTTCTAGGCTAAACTTTTCACTCTCGTCCGGCATGGACCAACCCATGCGGCCTAAGTAGTTCAGCAGGCCTTCGGGCAAATAACCCATCGCCTTGTAATACAGAATGCCGGTGGGGTTTTTGCGTTTGCTGAGTTTCGACTTATCGGTATTGCGCAAGAGCGGCAGATGACACAGCACGGGGGTTTCCCAGCCAAAGTATTTATAGAGCAATTGGTGCTTAGGTGCCGAATTCAACCACTCCTCACCACGAATGATGTGGGTAATTTCCATTAGGTGGTCGTCCACCACGTTGGCGAGGTGATAAGTGGGCATGCCATCAGACTTCAGCAAAATTTGTGCGTCCACTTGACCCCAGTCGAGCTCTACGGTGCCGCGCAGCATGTCTTCCACGGGGCAAGGACCCTCGCCTTCCGGCACGTTCATGCGAATAACCGAGGGGGCACCGGCGGCTTTACGGCGCTCCGCTTCATCGGCGGGAAGCGCCAACTCAGCAGGTTTGAGGGCCGAGAAGCCACCTTGCTCGCGGCGAGCTTCGCGCAGAGCGTCGAGCTCTTCCGGAGTGCGATAGCAGTGAAACGCATCACCTTGAGCCACTAACTGCTCGGCGTATTGGCGATAGATGTCACCGCGCTCACTCTGGCGATAAGGGCCGTGGGGGCCACCAACATCGGGGCCTTCGTCCCAATCCAAGCCCAACCAGCGCAAGCTATCGAGAATAGACTGTTCCGACTCTGGGGTGCTTCGCACTTGGTCTGTGTCTTCAATACGCAGTAAAAACTGGCCGCCGTGCGCGCGGGCAAAGCAAAGGTTAAACAATGCGATGTAAGCGGTGCCTACATGGGGGTCGCCGGTGGGCGAAGGAGCAATACGGGTACGAACGGTCATTGGGCGTGTAATCCTGACAAAGGGCGCAAAAGTGCGGATTATACGCGGAATGCCATAGAGAGATAAGCCGTAGTTTAGAAGAAAATCTGCCTATATTTTGAGCAATTTGAATGGATGTTGATTTATTTTGCTTTATTTTTAATTTGTTTGGAACTAAACCTGCCCTAGGCCGTCTCAATAAGCGTACCAAATTTGATTTGGTGTCTTGCTCTCCTCATTTAGCTTATAACCTCCAGCCTTTGGCTAGGGGGTTTTTTTTTGCCTTAATTTCCTGCAGCCCCCATAAAAGGAGGTGTAATGACAGCGGGCAGTCTATAATGCGCGGATGTATCGGGGAAACCCTTAATCTATTGATCTCTGCTTGGCCTTCCCTCCCGATACAAAGCAGTCTAACTGGAATTGGCTAAGCTCTAACCTTTGGAAGTTTTTACTATGAAAAGAAATGATGCCATAGGCATTTCATTACTCGCACTGCGATTGTCAGTGTTCCTCGTGATGCTGATGTGGACCCTAGATAAGTTTATTAACCCTTCACACGCTATTGCTATTTTTGAAAATTTTTACTTTATCTCGGGTCTTGAGAACAACGTTGTTCTTATCCTCGCGATTCTAGAGATAGCCTTGCTTGCCCTTTTTGTTTTAGGTTTGTTCAAAACCCTAACATACGGCGCCGTATTAGCACTTCACGCGGTTTCCACACTCTCTTCGTTTGGCATGTACCTAGCGCCCTTCGAACAATACAACCTTCTATTCTTTGCAGCCTGGCCTATGCTAGCGGCGTGTTTTGCGCTCTTTTTACTGCGCAACGAAGACACACGACTCACAGCCTCTGGTTTGTTCTCAGGCCTTAGCCGCCTAGGTGGCGGTGGCGGCAGTGTTAACGGCACCGTGAAGTGGTTTAAAAATGACAAAGGTTTTGGCTTTTTAACCTGCGACGGACAAGACGTGTTTGTTCACCACAGCGCCATTGAAGGCAAAGGCCGCAAAACTTTGCGCGAAGGCCAACAGGTTTCTGTGGTCATCGGCCAAGGCCCGAAGGGTCCACAAGCGGAAAAAGTCATTATTTTGTAAGATGATGCACGCTTGATACAAAAAAGCCGGGCTAACGATCAACGCTAGCCCGGCTTTTTTTTGCCTTAAAAACGCTTCAACAATGGCTCACTCTACAAAGGCGCGCTCGATAACATAGTGCCCCAGGTGGCCGTTGCGGGTCTCCTTGAAACCTTTAGCATCGAGAATGGCGCAGGTCTCTTTCAACATTGCAGGGCTGCCACAAATCATAAAACGGTCGTTGTCGACGTTAAATTCTGGCAAACCAATGTCCTCGAACAACTTACCGCTCACCATCAGGTCGGTTAAACGACCGTTATTGCGGAATTCTTCCCGAGTCACAGTGGGGTAATACACCAGTTTATCGCGAACCATATCGCCAAAATATTCATGTTCTGGCAGTTCTTCTTCGATGATTTGTGAATAAGCCAATTCGTCTACGTAACGACAGCCGTGAATCAGCACAATCTTATCGAAGTGCTCGTATACGTCTGGGTCTTTAATAATGCTGAGGAAAGGCGCTAGGCCCGTGCCTGTACTGAGCAAATACAGATGTTTGCCGGGTAGCACGTGCTCACGCACCAAGGTGCCTGTAGGCTTGCGGCTTACGTAAATTTCATCGCCCGGCTTAATGTTCTGCAACTTTGAAGTGAGCGGCCCATTGGGTACTTTAATACTGAAAAACTCCAACTCGTCTTCATGATTTGCACTGGCAATGCTGTAGGCACGCAATAAGGGGCGACCTTCGTTCTCCAAGCCAATCATGGTGAAATGGCCATTCTCAAAACGGAAACTACTGTCTCGGCTGGTTTTGAAGCTAAAAAGGGTGTCGGTCCAGTGATGAACGCTAAGAACTTGCTCTTTGTTTAAGGCCGCCATGGCTACTAACTCACTCTAGATAATTGAGAGACTATTATTGAAGGCTTTCAATAATAAGTAAAACAGGTTATTTTAATATCTATTATCGGAATTTCAGGTAAAGCAATGAAATACACTCTCCGTCAGCTGCAGGTGTTTCTGGCCACCGCCCATTTCCAGAACATTACTCACGCCGCTAACAGCTTGGCCATGTCGCAATCGGCCGCCAGCAGCGCGCTCAAAGACCTTGAACAGCAGTTTGATATTCAACTCTTCGACCGCATTGGCAAACGCCTACAGCTTAACGACTTAGGGCGCTCCATTCGGCCTCAAGCTATGGCCCTTCTCGAGCAGGCCAATGACTTGGGGCAGGCCTTCGGCCAACACTCGGAGATGGGCTCATTGAAAATTGGCGCAACTCTTACCATTGGCAATTATGTCGCTGTACAGGCCATCGCGCGCTTTATGGAAGAGCACCCCGAAACGAAAATCGATTTAGACGTAGAAAACACCTCAGAAATCACCCGGAAAGTGTGTAATTTTGAACTGGATGTTGGCCTCATTGAAGGTGAACTTCGCCACCCAGAGCTGGATGTGAGCCGCTGGCTTGAAGATGAATTAGTGGTGTTCTGCGCGCCCGACCACCCTCTGGCCTCACGCCCAAGCTTAAGTGATCAAGATTTGCGGGAAGCCACCTGGATTTTACGTGAAACCGGGTCTGGCACTCGACAGAATTTTGACCGCGCCATGCACGGTCTCATTCCAGATTTGAAAGTCTTGCTCGAGCTTCAGCACACAGAAGCCATTAAACGCGCAGTGGAAGCAAAGCTGGGCATTGCCTGCTTATCGCGGATAGCTTTGAGTGATGCTTTTAAACGGGGAAGCCTAGTGCCACTGGCGGTGCCGCAGCGCGATTTACACCGGCACTTTTATATTATTCAGCACAAGCAAAAGTATCGCAGTGAGGGTATAGCTTTGTGGCTCTCACACTGTGAGACCATAGCCAATGAAGACAATGAAGCCAATGAGTCTAATGAACTTAATGAATGAACCCCTGAACTGGCATTAACTTAAAGACATGCCTTTAGCTAGATGTAGATAATTTTTCTACGAGATAACTTTTTGTACGAGATAATTGTATTTTATTAAAAGCGACTTCGACAGAATTTGCTGATAGCTCTGGGAATTATTTTGGCTTGATAGGAAGGATAAACAAGGATTTAAAAAAGTTCTACCGTCCCTGTTTTTTTAGAGCCCTTCAATAACCCTCTTGCTTGTAATTGATTATATTCCCGCACGCCATTTCTGCCATGCTCTTTGACATAATACAGTGACTGGTCAGCACGCCCCAATACCTCCGTTGGAAAATCTCCTTTATTTATCTTAGCAAAACCTATGCTGACTGTGATTTTCCCTACCTGAGGAAACTCATAGCTGGCAACTGCTGCACTAAATCTCGTCAGCACCTCAAATGCCATTTTTTCCGTTATGGGCTCAAGTAAAACTACGAATTCCTCTCCACCAAAGCGAAATGAAAGATCAGAATCTCTGAAACTGGATTTTATAAGCTGTGATAATAGTAATAAAACTTCGTCACCAATGACATGGCCATAGGTGTCATTAACGCTCTTAAAATGATCGATATCGACAATTGCCAGCCAAGGCCATTCATTATCGCGCTGTATACGCGGCTGATGTGTTGGAGATACAGGTCGATGAATACTTTTGCGCTGCGACTGAACGTCTATCAGTTTTTGAAATTTACCATCAAAGGTGCGTCGATTCAGTAGGCCTGTTAATTTATCACAAGAACTTTCGTTGAGAACATATCGGTAATTTGCATACACAGATACCATTCCCTCGATCATACTTTGATTATCAGTCAGGTCTGATTCAGAGATAATGATCAAGAGTAAGGGGATGTCCTTGTCAATCGCCACGGGAACTAACGCTACATAAAAGCCTGTATCATCGAAGAAATACTCAGAACTACCAGTATTTAGGCTGTGAGTTACTCGCCCATCAAGTGCCACCAAACGAGGAATGTCCTCCCAACTAAAATCAATTTGACCCTCACCCTGCTTGTCGAGAACATAAGAGGTGACACTTTGAACATAGCGAATATTGAAATTCTCACCCAATTTATTGAGAGTGATTTCGCGAACAGGTAGTAGCTCGGCTAACGCGGCCAGAAGGCTAAGCTCTAAAGACTCAATGTCTCTTTGGCCAGTAATGTTAACGATTGAATCAAGTAGGCATGTGTCCATTAGTATTAGTTTATATTAATCTTGGAAATCAGCCAGAATATATGTTCATCCGCTTGGACAGCGCTGTAAGCGGTAAAAACGGCGGACTGTGCCTCCTCACACCCTTAAGCCACGATAGGCCTCGAGCTCTCGTATTGAATGCTGATTCTATGGGGTGTCGCCACATGCTTACTGAAGTGAAAACCTAAGCCAAACACTCTCTTAATTGGCCTTCTACTGCTTGCCAGTTTTCGACTTGCAGCGCTATCATTTCAACACGCGACTCGAAAGCCAACGAAACCGCTTCGCAAGATACGGTATCACGCATTTTGTTGACACTAAGCCAGCCCTCCTCCGTGTAAAAAATGCCTTTAATTCTAGGCATAGAACACGCTTTGAGCGTGGCCAACAAACGATCGCGTTTAAATTGGCTACCTTCAGGAAAACGCCAGCCGCAGCTATGGGCAAACTCGCTTTCATTTTCACGGCGTTGCCACTGCAACACGGGGGGCTCTAGTTCTTGTGTTTCTTCACTCACGGGATGACGATGTTCAGATTCAGGCTGGTGAGAATGTGCAGCCACCACATTCACGGCCAGTCGTTTACTGTGTTTTTCCATCAGCCAGTGCCAAGGCATTTCACCTTGCTCAATGGCATCAAGCTTTTCTTTCGCGGGTATCATTGCATGAGCGTATTCGTAAAAGTGTTTTAAATGGGCTTCGCTCGAGCTCAGCTTTTTTGTAGCTAAAAGCACATCAGCCATGGCAATTTGATCTGAGAACGAAGCCAAGTCGGCAAATTTGGGCTCGCTCAAACACCAAGGGTCAACCAAACACACTACCGCCTGCAAGTCCAAAACCCCCTCAAACTCTGGGCCAGAAAACTGCTCTAAAACCTGTTTCGGATGAGCTAAGCCCGTGGGCTCTATGAGTATTCTGTCGGGATTTTGTGCTTTAATCAGCTGATTGAGAGCAATTTTTGATGGCAAGCCCACCGAGCAACACATGCACCCGCCAGGCACTTCTTTTACAGCAATGTTGTCGGTCGCGAGCAGTGCGCCGTCAATACCCACTTCGCCAAACTCGTTCACCAGCACAGCCCAACGCTCATGAGCAGGCTTGGCTTTTAATAAGTGCCTGATTAGGGTAGTTTTTCCAACCCCCAGAAAACCAGTAATGATGTTAGTGGGAATGTTTCGATATTGAGCGGCCATAGCTATCTGTTTACTTCTCTGTCTATTTACCTAGCAATCTGTTGGTCTATCTACCTACAAATAGCCAATGGATTCAAAGCGCTCAACCAGATGTTCGACAAACAGACGAACTTTAGGCGATAGATGACGATTGCTGGGGTAAACCGCCCACACTGCGGTATCGCTGGGCTGATATTGCTCCATTACGGATTCGAGGCGACCCGATTGTAAATCTTCATGCACGTAAAAATCGGGGAGCTGCACCAAACCCAAACCCGCTCTCGCCGCCTCGAGTAAACTGCTGCCATTATTACTCTTCCATTTACCCTCTACTCGAATATCTGTGTGGGTACCGGTTTCTTCGCGGAAACGCCAAGTCGACAGGGAGCCAATTAAGCAATTGTGTTTTTTCAGTGCGGCGACAGAATCGGGCCGACCGTAGCGGTCGAGATACTCGCGATTCGCGCAGATATACAATTTTCGCGCCGCCACTCGTCGGGCGATCAATGAAGAGTCTTTTAATACGCCGGCGCGGATGGCTAGGTCATATCCTTCCGCCACCAGGTCAACGTTCCGATTGGCGAAATTTATCTCCACGTTGAGCTGCGGGTGCTGCTTAGAGAATGCCGCCGCGGCAGGAGCAATATATCGCTCACCAAAGGCCCCCGCCACCGTTATGCGTAAGGTGCCACGGGGCGTATCTTGCAAATCCATTACCGATTGGTCGGCTTCGCTCATATTGTTCAGCACTTCGCGGCAGCGCTCGTAATAGGCCCTGCCCACTTCGGTCAGGGCCAAGCGGCGGGTGGTCCTAATCAGCAGCTGCACACCTAGGCGGTTCTCAAGCTGGCTGATTTGTCGACTAACATGCGACTTTGATACGTTTAGCTTGTCGGCGGCCGCGGAAAAGCTTCCTGCTTCTACTACTTCTGCCAGCACTTCTACGCTGTCCCACTTACTCATTCGCCCACCTCGTAATTTTCGGCTGCTGCCATGGATTGTTACCCCAGTGCAACAATGTTTTCGATTCTAAACGGCTTCACATCAGGAAAGCAACAAACTATAGTGTCTTGCAGATAAATCACGCTGCCAACCGTACGCCCTGCAAACACCCAAGGGCTGTAAAACGGTCTGAACAATCGATTCAACTACACAGGAAATCACTCGATGAAAACTCGCGCTGCCGTTGCCTTGCAGGCTGGTAAACCTTTGGAAATAATGGAATTAGACCTAGAGGGCCCCAAGGCCGGAGAGGTGATGATAGAACTCAAGGCCACGGGTATTTGCCACACCGACGCTTTTACCCTTTCAGGTGACGACCCCGAAGGCGCCTTCCCGGCGGTTCTAGGCCACGAGGGCGCTGGCGTTGTGGTTGAAGTTGGCCCAGGGGTCAAAAGCTTAAAACCAGGCGACACAGTGATTCCTTTATACACTTGTGAATGTCGCGAGTGTAAATTTTGCTTAAATCCGAAAACCAACCTCTGCCAAGCCGTCCGCGCAACCCAAGGCCAAGGCCTAATGCCCGATGGCACCTCACGTTTCTCTCTAGATGGCAAACCCATTCTGCACTATATGGGTTGCTCAACATTTTCTAATTACACAGTGTTGCCGGAAATTTCTGTAGCGAAAATACGCGACGACGCCCCCATGGACAAAGTGTGCTACATCGGCTGCGGTGTCACCACCGGTATTGGCGCCGTGTTGTTCGAGGCAAATGTTGAGGAGGGCTCTAACGTTGTGGTGTTTGGTTTAGGCGGTATCGGCTTGAACGTTATTCAAGGCGCACGCTTAGCCGGTGCCAATAAAATTATCGGTATCGACCTGAATCCCGGGCGCGTAGAGCTGGCCAAAAAATTTGGCATGACTCACTTCATCAACCCTAAAGACGTTCACAATGTGGTAGAGGCTATTATTGACCTGACCGATGGTGGTGCTGACTACAGCTTCGAATGTATTGGCAATGTGAACACCATGCGCCAAGCACTTGAGTGCTGTCACAAGGGTTGGGGTGAATCTATTATTGTGGGTGTTGCGGGCGCGGGCCAAGAAATTGCTACCCGCCCCTTCCAGCTGGTAACCGGGCGAGTCTGGCGCGGCACAGCCTTTGGTGGTGCACGCGGCCGTACCGATGTACCAAAAATTGTCGACTGGTATATGGACGGGAAAATCAACATCGATGACTTAATCACGCATACCATGCCGCTGGAAGACATTAATAAAGGTTTTGACCTTATGCACGAAGGTAAGAGTATTCGTTCGGTGGTGCTGTACTAATGGAACTAGAAAAACTCAGTGCCAACACCTGTTTTGGCGGCCAACAATTACAGTACAGTCACGCGTCCAGCGTACTGAACTGCTGCATGCGCTTTTCAATTTTTTTACCCTCCATTGCCGCCAATCAAAACGTACCCGTACTGTATTGGTTGTCGGGCTTGACCTGCAGCGATGAAAACTTTGTGCAAAAAGCCGGAGCACAACAATACGCAGAACAGTATGGCCTCGCCATCGTTGCACCTGACACCAGCCCAAGAGGCGAAGGTGTGCCCGATGACATCGAAGGCAGCTATGACTTTGGTTTAGGCGCCGGTTTTTATGTCAATGCTACCGAAGCTCCATGGGCTCAGCACTATCAGATGTACGATTACATCACCCAGGAACTGCCCGCGCTAATTGCGGCACACTTTCCAGTTGATGCTAAAAAATCCAGCATTTTTGGTCATTCCATGGGCGGGCACGGGGCCCTGACTATCGCCTTGAAAAACACAGAGCGATATCAATCAGTTTCAGCTTTCGCCCCAATCACTTCCCCGATTCGCTGTCCCTGGGGACAAAAAGCTCTGGGAAATTACCTAGGTGAGAATCGCAAAACTTGGACTGACTATGACGCCACCGAGCTTGTAGACAAGGCAACGCGAAAAATTCCCATGCTGGTAGACCAAGGCACAGGCGATCAATTTCTTGCCGAACAGCTGCAACCTGAACTCTTAGTTGAGGCCTGCGATAAAGCCAACTACCCCATTACACTTCGCATGCAAGAAACTTACGACCACAGCTATTTTTTCATGGCCTCCTTCATGAAAGACCATGTGGCGTTTCATGCTAAGGCTTTGAAAGCATAGGTCAGGACATTAAGGAACGTGATAGGCGACAGACCCGTCGCCGTGACTTACGAGCTAGTTGACGCGGGTAAATCCGCACTAAATATTTTCGATGGACTAAGGGTTTGGTCTAGATCCCATCAGATATAGCCGAGAAATACTTTGAACTATTTAGCTCACCTTTATCTAGCCCAGCCAAATGCGGACTCCCACTTTGGCAATCTTCTAGGTGACTTTGGTGGTCACCGACATGTAAAGCACCTGCCAATTAGAGTCAAGAATGCCTTAGACAATCATTACTTAGTGGATAAATTTACGGACAACCACCCTGCGATAAAAGAGGCAAGGCAATATTTTTCAGTTCAACGCAAACGATTCGCGAGCATTGCCATTGATGTATTATTCGATCACTTCCTCATCCAGCACTGGCAAAAATTTGGTCGAGAACCAATCTCAGATTTTAAACGAAATAGTTATCAGCTTTTAAACCAGCGCATTTCCGACATGCCCAGCAGAATGCAGATGGTTGTGGGCAACCTGACCAAGAACGACTGGTTCAAAGAATACGAAACCACAGCCGGCATAGGCCTAGCACTTGACAACATCGCCAGACGAATCCGTTTCGCCAATAAATTTTCAGGTGCGATTGAAGACATTCATCGACACTACAGTGAATTAGAAGACGTATTTTTAGAGTTTTTCCCTGAGCTAATAAATCACGTTAATCAGTCTGGCATTGAGGATCGCAGCAAAATGAGCATCGTCTAATTTTAGCTATAAGTACTAAACCGTTGTCCATTCCACCTACTGAAGGCCTCCTCTACTTAGTTGCTCTGTGCGCACAAGCTAATCACTTTCATCTGCCCGCCTAATTTAACACCACGCATTCAATGAAGTTTATTGGATATGGGCCTCTCATTAGTTGAAAAGCAAATCGTATACTTCACAACAAAGGTTCTTTTTTGTAGAGATCAAAGTTTAGTTCATCAACTTTAATACTGCCGATGGAATTACCCAGTGAAAACAGCGCAATAACTTGCAAATATACAGTCATAGCTAACGGTTCTAGGCTATGCAATTGATACTCCTTAATACTCAAGGTAACCATTAAGAAAATACTGGCACAGATACTGATGAATACTAGTGATTTTGCTACTACCCTTATCGCCTTTTGACGATCTTCTTCAGTTTGGTGCGGGTTGAGTTTTTTACCATAAAGATTCCAATAAATTAAACCCGCAAAAAACGCATTTACAGAGAAAAGAATCACCGCTGCATATGCGGCGCTACCTTCAACGCTTATTGTGAAATCTTCTAAATAAAAGCCGTATACAATGGCAATCAGTAATGTAAGAAAAGCAATATAAAGCCACTTAGGTGCAATAAAACTAGCGAGACTACGGGGGCTTAAAATAGCACTACGCACCGAACTTCGGTCTGCTGTTCGCATCATTTTAAATTGACTAAATTCAGAAATCTCAATTATCATAATTGGCATAAACTGCAACATAAAAAACAGCCACACTAATACTTGAGGTTCAATAAACTCCCCTTTGTTATTAAACACTACACTTAAAGTTAAAGTCACTAAGCCAGCAGCAGCAATCAACCAATTGGCCAAACGATAATTACCATGAAAACGATGATAATTTTCGATAGGTTGTGGGTATAGTTTAGGATACTGATCACAAGGGTAATGGGCTATCACATAGCGCATGCGTTGATATATTTTGTTAGGGAAATACACCGAAAAGAGTAATATTTGACTTAAAAATAAAATATAGAACATGATTTCGATCATCTTAATTGCCTCTCTTTCTATCTGAATTCATTACCTTTGTAAAAGCAATACGAATCTCTGAATCCGTAGCGCCGGTATGTCTCAACATACCAATCACATCAGTTAGTTTTTCCTCAACTAGCTCGTTAAGATTTACCGTACAGTTTTTCTCAGCATCAGGATGAATATAACTACCGCGATACCCTTTGGCTTGAATAACAGAGTCTCTTTCAAGCAAACGATAGGCTTTAGCAACTGTTTTGTTATTTAAACCAAGATCATTGGCCAATTGGCGAATTGACGGCAATGGATCTCCAGGTTTAATTTGCTTTTGCTGCACCGCCAGCTTTATTTGCTCAACTAGCTGGGAAAACTGGGGCAACGGATTATCAATATCAATGAATATTTCCATAATTATATTGCGCCTCTCAATGAACCACCTGTACCCCACCATCAAATGGTACACCCAGCGCTTAGCTTATGCAAATAAATCACAAAAAGAACTAATAGGATTAAAACGAATGAATCGAAATGGAATATTTGGCATGGCGCTTTCTAAATTCAAAAATTAGCAGATTACAAAGATATTGGGATTTTTCTGGCCGAGACTGCGAGATGCAGGGAACGGGAACTATCGGCTTTTTTAGTCGCGCGAGGAACGGATTCATACTGATAAAGTAAGACGCGAGCCCAATGAGGTCTATATTGATTTCATTGGGCCTTAATAACAAAAATGGCCATTCACTTTAATGAATAGCCACAGGTTAACTTAATAGCCCGATATTTAATCAGGCTTTTATAGATGAACTACTCTCTGCACTAGTGCTCATACGCTGCAAGCAAAGTTTAGCTCAGCTGCATTTGAATATGGAAAGTACTTCCCACCCGCTTATCAGACGTCACAGCCAAATGACCTTGGTGCTGCTCAGTAATAATAAAGTACGCAAAAGACAAACGACTGCTGGCATCATAAGCGCCTCGGTTTGGTCCGTTTCCGAAGAAGGGCTCAAACAAATCCATCTGTTCTTGATTATCTAAGCCAATACCATTGTGCTGAATCTTAATCCACAATGCATCGTAGCGCTCACTGACATGTACCTTAATTTCTGGTGTAAAATCTTCCGTGGCGTGCAAGCTTAAAGCGTGACAGGCATGGCGAAACAAACTGATAAATACATACTGCATTTCAGTCACATAACAAGGTATTAGCGGTAAATTTGCTTCAAAATCACGCTCAATCACAATATCATTAAACGAAATATCCTCAGAAACCGACAGCATACCGCCCGCCAGTTCTAATGCGTGCTCCATAATCTCAGGCACAGACGCCATTTGCTTGTCTTCACTACTACCGCGCGCAAACATCAAAAGGTTGGAAATAATCGACGATACCGAACGACCCTTCTCCGCAGCATCATCTAGCAAAGGCAAATAATCGCCTTCTGCCGACTCACCCTCCGCCAGCAACTTTTGAACATTCTCAACATCGTACAAAAGGCTTTGTAGCGGAATATTAATATCGTGGGCCATCGAAGACGCCAACTCACTCATAGACGACATTTTATCGTTATGAATCAGCATATTTTCAGCCATCACCTTCTTACTAACGTCATCAATTAGAATCACCACACCCACATCACTACCCTCTTGAAGCGGGTAAATAGTAATGTCGAAGTGATACATTCCACGCTGACTGTGCTCAACCGTTAGCGTCTCATTCGCCTCAAGTGCCTGCTGCACCTGAGCTCGAGTTACCGTAATAATCGGATAAGCCTTCCACAAATCTTGCCCTAGTGCCGCCTCAGTAGTTACCCCCGACACCTTCTCGGAATAGCGATTCCACTGCGTAATACGACAATCTTTATCCAAGCCAACCAACATCAGCGGCATAGACTTCAGAACATCCTTAATATAAGAATCTGAAGCCCGAAGCTTCTCCGCCGTATCAACATGGCGAACAACCTCCTGTTCCAACTTCTCATTACTTTGAGTCAGCAAATGATTCGACTTATCCAAAGTTGCCGTGCGCTCCTGCACCCGCAACTCCAAACTCTGCCGAATAGCCTCCAAAGATTCATTCGAACGGCGTACCGCTCGACGGCTATAGATCAAATCCGAAATCACAATCACCAGCAAAATGATGAGCGTACCGCTCGTCCAATTCGCCAAATGTTGCCAATTCGTATTGCCATCAGCGTCTTTAAAAATACCAATGCCATCGGCCGAAACCCAGGGCGCAATCAATAAAAGAGGAAGTAATAAACGTTTCATAATTTACAGCATCAAACCAAAGTCATAACTACAGCGTAAAAAGAAGCCAGCAACATCGCAACATTACTGAAAAAGCCCAACATCATACCCAAAGCGCGCTTAGAAGGGTCAGCCACATACGCCAGACCATACAAAACTCGCCCTATAAAAAACACCGAGCCAGCTATAGCCGCCACATCAGGCCGAAAGAAATAGGCACAAACCCACATCAGCGGCAGAGTCACAACCAACTGCTCAAGCGTATTCATCTGCACACGCAAATTGCGCTCGAAATTCTCGTCCCCCGTCATCGCAGGCGCTTCAATACCCGCCTTACCGCGAGCAAGGCCCGCCATCATACAGAAAACCATATATTGTAAAAGCAGCAACAAAGTCACCAGTGCAACATAGCTCATCCAGAACATCCCAAAGTCATTATTATATGGGAAGCAAAACTACCATACTTTACGTTCAAGCGTGAACAATAAGCGCCTACAAGCCCCAAAAAATGGCCTCAAGAACAAAAGACAAACGAAAACACAACAGAGAATCGAAAAGAGGTTCAGCCACGCGTCACCCATCGCGCCCATTCAGGACGCGTTTACGTCTTTTGCCTAGAGCACCCCAGAGCTGGAGAGTAAAACAGAAGACAGAACTCTCTGGCATCTCAAATCACACCAGAAAGCTCAAAAAAAGAACCTAAAGCTTATATCCAGATTCCTCATGTAAAACAATATCCAGCCCCATATTTTCCTCATCCTTCGACACACGCAAACCGCCAGTCAGCAAACCCGTGATCTTCAGCAGCACATAAGTAACCACCGCCGTATAGCCCGCCGTTGCAAGAACACCAATCGTTTGCACCGTAAACTGCTCACTAATCGAACTAATGCCATCAGCAAAACCCTGGCCAGAGAAAATACCCAGCTCAGTCGAAGCAAACACACCCGCCAACAGCGTACCCAAAATACCGCCCACACCGTGCACCGGAAACACATCCAAAGAATCATCAATCACCAGCTTGCGCTTAATAAACTGAGTCATATAAAAACACACCACACCGGCCGACAAACCAATAACCAGAGCACCTGCAGGCCCCACATAACCCGATGCTGGAGTAATAGTACCCAAACCCGCAACCATGCCCGTCACAATGCCCAAAACACTCGGCTTGCGGAACTTCACCCACTCGATCGTCATCCAGGCTAGAGAGCCCGCCGCCGCCGAAATGTGTGTGACCAACATAGCCATCGCCGCATCACCGTTTGCCGCCAATGCAGAACCGGCATTAAAACCGAACCAACCGACCCAAAGCATACCCGCACCAGTTACCGTCATCGTCATATTGTGAGGAGGCATCGCCGTGTTGGGGAAACCCGTGCGATTTCCCAAAACCAAAGCTGCCACCAAAGCCGCAACACCCGCCGTGATGTGAACCACAGTGCCGCCGGCGAAATCCAACAGACCCATTTGACCCAACCAGCCGCCGCCCCATACCCAGTGACAGATAGGCACATAAACCGCCAACAGCCAAAAGGCGCTAAAAATCACCATGGAAGAAAATTTCATGCGCTCCGCAAAAGCACCCACAATCAAGGCGGGAGTAATGATGGCAAAGGTCATCTGAAACATAGCAAACAGAGACTCAGGAATATCGCCCGACATGCTGCCCGTGGTAACGCCACTGAAGAACGCGTTATCCAAATCACCGATCCAGGCATTACCTCCGCCAAAACTCAGGCTGTAACCTACCGCAAACCACAACAGAGAAGCGACACAGGCAATGGTGAAACACTGCATCAACACAGACAATACGTTCTTACTGCGCACTAAGCCGCCGTAAAAAAGAGACAAGCCCGGCAGTGTCATAAACAGCACCAGCGCCGTAGAGGCTAAAATCCAGGCCGTATTACCAGAGTTCAAAGTGTCTTCGGCCGCCGAAGCAAACTGGGGCAGTAGGCCCGCAAGTAAAACAGCTGTGGCCTTAAGGGTTGTGGCTTTATTCATGAGTTCCTCATCGAGAATATTGTTATTAGTGAGTGAATTAATCTGTCTGAGGGAAAAGAGAAGCAGGAATCGTGCCCAATAATGGTGCCTTATAAATCAATGACTTAGCGAGATAGGCACCAATAGCTGGCAGCGCCTTGCACTTATATAATGCAAACCCACCATGGAGAGCTTTATTTTGGTGCACGCGGGAGACATTGCAATATTTTAGTGCGCAAAGCCCTTCGCGACCGACGCGCGACTTAAACCATCATGAAACCGGAGTCGCTAAGAAAAGTGACTGAACTTTCGAGCCTGACGTTTTAGCTCAGGCGTCAGAGCTTCATAGCCCCCATACATTACTTTTTCGTACAGTTGAGAAATGGTGGTCACTTGCGCCGCCAAATCGGGTCTGGTTTGCTTTACCCGCGCCGTGAAATCTCTGGGCGCCTCTCCCCTGCCTCGCGTTAATCCCTCCTTCTCCAAACGTCGCTGCATGCTGTAGTAAGCTCGCGTAACCGGATCTAGTACTCGCCGACTGCCATACCATACCCAGAGCGCCAAGGAGCCCAGAACCGCCGCTGCGCCGCCTATCAGTGCTAGCGCAACCCGCCAGGGGTCTTCCCCGCCCAGCCAATCGCGGAAGAAATCCGTTTGCTGCTCATCGTCATAACCTACAACACGCTGATACCAGTGATAATTGAGTGAGTCCCACTGCAAGCGTAGTTTGTTGAGAATATCGATGTTTCGGTAATAAATGAGTGACAAGGGCCCCGCTACCAAATCTGAGTCATCGTCGCTGAGAGCATCACTTAAACCCTGCTCAATTCGCTCCGGCGCAACCGATGCGGTTGGGTCTACTCTCACCCAACCTCGGTCCGGCAACCACACTTCGGCCCAGGCATGGGCGTCAAATTGATGCACTAAAAGATAGTCACCTGCGGGGCTTAGCTCACCGCCCTGATAACCGGCCACCACGCGGGCGGGAATTCCGGCTGCACGCATGAAAAATACAAAGCTACTGGCAAAGTGCTCGCAAAACCCCCTTTGAGCGCCCCACAGAAATTCGTCCACCGAGTGCCGCCCCATATCCGGCGTCTTGAGCGTATACACAAATCGATCGTGATAATGCTCTAGCAAACGATCAATCAATTCGCCTGTAGAACCACTTTCACTCCGCCACAACTCAGCTCGACGTCGAGTTTCCGGGTTATAATTTTTCGGCAGCGCTGTTTCCAAGCCACGCTGCCGCTCAGACAATTCTCGCTCTAATTTATAATCAGTGGCTGTAGATAAAAAGTACTGTCGGCGCTGTCGCACCGGGCCTTTGGAGACTAGCGTGTGTGGCCGAGACAGACCTGCTTTTTGCGGTATATCATTAGGCATGCCCAAGAGATACAACCAGGGTTGCTGTGTAGCCTCTAAAACTACGCTGTAATTAAACTGGCTGGCACTCGGCGAAACTTCGAGATTGCTACGCCAGGCAAAAGGTTTCTGGTTTTGCCAATTTATAGCCGCGCCATCAAGATATAACCATTGGGAGGACGGACTCCAAGTGCGCCCATCAAATTCAGAAAACACTAAACCGCGCCAATATAAGTTTCGCCTTGCAGGCACCTCGCCGTCAAAGCTTACTCGAAACGCTAACTTGCCAGAGCGGGTTAAATCGGTGAAGTCACCGGGCGACATACTATTGCTCACACCAGTTTGCGCGGCGCTCCGTTGCTGGGGCACAGACCAGAGAGCCCCCAGCCTTGGCATAATGGCAAACAGTAAAAACATCAGTGGTAAACTTTGCAAAAATAACTTTGCGCCCTTCATTCCGGTGCCAGTAAAGCTAGGTTTCACTAGGGCTTGGTTGACGCTTAATAAAGTAATCACCAAAAGAAGAATCGTAAGCAAACCGTAGAGTGAACCAAAAATTGTTTGGTCGTAGAGAAACTGGGTAGAAGCGACAAAAAAGCCTAGAAAAATCACCACTAGAGCATCGCGCCGTGTATGCATTTCCAGCAACTTTAGGAGAAAGGCAGTAATCAACAAACCTACCATCGGGTCTATTCCCAACAGTGTTCCGTAAGCTAACTTGATGCCTAATCCAGACAAGCCTACAAGGGCCGCTTTTATCAAGGTGCTGGGCATTCCCCAAATGCCGCGAAAAATTTGAATACGCCACAGTACAACCACACTCCAAGCAAAAAGTAGCCATGCCGGCAGGTGTTGAACGTGTGGCAGTATCAGCGCGGCTTGAGCGAATAGCATCCAGACCAAGCTATTACGCGGCAATTGATATATAAGCGTTAACACAGTGCTAGGGCCTTCAATATTGCTTGCTGATGCGAGCGGCCACAACTAGGCGCTATTTCCACACCCGGCAAGCGCAGGCCATACTGCTGTGAAGCCGCGTCGCGCTCACTCGCTAGAGCCCAGAAGCACAAGGCAGAAAGGCGCGCCTCTTTGCCTAAACCGGGCAGCGAATCCCAGTCTAGCCACTGGCTTGGGCTGTGATAATCACCGTAATCTTTAAGGTGCAAACCCTGCCCTCGAGCATATTGCTTCCAGGCCACATGGCGCAGTGAATAACCTGGCTGATATTGCTTAAACCCTATGAAATCTTCTGAGCCGTCTTTGCTTAGCGTGGCCCCTTGTTTCGAACTCGATGCTACGCTATGCAAGGAACCTCGCGAAATAGGCTCAGGGTAGACCAGCGCCTGCAGATCTAAATCTAACCATGTCCAGCAGCGAATTAAGCCCAGAGGGTAAACCGTTTCCAGTAACAAACGCCCAGGGTTATACCAACCACGCTGGGTTGCGGGGACAAATAATTTTAAACGTTGCTCGGCCTCACTTCGCAGGTTGAGGGTTTCAGTTGAGCCCTCGCGCCATCCAAGCTGAATGTTTTCATAGGCACGTTTGCCGCGGCGCGAGATTACAACATCGAATTCGGCGTTCTCGCCCGAGAAACATGTACCTGCCGATACAGCGGTCACCGTTAAACCGGACATATTATTAAATGTATGGTGAATACTTAGAATGAATAAACTGACGAGAAAGTAGCACATAGCCAAGGCGAGGTTGTTTTCATAATTGGTGCCCAACAACCAAATAAGACAACACAAAAATAGAAACCCGAAACCCTGACGAGAAGGAAAAATAAACAGGCGGCGTTGATTCAAATAATAGGCACGTGCAGGCGGCAAGCGACGCGCCATCCAGAATTTAAAACGCCTATCGATAAAGGCTTTCATTAGCGCGCTAAAAACAAAGCCTTAAAGCCGCTTTGCTCAGTTACCATATCAACGCAGATCACATTGCTGCACTCGGGCAGTGAATCGCCTTCGGCCAGATCACAAATACCCAGTATGGAAAACTTTTGCTCGCCCTTGTTCATTTTACTACAGGCACTTTCTGCGGCTAGGCGTACAAACTTGCAGGTGCTCGTCTGAGCCTCTTTTTCTACTTGAGATATCGAAACTGTGCCGCCCATATTTTTGTAGACGCGCAGAGCTTGATCGTCATTTAAAGCAATACCGATATAGTCCAAGGGTTTATTTTCAAGGGCCAGCAAACCCACATGAGAGAACTCCTCGGGCGGAACACTGTGCTCAGACACTTCGCCCACAGCAACCTTCTGGTGACAAATTCGCTGCGAACACTTAACCAACTCATTGAGAAAGGTAGTAATGAATTCAGTCGAGGGAAGCTTTTTCAGAGCGTTATTGTTCGCTTCGCGCAAGCGTCTTTGATAATACTCAAAGTCGGCTAGCAAACTGTCTAACTGGGTACTTTTTAAAAGTTCCTGCTCAACCAGAATGTCGCCTAGCGAGCTGTGAGAAGCCCATTGCTCTATCATTAATTGCTCGACATCATTGGCTTTCAGCCAGCCTTTATCTACCGCCATTTCTCCCAAGTATAAATCTGTGACCTGTTGCTCGGCGTTGAGTAACTCCACCTGCTCTTCAGTCAGCAGATTCGCCGCCACAGCCAAGGCTCCCAGAGATTTATTACGCGTCGCTCGCAAGGCCAAGGCCCCTTCCAATTGATTAGGCGTAACAATCGCTTTGGTAATTAGGTACTGTGCAAAAAAACAAGCCTGCATGATGTTGCTCCAGAAATATTATCAGGTGAGAGTGACAGCAACTACGCCGCGATCACATCAACCCCATTCAAAACTTTATCAACTAATGCGTAACCACTTTGATCACCCACGTCTGTAGCATCGCCCAAGCGATGACCCAGCACTGAGGGCATCACCGCTTGAATGTCCTCGGGAATAACGTATTTTCGACCGTGAACCACCGCCCAAGTTTTCGCGCAATGCAGCAGCGCTAGAGCTCCACGCGGAGACAAACCAAAAGAAAACTCTTTGCTCGTACGGGTATAGTGGATAAGCCGCTGGAGGTAATCTAATAATCCGTCCGAGGCTTTCACTGCTCGAATCTCGCGGCGTATTTGTTCAATCTGTGCTGCTGTGATGCCTGGCTTCAATTCTTTTAAAGCCTGCCTTGGATCAAGACCTTGAAACAATTCTCGCTCCGCCCGGGGATCTGGATAGCCCAATTCGATACGCATAAGAAAGCGATCTAACTGAGACTCGGGTAGAGGAAATGTCCCAGACTGGGTCAGAGGGTTCTGAGTCGCAATAACAAAAAATGGTTTAGGAAGTGGTCGAGTTTTACCCTCGACACTCACCTGCCCCTCTTCCATCGCTTCGAGTAATGCGCTTTGAGTTTTGGGCGTTGTGCGATTAATTTCATCGGCCAGTAATACTTGGGTGAATACTGGGCCCGGGTGGAATTCGAAGCTGCTTTCAGCCTGATTAAAAATTGACACGCCGAGTATGTCGGCGGGCAATAGGTCACTGGTAAACTGAACTCGGGTGTAATTCAGCCCAAAGACATTGGCGAGGGCATGAGCCAATGTGGTTTTACCCATGCCGGGCAAATCTTCTATGAGTAAATGGCCATCGGCCAACAAACAACTTAACGCTAATTTTATTTGTTTTTCTTTACCTAGCAGCACCGTTCCAATGCTGTTAGTCAAGGCGTCAATCAAGTTCTGCATGCTTCATTCCTTAACAAGCGTGCTCTATGTTTATAAGGCGGCAATACCTCGCTGCAAATCTACTTTTAAATCGGCTACAGCTTCTAAGCCCACCGCCACCCGTATTAAGGTGTCGGCAATTCCCGCCTTTGCTCTATCGTCTGCTGACAAACGGCTATGGGTGGTGCTAGCCGGATGCACAATGGTCGTTTTAGTATCGCCTAAATTAGCGGTGAGTGACATAATTTTCGTGGCGTCTAGAAAACGCCACGCGGCCGCTTGATCGCCCTTCACATTAAAAGACAATACCCCGCCAAATGCTCGCTGTTGTGCCTTCGCTAAATCGTGACCTGAGTGCGAAGGTAAACCTGCGTAGTACACGCACTCAATTTCTGGCTGTTGATCTAACCAAGTGGCTATTTCCAAGGCGCTTGCCGAATGAGCGTCCATACGTAAACGTAAGGTTTCTAAACCTTTCAAAAACACCCAAGCATTGAATGGGCTCATACTTGGGCCTGTTGAACGGATAAAACCTAATACTTCGTCCATTTCAGCGTGTCGGCCACAAACTACCCCACCCATGCAACGGCCTTGGCCATCGAGGAATTTCGTAGCGGAATGAACAACAATATCAGCGCCGAGCGACAAGGGCTGCTGCAAGGCCGGTGTGCAAAAACAATTATCCACTACAAGCAAACAATCGCGGTTGTGGGCAATATTCGCCAGCTTCCGAATATCAACAACTTCCGACAGCGGATTCGAAGGAGTCTCTAAAAATAACAGCTTGGTGTTGTCCTTTACTGCTGCCTGCCACTCGTCATAATTGGTCGGATTTACAAAAGTAGTTTCAACACCAAATTTTTGCATGTATTTTGTAAACAGAACCGTGGTGGTGCCAAAAACACTTCGCGAGCACACCACATGATCGCCCGACTTCAACAAGGCCATGCAAGTGCTTAAGATAGCCGCCATACCAGACGATGTTGCCACCGCGGCTTCAGCGCCTTCAAGCGCCGCAATGCGGTCCTGGAAAGTTCTAACTGTAGGGTTTGTATAGCGAGAATAAACATTGCCGGGCTGCTCACCTGAGAAGCGCTCAGCAGCCTCCGCGGCCGTTGTAAACACGTAGCTGGACGTCAGGAACAGCGCCTCACTGTGCTCACCCTCGTGGGTTCTCACCTGCCCTGCGCGAACCGCTAGAGTATCAAGTTCTGCATCAAAATAAGGGTCATCGTGCTCGTTCATGCTAGCTAAACTGCCTCATTCAAATCGTTATGCAAACCAATCACCGCGTCTTCACCCTGCTCGCCACCGCTGCCTGCGCCGTCTTTCGCCGCGTCGTTCCGCGCGTCACTCAGTGCCCGCAAGTACTTCTCATCAACATCACCGGTAATGTATTCACCGGTAAACACTGAACATTCGAAGCGTTTCACCTCAGGATTACCTTCCTGAGAGGCTGAAATAAGATCATCCAGATCTTGATAAATCAACCAATCCGCTCCAATTAGTTCGCATATTTCTTCTTCTGTGCGACCGTGGGCGATCAGCTCGCGCGCCGAAGGCATGTCTATGCCATACACATTAGGGTGTATCACTGCAGGCGCGGCTGAAGCGAAATACACCTTGGCCGCACCGGCGTCCCGAGCCATCTGGATAATTTGCTCGCAGGTTGTGCCGCGCACAATAGAATCGTCGGCCAACAAAACGTTTTTACCTTCAAACTCTAAAGGAATAGCGTTTAACTTCTGTCGAACTGATTTTTTACGTTGCTGCTGGCCCGGCATAATAAAGGTGCGACCGATGTAGCGATTCTTCACTAGACCTTCGCGAAAATCGACACCTAACCTCTGCGCCAAGGCCTGACCCGCCACCCGGCTGCTGTCTGGGATAGGCACAACGACATCAATGTCGTGATACGGGCGCTCGCGAAGAATTTTATCTGCCAAGCGTACACCTTGACGAAGGCGTGTTTTGTAAACCGAAATTCCGTCCATCAAAGTATCTGGGCGGGCAAAGTAGACGTGTTCAAAAATACAGGGAGCTAACTCGGCATTTTCCGCACAATTGCGCGTATGCAATTCACCGTCGTTAGTAATAAACACCGCTTCACCGGCACCGACGTCACGAATTAAACTAAAGCCCGCAACGTCCAGCGATACGCTCTCGGAGGCAATCATGTACTCTACACCGCGCTCGGTGTCGCGTTTGCCAAACACCAAGGGTCGAATGCCGTTAGGGTCGCGAAAGGCAAACATACCGTAACCGGCCACCAAACCAACGACGGCATAACCCCCTCGAATACGCTTGTGAACACTTTCTATCGCACTGAAAATGTCCTTGGCATCTGGTTGGGTTTTGCCTAATTTTTGCAGCTCGTGAGCAAACACATTGAGCAACACTTCCGAGTCGGAGTTGGTGTTTAGGTGACGTAAATTTTCTTTGGCGAGCAGCTCTTTTTGCTCGGCGGCATTGGTTAAATTACCATTGTGAGCTAGGGCAATACCGTAGGGTGAATTCACATAAAAAGGTTGTGCCAGAGCGGGGCCAGTGCTGCCTGCCGTGGGATAGCGAACATGACCTATACCAATATTTCCCAGCAAGCGCTTCATGTGCCGAGTGCGAAACACATCACTCACCAAGCCCGGCGCTTTCTGTTGAGCAATTTTGTCTCCATGACATGTCATTATACCCGCTGCGTCCTGACCGCGGTGCTGTAACATAGTCAACGCATCGTAAATCTGCAAATTGACATCGGTTTTACCAACGATACCGACAATGCCGCACATAGTAGCCTCAAATATTTTCTATAGGTTATTAAAAACGCGCATTGCACGCTGCTGAAGGTCGCTGGCAGTTTGCCGCGACCAATCTTCAAAGGACAAAAATTCTGGAATAAGTTGTGACTGTTGCCACCAAATATCGCGATCAACCGGAATGATTTTTGGCACAAACAATACCAGGGCCATAACCACAATTGCCCCACGGGCAAGACCGAAGAACATGCCAAGTAGGCGGTCGGTGCCCGACAAGCCGGTTATTTTAATCAGCTCGCCCAGTAAATAATTAACCAGTGCGCCCACCATTAATGTGCCAACAAACAGAGCGGCACCCGCAATAACGGGGCGAAGAGAAGGAGTATCGATGAGATTTACGAGCAGTGCGCCAAAGCGGTCGCGGAAGACAATAGCGATCACGCCTGCGACGACCCAAATAATGAGTGAAAGCGCCTCTTTCACAAAGCCACGCTTAATACTAATAAGGCCTGAGATCGTTAAAATCCCAACAATGGTCCAGTCAGCCCAATTCATAGCTTTTGAAGGCCTCAGCCCTGGAAGATAAGATGGTTAAAGTGGCGCTATTTTAGCAGGGCCGACACTCGCGGGATAGTCCTAAGGGCTATCCGACGGAAAACAATTAAGCCTTTGATCAAGGTTCGAACCGTTTGATCAAAGTATCCACCTTTAGAGCTCGATCTAAACGAGCCTTAACCTTTTGAGCTTCACGCTGATCTATTTTTGGCCCGACCAGTACGCGACTCGCCGGCCCTTTACTGGTTTTCAAGCTTCTAATATAGGCTTTATAACCCTGCGAAATTAGCTTGTCTCGAAGCACTTTGGCTCGAGTTTCAGTTTTAAAACTTGCAACCTGTATCACCCAGGCCTTCGGTACCCCCTGTTGATTGAGAGACGGCTTAGGCACTGGCTTGGCTACCGGCTGACTGGCCACGGGTTTCGTTGCGGGTTTGATTGCTAGTTTTGTTTCAGGTTTAGCCACTTCTGGCTCATCCACCAATTGATACATTTCATCGGGGGACTTCGCCTGTGGAATTCCCGCCTCGCGAATTGGGGCCTTGAAAGTGGCGGGCCCTACCGACTTCACTGGTGGAATTTTACTCGTGGTACTCACACGGCGCCGATTATCTTGATCAAACAGACTTGGCAAAAAAATCACCGCGAGCGCAGCCAAAACCACGGCGCCCACTAAGCGCTGCTTTAAACCGTCATCCACTACTGAATCCTCAACTTAATAGCTTGCTCTCCAGCATCCAAGGCTGACAGGGCCTCCGCTACAGTAAAAAATGACCCGATTACAACAATTCTGTCGTCTTGAGTCGCCGCCGCTAACGCGCGTTCCAAACCAGAGGCCACTGTATCACAGACCTGTGATTTAGGAATGGCATAGCCCAACTCAGCCAGATCCTGGGCCAACTCTTGCGCTTCCGCGGCTCTAGGGATGGCCGGCAAAGAACAGGTAAACCAGCGATCAACTTCCGCGAGTAAAGGTCGAAAACAATTCACTCGATCTTTATCCGCCATCATGCCCAACACAACTAAGGTTTTGCCGGTGTGCTTGTCGGCCTGCAACTTATTCGCCAGCAACTGTGCCGCCGCTGGGTTGTGCGCCACATCAAGCACCAGCTGCCTGCCCCGACACTCGCGCTTTTGATAGCGGCCCGTCAATTTTATTGTCGGTAATAGCGATTGCAGAGTATCGCTTGAAAATTCAATATCGAGCAGAGACAAAGCCTGTAAGGCGGCGGCAATGCTGGGCAGAGGCAACTCCGGCAAAGGCAATGATGCCACCAGTTTTTCTCCATGACGCCACTGCCACTGTTGACTGTCGGCGTCAAAGCCCCACTGTTCGCCAGCTGCATAGAGCTCGGCTCCACACTCACTTGCGTATGCTTCTATACTCCGGGGCGCATCGTAATCGGCACACACAACAGGTTTACCACCGCGCATTATGCCGGCTTTTTCACGACCAATGGTTTCACGGTCACTGCCCAACCAAGCTTCGTGATCGACTGCAATAGAGGTGACTATTGCCACGTCTGCATCGATGATATTCACCGCGTCCAAACGACCACCCAAACCCACTTCCAAAACTATCACGTCAAGCGACTGCCGAGCGAAAACCTCTAAGGCCGCCAGCGCGCCAAATTCAAAATACGTTAGACGAAGCGCTGGCTCAGCTGCCGCCACATTCGCAATACTTTGAAACGCCTGGCACACATCCGACTCACCGGCCTGCTCGCCATTGATGCGTATACGTTCACAGTAATGTGTAAAATGAGGGGAGGTAAAAACACCCACTGAGCAACCGGCATTTAATAGCAGCGTCTCGAGCGCCGCCGCGCAAGAACCTTTGCCATTGGTACCGGCAATGGTTATCACTTTGGCGGAGGGGTTTAACAAGCGCAAACGAGAGGCGGCTTCGCCCACCCGAGTTAAACCCAAATTAATATCGCTTTCGGGGTGCTGCTGCTCCAGCCAAGTCAACCATTCCGCCAAGGAACTGAAGCTTTGCACTGCGAACTTACGCCGCCGATTGATTGGTGAATTTGGCGAGTAAGCCCGCCAATTTTTCACGCATGTCTTTGCGGTGAATAATTAGATCAATCGCACCGTGCTCCAACAAAAACTCGCTCCGCTGGAAACCTTTTGGCAATTTCTGACGAATGGTTTGTTCAATAATGGCCGGCCCGGCAAAACCCGCGCGAGCTCCTGGCTCAGCCGTATTGATATCACCCAACAAGGCCAAGCTGGCCGATACTCCACCGTAAACCGGATCGGTCATGACAGAAATGTAAGGTGTGCCCTGCAACTTTAATCGCTCGATCACCGCACTGGTCTTAGCCATTTGCATGAGTGAGATTAAAGCTTCCTGCATTCGGGCGCCACCTGTTGCGGAGAAGCATACCAAGGGAATGTTTTCCTCTAAGGCCACTTGTGCTGCGCGAGTAAAGCGCTCACCAACCGCGTAACCCATGGAACCGCCATGAAAAGCGAATTCGAAGGCAACCGCAACGACCGGCATTCCCTTCAAAGTACCCCTCATTGCCACCAAGGCGTCTTTTTCGCCAGTTGCTTTTTGCGCACTAGTCAGGCGGTCTTTGTATTTTTTAACATCTTTAAATTTAAGGCGATCTGTGGGCAAAACGTCTGCAGCCAATTCTTCACGGTCCTCTTCATCTAGGAATACGCCAAGACGTTTACGTGCACCTATGCGCATGTGATGATCGCACTTTGGACAAACGTCAAGATTGCGCTCTAGTTCTGGACGATACAACACGGCCGCACATTTAGCGCACTTTTTCCAAAGACCTTCAGGCACTTTGCTGCTCGTGCGCTTTTTACCTTCTGAGCGAACCACATTCGGAACAATTTTATCTAACCAGCTCATAATAGATTCTCTTTAAAATTAGTTTCGTTGCACACTACAATTCATCTAAACCTAGGCGCAAAGGTTTGACCACGTCGACCAATGCCTTTGCTACATCTTTACCGCTGGCGCCCGCGCAATCACCCATCACTGAAACTAGAGCGCTACCCACTACAACACCGTCGGCTAATTGGCCTACAGATTTTGCCGTGGCGGCATCTTTAATTCCAAAACCTACACATAAAGGCAGGTCTGTGAGCTCGCGAATTTCACTCACTTTAGCAGCCACAGAATCAATATCTAAGTGACCGGCACCGGTTACGCCCTTGAGTGAAACGTAATACAAAAAACCACCTGCAAGGCTGGCAATTTTTTTAATACGCTCAGGTTTGGTAGTAGGGGCAATAAGGTAAATATCTTCGATGCCGACACGCTTAAGCTCTAAGTTAAGTTCAATAGATTCTTCCGGAGGAAGATCAACCGTCAGCAAACCGTCGATGCCTGCATCGAGGGCTGCGTCTGCAAACTCCGAATAACCCATACGCAAAACTGGATTGGCATAGCCCATTAATACAATCGGAGTATATTGGTTGGTTTGGCGAAACTCTTTCACCACAGCCAAGGTTGCACGCAAGGAGACACCGTTGGCCAAAGCCCTTTCGTGCCCTAGCTGGATAACGGGGCCGTCTGCCATTGGGTCAGAAAACGCAACACCCAATTCAATAATATTCACACCCTGCTCAACCAGCTCGTGCATGACCGGCAGTGTTGCGCCCAGCGAGGGGTCACCACTCACCACGTAAGATACCAGTGCTTTGCGACCGTCGGCTTTTAAATCTTGTAAACATTGAGTAATACGATTCATTGCTTGATTACACCTTAATTCCGTCGATTTCAGCCACTGTGAGAATATCTTTATCACCACGACCCGATAGGTTCACAATAATCACCTTATCTTTATCAAGGTCTCGCGCCAGCTTTTCAGCGTAAGCGACGGCGTGGCTAGACTCTAGGGCTGGCATGATACCTTCAATTTGAGTCAAACGACGAAATGAAGTTAAGGCTTCTTGGTCATTGATGGCGACGTAATTAGCGCGACCAATGTCTTTTAACCATGAGTGTTCTGGGCCTACACCCGGATAGTCCAAACCTGCTGAAACAGAGTGTGTCTCAATAATTTGGCCGTCCTCATCTTCCATTAGGTAAGTGCGGTTACCGTGCAAAATTCCCGGTATACCGTCATTGAGTGGCGCCGCATGACGGCCAGTTTCAACACCGTCACCGCCGGCCTCAACTCCGTAAATACTAACGTCTTTATCTTCCAAAAACGGGTGGAACAAACCAATGGCATTTGAACCACCACCTACACAAGCTACCAAGGCATCAGGCAGTCGACCAATTTGCTCAAGCGATTGACGACGCGCTTCGCGACCAATGACAGATTGGAAATCGCGAACCAACAGCGGATAAGGGTGCGGACCTGCAACGGTGCCAATAATGTAGAAGGTATCATCAACATTGGTAGCCCAATCGCGCATTGCCTCGTTCATAGCATCTTTCAAGGTTTTTGAGCCAGAGGTAACGGGAATAACTTCGGCGCCCAAAAGCTTCATTCGATAAACGTTAAGCGCTTGTCGACGAACATCTTCCTCGCCCATAAACACCTGGCACTCAAGCCCTAAGCGCGCGGCAACAGTGGCTGTGGCAACACCGTGCTGACCGGCACCCGTCTCTGCAATTATGCGCTTCTTACCGGTGTGTTTGGCCAGCAGTGCCTGACCAATTGTATTGTTAACTTTGTGGGCACCCGTGTGGTTCAGGTCTTCACGCTTCAGGTAAATCTGCGCTCCGCCCACATCGCGACTGAGGCGCTCGGCGTAATAAAGTGGTGATGGACGACCCACGTAGTGGGCCAGATCGTGATCAAACTCTGCCTGGAAAGTAGAGTCATCTTTAAGGCGGGTATACAACTCGTCCAACTGATCTAGAGCTGGGATAAGGGTCTCAGAAACAAAGCGACCACCATAATCTCCAAAACGACCTAGCGCATCGGGAAAACTTTTATAATCTACGGCTATCTCAGGCTGATTTTTACTGTTGTCATTAATATTCAAGTTACTGTCTCACTCTTTCAATAAACTGTTTTATGGCACCGTGATCTTTCTGGCCGGGGGCACTCTCCACCCCACCACTCACATCGACTCCCCAAACATCGCAGGCCGCCAAGGCCTTTTGGATATTGTCGGGGTTTAATCCGCCCGCGAGTACTATGGCCTGCGAGCTCGGCACGGGCACACGTCGCCAATCAAAACTCTCACCCGTGCCTCCGGGCACGCCTTTGCGATAAGCGTCTAATAATATGCCACCCGCATTGGGATGCGCCGCAATAGCAGCGTCCAGATCGAGCTCGGGTCGCATTCGAATGGCTTTCAGGTAGGGGCGTTGGAATTGTTCACAAAATGCGGCATCTTCGTCGCCGTGAAACTGTAAAACGTGTATGGGTACAGAGGCAAGAACCGAGTTAACTTCAGCTACGGTGGCGTTGACAAACAAACCGACCAGAGTCACAAAAGGTCCCACCACTTGGCTGATTTCACGCGCCTGAGAAATGCTCACACACCTCGAGCTTTGAGCATAAAAGACTACACCCAATGCGTCGGCGCCGGCGTCGACGGCCGCTTTGGCATCTAGGGTAGATGTGATTCCACAGATTTTAACGCGGGGCATTAATAGCGCTTCCAGATACCAATTCCGACTGAGAGCGAATATTAACAGAAAGTTAGCGGCTTTGCTGCTTTGAAGAGGGCGTTTTAGCCAGCAAAACCGCCTATTTCGTCATAAATATGATGGGGGCCGGGCAGAGCTTCAGGCAAGTCAAAATGATCAGGGTATGCAACGTGCACCAGATACAGTCCTGCGGGCGATGCGGTGTCGGCCGCCTCGCATCGATTGCGTGCCGCCAAGACCTCGGGCACCCAGCTTATAGGCTGCTCACCCATACCCACTTCCATCAACACACCCACGATGTTTCGCACCATATGATGCAAGAAAGCATTGGCCTGAATCTCCAGAATAACCAAGTCTCCCCGTCGCTGAATGTGGATATGGTGAATGGTTCGCACGGGACTTTTGGCCTGGCATTGAGACGCCCGTAAAGAGCTGAAGTCGTGCTCGCCAATAAGGTGCATGGCCGCCTGTTGCATGAGAGATTCATCCAAGGGGTGGCGCTGCCAGCTTAACTGGTCGTGCGCTAGAGCCGGTCGAACATAGCTGTTACAAATAACATAGCGATAGGTGCGAGCGTGCGCACTGAAGCGAGCGTGAAAGTTGCCCTGCACGGCTTTGGACCAACGCACCACAACGCTCGCGGGCAAGTGCGTGTTGGTACCGAAAACAAAAGCTCGGTCTTTACGAACGGCGTGAGTATCGAAATGAACAATCTGATTGGTGGCGTGAACCCCAGTATCTGTGCGACCTGCACAAATAATTTTTATTGGCTCATCTGCGACCTTAGATAAGGCCAACTCTAGAGAGTGTTGAACGGTTGCGACGCCACTTTTTTGTGCTTGAAAGCCGTGAAACGCAGCGCCGTTATATTCTATCGCCAAAGCCCAGCGATAGACATCACTGGGTAAACTTTGCCCCTCTAACAACTCTGTATTAAGAGTATAGGGCTTTGGACCATAAACCATGTATGTGCTCGACTCCGCCTTTTTAAAGCTTGGCTAGAAGCCCTTCTGCATCGCTGCGCTGCTGCTCATTACCCTCTTCAATTACTTCATCAAGGATATCTTTAGCTCCCTCAGCATCACCCATGTCGATATAAGCGCGAGCTAAGTCCAATTTAGTGGTGACCTCATCGGCGTCAGCGAGGAAATCCAACTCACCGTCCAGGTCCTCATCACCAGCTTCACTGACATCAGCATCAGCACTCAGATCAAAAACGCCGTTATCTTCTACATCGGGTAAAGCGTCAAATACCTCAGCTTCAATATCTTTAACGTCAGTATCTTTAGCTTCCAGCTCCAAATCATGGCTCGCGTCTTCAAGGGATTCAGAATCGCTTTCTGCATCCAATTCCGCGGCAAACACTTCTGACTCTAATGCTTCGATATCACTGTCTAGGGCGGCCAATTCTTCTACCGCATCATCTAAACTGCTATCGGCTAAACCCTCATCGTCGTCCAGCGACAACTCATCAAAGCTAGAGTCTAATGCCTCAACTTCCTCTGACGATAACTCTTCAATTTCGGCGTCCAAAGCGTCCAGATCGAGATCGAGATCGCCCATGTCAAAATCGTCTTCCTCTTCATCAACAAGCGCCAAACTTTCACTCGGCGAATCGTCCTCAGAGATATCGAGATCTAAATCTGTATCCAGTGCAAAGTTGATCGCTTCATCCGACAGCTCCTCAGCATCAAACTCTGGCTCTACTTCTGACTCTGCTTCTACTTCTGGTTCCGCTTCTGACTCACCCTCGCCTTCAAGCTCGAGTTCCAACTCGTCCAGCTCGAAATCTAGGGCAGTGTCTTGCTCTGGCGCGTCCAGATCGTCCAACTCCAAGGTGAGCTCTTCAGCGTCACTGAGGTCAGATAATTCTTCGCTCAAATCGAGATCTAGAGTGAAGTCATCTTCTTCGCCTTGATCTTCAGCAATATCTAAATCAGCGAGATCTAAGCCCTCAAATTCTAGTGCACCTTCAGTCTCGTCAGCGTTCAGATCGTCGATATTCGATTCATCGGTATTCTCTTCGTCGCTGTTAGGCTCTTCCGCCAGCAACTCACCTGCAAGCGCCAAACCCGCTCCCGCGGCAATCCCTTCGCTCAGCCCCAAGCCTTCATCAGTTTCAGCTTCGGTTTCGGTTTCGGTTTCGGTTTCGGGTTCAAGATCAAGATCGAGATCAAAATCAATTCCCTCGACCTCGTTTTCTTCTACGTCGCTTTCTTGCTCATCGTCTTCGGCATCAATCACCAAATCGATCGAAGGTTCCTCATCAGATTCAAGCTCAAGTTCTGAGGTTTCGAAATCCTCAGACAGCTCCATGTCATTAGCATCGATGGTTGACACAAACTCAGAATCAAACGCAGCAGCACCCGAAAAGCTTGCGCGCAATTCTTTTGCTCGCTCGGCTGCCAACTCGTCATCCAAGTTCAATACCTGACGATATTGCGCATCAAATGCGTCCAAATTGTTGGTTTCGGCGTAGACCTCCATCAACTTTAAACGCGCGGCTGTATTACCAAGATCAGATTCCAGATAATTGCTCAGCATTTCTTCGGCTTGATCAAACTTTCCGTAAGCAATGTAGATGTCAGCCTCACCTACCACATCGTTGGTTTCAGCCTGAATGGCTTCCTCTGCACTCTCAATGTCTTCTTCGTCAGCCTGATCTAGACTGATTTCTTCATCACTTTCTTCTTCTGCCTCAACTTCGTCTGCACTGGCTTCACCAAAGAGCTGATCATCATCAAAATCTTCCAAGTCTTCTTCAGCAGGCTCTTCATCTTTGCGACGCAAAATCAATACAATGGCTGCAATGATGGCAAACAGACCAGCAGCCACGAGAAGAATATTGTCCATGATCATATCAACCAAGCCAGGCTCTTTTGGCTTGCTAATCACGCGTTTCACACTCGCCTTAGGCTTAACAGCCTTAGCGGTTTTTGTCTCTTCAGCCGCCGCGCTGCTATCTACCGCAGCCGCTAAAGGATCCGGAGTCGAAGACTCCGTCGCACTGGCAGCGATGTCGCCGCCTTCACTTACTGCAGTTTGCTCAGAAGCACTGGTGTCCGCTGCAATAGTTTTATCTTTATCCGCAGCCGCATCAGCCTCTTCACGCCTCTGTTTCAGAGCCAGCTGCAAGGTTTTTAATTCGGTATTACTGACATTAACCAAACGCTCCATGGTGCCAAGCTGAGCTTCCAGTTCGGCCACACGTGAATTGAGCTCTGAATTCTCTCGCTTAGATTTATCCAGCTCTTCCAAGGAAATGGCGAGTTCATTTTCTAGAGCGTCGGCGTCACCGCTTGCACCCTGACTGCCGCCTAAACTACTACCGCTGTTAGATGAAACAAGCTTCACACGGCCTTGACCTTTAGGCACTTCTCGGCGAGACGCATTGTCACGGCTAGCGCCGTCCAGCTGCGCGCCAAGGTCAGAGTTGGAATCGGAATCACCGCTCCAGGAATTATTCTGCTGGGCCACCTCACTCAAAGCTTGGCGTCGGGAAATATCGGTAATTTGATCGGCGCTAGGCACACGCAGCACAGAGCCGCGCTTGAGCAAATTGATGTTGCCGTTAATAAAGGCTTCTGGGTTCTGGCGCTGAATAGCCAGCATTGTTTGCTGAACCGAAGTGCTGGCACTAGGCCTCACTTTTAACGCAATCTCCCACAGAGTGTCGGTTCCACTAACCGGCCCATAAACATCATCGTCGTAGCGAGCACGCTGAGATTCTCGACGCGGTGCAGGAGCCCGCGTTTGAGTTCGTGCTTGAGCCTGAGTCTTACGCGCTATCGGGCTGGATGCTTTTGCCCCTTCAACTGGGCGAACGGCCTGATCACTAAAACTAGGCAAGTCCATCAGTAAAGTATATTCCCGCAGCAGGCGACCACTTGGCCACTGCGACTCGACAAGGAAATTGAGGTAAGGCTCGCGAACGGGTTTTGAGGAAGTTATGACAACCACAGGCCCGGCGCTATTGTCCAAATCTACGCTAAAGGTGAGATCGGTGAGAAAAAAGAAGCGGTCAACACCCGCTCGTGTGAAGTCTTCTCGGCTGGCGAGATTCACAAGCACTTCTTCGGCGGAAAGATCTCTCACTTGCAACAGCCGGATGTGTGCATCCAGCGGTTGGTTTAAGGTCGAGTTTAGTGTGATCTCTCCGAGACCCAGGGCACTGGCCAAATTGGCCCCCAGTGTTCCTGCCAACCCAACAGCCAAAGCCAGCTTACGAAGACGCATAGGATTATCCTTTATTCTCACCCATCTGAAATATACGATCCGAAAAGCTAGAATGTATATTCATTATTGGCCGTAAGTATTCATTATAAATAGCTTTTTATCAACATTGAGGGGGGAGGAAGACTGTTAAGTGGCGCACCTTTCTGCATATTTGTTGAGGTTTAGGGGGAAATTGAGCTAAGCAGTGCTATTTGGGGGGGGAGAAACTCTGGACCGGAGGACCCCGGCCGCTTCATTTGCAGAGTTAGAGGCTGGGTAAATACCCAGCCTCTAACTGCCTTAAGCTTCCAAGAGAATACGCAGCATCCTACGAAGAGGTTCCGCCGCACCCCACAGCAGCTGATCGCCAACCGTGAAGGCCGACAGATACTCGCTGCCCATATTCATCTTTCTCAGACGCCCCACAGGCACATGTAAACTGCCATTTACGCCTGTTGGCGAAAGGTGCTGAATACTGTCTTCACGGTGATTTGGAATCACCTTCACCCAGTCGTTGGCTTCAGCCAAGATACCTTCAATGTCAGCAATAGGAATGTCTTTAGTTAACTTCAGTGTTAGCGCCTGACTGTGGCAGCGCATTGCACCAATTCGAACGCAAATTCCATCCACCGGCACAATATTTTGGTTTGAGTGGCCCAAAATCTTATTGGTTTCAGCTTGCGCCTTCCACTCCTCACGGCTCTGACCATTTTCCAACTCACTGTCAATGTAAGGCAGCAAACTGCCCGCCAGTGGCGCGCCGAAATAGTCAGTAGGAAATTCACCACTGCGCATGGCTTTAGACACCTGTTGATCGATATCCAAAATAGCCGAAGCAGGATTGTCTAAATTTGATGCCACAGCACCGTGTATGTGCCCCATTTGACGAATGAGCTCACGCATATTTTGAGCACCACCCCCACTGGCCGCCTGATAAGTCATTGCACTGCCCCACTCAACCAAGCCCTGCTGGAACAAACCACCCAAGCCCATCAACATCAAACTGACCGTACAATTACCACCAATGAAATTCTTAACACCATTTTTCAGGCCATCGCGAACCACACCGTTATTAACAGGGTCCAATACAATTATAGCGTCGTCCGCCATACGCAAACTTGAAGCCGCGTCGATCCAATAACCGTCCCAACCCTCAGCGCGAAGTGTTGGAAAAACGGACTTAGTGTAATCACCGCCCTGACAAGAAATAATAGCGTCCAGGGTTTTCAGTTCAGTAATGTCGTTAGCGTCTTTCAAGCTTGGAATATCACGGCCAATATCTGGCCCCTGCCCACCCACATTAGAAGTGGTGAAAAAAATGGGTTCAATATCAGCAAAATCATTTTCAGCCAACATCCGCTCCATCAACACAGAGCCCACCATTCCTCGCCAACCTACAAAACCTACCCGCCGAACGTTCATCTTCTATCGTCTCTTAAAGTTCAAATAATTAAAGTACCCATAAAAAGCCAACAGCACATTCGCGCCATTGGCCAGAGCCCTGCAGTCTACCGCAAAGCAGCCATTACAGCATCACCCATTTTCGAAGTAGATACCTGCTCACACCCTTCACTCATAATATCAACCGTGCGCAAACCCTGATCCAGAACCACACTCACAGCAGCCTCAATCTTGTCCGCCGCATCAGCCATATCCAAAGAATATCGCAGCATCATCGCCACCGACAAAATAGTCGCCAGCGGATTAGCAATACCCTGCCCCGCAATATCAGGTGCAGAACCGTGACACGGCTCATACATACCACGACCATTCTTGTCCAAAGACGCCGAAGGCAGCATCCCAATAGACCCCGTCAACATCGCCGCCGCATCTGACAATATGTCACCAAACATATTGCCCGTTACCACGACATCAAACTGCTTAGGCGCCTTGACCAACTGCATCGCCGCGTTATCTACATACATATGAGACAACTCAACATCCGGATACTCCGCCGACAGCCGCTCCATAACCTCGCGCCACAAAATAGTAGCCTCCAAGACATTCGCCTTATCAACCGAACACACCTGCTTATTACGCTTGCGAGCCATCTCAAAAGCATTGCGACCAATGCGCTCAATCTCACTCTCAGAATACTTATAAGTGTTATAGCCTTCGCGCTCACCATTCTCCAATGTGCGAATACCGCGAGGCTCACCGAAATAAATTCCCCCAGTCAGCTCACGCACAATCAGAATATCCAAGCCCGCCACAATCTCAGGTTTCAGACTAGAAGCATCCGCCAACTGCGGATAAAGAATTGCCGGCCGCAAATTAGCAAACAGCTCCAACTCCGAGCGAATTGCCAGCAGCCCCTTCTCAGGTCGAATAGCGCGATCAATACCGTCCCACTTAGGGCCGCCCACCGCGCCCAGTAAAATAGCGTCTGCCGCTTTAGCCTTTTCACGAGCGTCATCCGAGAATGGCACGCCATACTCATCAATACTTGCCCCGCCCAGCTTACCTTCCGTAAAAGTAATGCCCAGCCCATAAAGCTCATTAGCCTTATCCAGCACCTTGCGGGCCTCAGCAACAATCTCAGGACCAATTCCGTCCCCCGGCAAAATCAAAACATTCTTAGTCACATCAACTCCCCAAACAAAATTCGTTCAAATCAAATCAAATCAAATCAAATCAAAAATATTAAAAACACAAAACTATGGAAAAAGAACCCCCTGCCAGCCCCTTGTCCTGTCACGCCCATTCAGGGCGCGTTTCGCCTAAAGCGCCTACTTCTGGTCGCTTTTGCCCTCTGACCAACGTCTTTGAGCGAGGACTGTTTGAGCGTCTCCATGCGAGTTCCGCAGCGGGTTGGTCAGAGGGCAAAAGCGAGCGTCCGGGCGTGGCAGGGCGAGGGGCTGGCAGGGGGTTCGCCCCGCCCTAGAGCCGAGCCCCTAAGCCTTAACCGCATCAAACAACCAAGGCGCACTCACCCGCCGAGCGCTCTCATAAGCCGCAATAGAATCCGAGTCCTGCAGCGTCAACTCAATATCATCAAAACCATTCAACAAACAATGCTTCCGAAACGCATCGATCTCAAAAGAAAAAATCTGCCCCGAAGGAGTACAAACCGTTTGCGACTCAAGATCAACAGACAGCTCATAGCCCTCCGCCGCATACATCTCAGAAAACAAAACCTCCAGCTCATCGTCAGCCAAAACAATCGGCAAAAAACCATTTTTAAAACTATTATTATAAAAAATATCCGCAAAACTCGGCGCAATCACACAGCGAAAGCCATAATCATCCAAAGCCCACGGCGCGTGTTCTCGGCTAGAACCACAGCCAAAATTCTCCCGCGCCAGCAACACCGAAGCCCCGTGATAACGAGCAAAGTTCAAAGGAAAATCTGGATTCACAGGACGGTGACTACAATCCTGATCTGGTAAACCTTCATCCAAATAACGCAACTCATCAAACAAATTCTTCCCAAAGCCACTGCGCTTAATCGACTTCAAAAACTGCTTTGGAATAATCATATCCGTATCAACATTAGCGCGATCCATAGGAGCGGCAATGCCAGAAACCTGAGTAAAACTTTTCATCGTGGCAATCTCCCGTTTACGCCTGAGCGTCCAAATCACGAACATCAATAAAATGACCAGCAATCGCCGCCGCAGCCGCCATCGCCGGGCTCACCAAATGCGTACGACCGCCATAACCCTGACGCCCCTCGAAATTACGATTCGACGTACTGGCGCAATGCTCCCCAGCACCAAGCTTGTCAGCATTCATAGCCAGACACATAGAACAGCCAGGTTCACGCCATTCCAAACCCGCCGCAACAAAGATCTTGTCTAGCCCTTCAGCTTCCGCCTGCGCCTTAACCGCTCCCGACCCGGGCACCACCAAAGCTTCAACAACCGAATCCGCTTTTTGACGACCTTTTACCACCGCCGCCGCCGCTCGCATATCTTCAATTCGCGAATTAGTACAAGATCCGATAAACACCTTATCCAGCTTAATATCAGTAATCGCCTGACCCGCTTCCAAACCCATATAAACCAAAGCGCGCTCAATGCCCTCACGCTTCACAGGATCACTTTCATCTGCCGGCGACGGTACATTACTGTCAACCGACAACACCATTTCAGGAGAAGTGCCCCAGCTAACCTGTGGTTTAATGTCCGCGCCATCAATCACCGCCAAGCGATCAAATTCAGCACCTTCATCACTCACAAACGTCAGCCAATCAGCCGCCGCCTGATCCCAAACTTCACCCCTTGGTGCATAGCTGCGACCTTTCACATAATCGAGCGTAGTTTGATCCACACCAACCATACCCGCACGAGCACCGGCCTCAATGGCCATATTACAGACCGTCATGCGACCTTCCATCGACATATCACGGAAAACCTGGCCGCCAAACTCAATAGCATGACCGTTGCCGCCCGCCGTGCCAATTTTAGCGATAATCGCCAAAACAACATCTTTCGGAGTGATGCCCTCGCCTAATACGCCGTCAACACGCACCAACATATTCTTCATTTTCTTAGCAACCAGACATTGCGTTGCCAAAACGTGCTCAACTTCACTGGTACCAATGCCGTGAGCCAAAGCGCCCAAAGCGCCATTAGTCGCTGTGTGAGAATCGCCACACACTACGGTCATACCGGGTAAACAAGCACCGGTTTCAGGTCCAATCACATGCACAATACCCTGGCGGTGATCGTTAATTTTAAACTCTACAATGCCAAACTCATCGCAGTTGTCATCCAAGGTTTGCACTTGAATGCGTGACACTGGATCTTCAATACCCTCAACACCGTTAGCACGTTCGACCGTAGTAGTCGGTACATTATGGTCTGGCGTAGCCAGAATAGAGTCTACTCGCCAAGGCTTGCGGTTTGCGATACGCAAACCCTCAAAAGCCTGAGGTGTAGTCACCTCATGAATAATATGCCGATCTATATAAATTAAGGCAGAGCCGTCATCTCGCTGCTTAACAAGATGTGCGTCCCAGAGTTTGTCATAAAGCGTCTTGCCGGACATGTGAACCTCATAAATAAATGTGTAAGCCTGATTTGGCGGCTTTTAGAGCATAGCCCACGCTAAAACTCCAGTTTCTATGCCGCAATGGTGGCGAGTTTACGCCTCAGCATTAAATAAAACAAATTCATCTTTTTTATCGCTTCCATTCCAGTCAGGAATAGATAGAATCAGCCCATGGACACTCAAAACCTCAAGGCTTTTCAAGCCGTAGCCGAGCACCGCTCATTCTCCGATGCCGCTGAAGAACTGCATTTAACACAACCCGCTATCAGCAAGAGAATTGCCGCACTCGAGCAGCAGCTGAACTGCAAATTGTTCGACCGAATTGGTCGCGGCATTCACCTAACTCAAGCCGGGCAAACGCTACTCCCCAACGCCCGAAAAATTTTGCGGGACGTGTTAGATACTCGCCGCCTTATCTCCGAACTCTCCGGGGAAGTACAAGGAACACTCAACCTAGCCACCAGCCACCATATTGGCCTGCATCGATTGCCCACCGTACTGCGACAATACTCTCAGGCTTTTCCCAGAGTACAGCTCAATCTAGACTTCTTTGACTCTGAAAAAGCCTACACCCAAGTATTGCAGGGCCACTACGATATCGCTGTAACCACTTTAGCACCTGAGCCAGTAAAAAAAATTGACGCCCACAGCATCTGGCAAGACGATCTCTGTATTGTCGCCGCGCCCGATCACCCCCTCGCAGAAAAATCATCGCTTACGCTCAAAACCCTAGCCGACTACCCAGCGATATTACCCGACCCAAACACTTATACCTGCCGCCTAGTAAAGGGCTTATTTGACCGCCAAGCCCTACCGCTCACCATCACAATGGCCACCAACCACATGGACACCATAAAAATGATGAGCTCAATTGGCATGGGCTGGGCGGTGCTACCTCGCACCATCATCGACCACGAATTAAAAATATTAAAAATAAAAGGCGTTTCCCTCTCACGCCAGCTAGGCTTAATTCACCTCAGCGAACGCACACTGAATAACGCTGCCATAGCCTTTTTAAATATGTTGAAAGATACGCCATAAACCTTTGCTATGACGCAGTTCACAAGTTGAGATGAAAGCCGATGTTATGATTGCCTTACATCAGGGAGAATCAATAATGCTAAAAATGACCCGAGTTACATCAACAGTATTAGCGGCACTTTTCGCCAGCGTACTGATTGCCACACCGACAAGCGCGGACACCCTTTTGGGGGTAGAGGCTGGCGTAGGCCAATGGCTAACTGAGTACAGCGGGAACTTTGGCAGCGCTCCGGTTGATTTTAACGATCTGAATATTGACGAAGAAACCAATAACACCTTCTTCGTTGTACTGGAACACCCTCTGCCAATTTTGCCCAACATACGCATACAGCACCTCTCCTTAGAAACCCAGTCAGAAGCCACACTCAACGAAGGCTTTGTGTTTGACGACATCGCCTTCCCCGCGGGTGAAAATGTTGTCACCGACATCGACCTCAGCCATACCGATGCCGTTCTGTATTACGAAGTATTAGACAACTGGGTCAATTTGGACCTTGGCCTGACCTTGCGGGCCTTTGAAGGGGACGCCTCCGTAAGTTCTGCGAGCACGTCCTTGACGGAGACGGTTGAATTGGATGCGATTATTCCAATGCTCTATGGCAAAGCGAAATTTGACCTTCCGCTGACAGGCTGGTCTATTGCCGCAAGCGCCAACCTCATTTCATACGACAGCAACAGTCTAAACGACTACAGCGCCGCCATTGCCTACAACTCCAACCTGCTCATAGTATTTGATTTAGGTGTAGAGCTGGGATATCGCTCAATGACCTTAGAATTGGATGAAAAGTTAAATACAGACGTAGAACTCACAGGGCCCTACGCCTCATTTACCGTGAATTTTTAATCCGCGAGCAACTACGAACTTCGAGCCCGAACCCCCAACCAAGCGGCGAGCAAGGCCAAGGCCGCCGCCACAGCGGCTAGGGTATAAGTTAAAGATGGGCTCGATGCCCACAACTGACCAGCAAGCACTGCCCCCACGGCACCACCGGCGCCAAAACCCACCGACAGGTAAATTGCCTGCCCCTGCCCCAGATGCCGACCCGAAAAATGCTGCCGAACTAACTCCATGGCCACCGCATGTGTTGTACCAAAGCTAAAAGCATGCAAAACCTGAGCAAAAACCATCAATGGCACATTTTCTGGAAACAGCGCTATCAGCATCCAGCGACACACCGTCAACGCCAAACTCCAGATAAATAACGGGCCCACTCCGAGGCGTGGCATCAAACGATGCATCACCAAAAATACCGCTATCTCAGCTACGGCACCCAAGGCCCAGAGCAAACCGATAGTGGTGCGACTGTAATCATAAGATTCCAGATAGAGCGAATAAAAGGTGTAGTAAGGACCGTGACTGAGCTGTAACAAAAACGAGGCGATTAGAAAGTAATAGACCGCGGGCTTACGCAAGATCTGACCGAAACCCAGAGCCGAGGGAGCGTACTCTCGATGCGAAGCCTCTTTCACCGACAAGCTACTAAGCCAAATGAGTAAGGTAAACACAAAGATAAAATGCGGTAGATAGGTAATGGCAATACGGTCAAAAACCCAACCCAAAGCCACGACAACCGCCACAAAACCCAGTGAGCCCCACACCCGAATTTGACTATAGCGTTCAGGCTGTTCAACCAAATGATCTAGGGTCACTACTTCAAACTGAGCCAGCACCGCATTCCAAAAGAAGGTGAAGACGGTTATTACCCAGGCCAACCAGAGAAAACTTTGATTAAAAAAGATGGCCGCAAAACTAATGACCGCTAGCAAGCAACCCAATCGAATTAACTTTAGTCGCTTACCGCTACGCTCACTCAACCAGCCCCAAATATTTGGCGCTATAATTTTAGTGAGCATTAAAATCGAGGCAATAAAACCAATTTGCTTGGCGTTAAAGTCCAGAGATTGCAGGTAGAGCCCAAAGTAAGGAACCAGCGCTCCCACAACCATAAAATAAAAAGCGTAGAAACCCGAAAGCCGCCAGTAAGGCACTGGGGCATGGCCTGAATGAGATTTAGGCACGTGTCGAATAACCCAAGGTTCCTAGATCGATCGAGGCTGCGACAAACTTAGCTAAACGCGCTTTAATTTCAGACGCTGCCGGGAATAATTGGCAAGCTATGATTAACATCGCCGTTTTGACCTCTATGTCGTAAAAGATGATCCATCAAAACCAAAGCTAACATTGCTTCGGCAATAGGTGTTGCCCGAATACCCACACAGGGATCGTGGCGACCTTTAGTGATCACTTCAACAGGATCGCCGTGGACGTCTACACTTCGGCCTGGAAGATGCAGGCTGGAGGTTGGCTTAAGTGCCATGCTTGCCACTAAGTCTTGGCCGGTAGAAATTCCCCCTAGCACGCCCCCTGCATTATTAGACAGAAAACCTTCTGGTACAATTTCATCTCGATGCTCAGTACCTTTTTGCGCAATGCTGTCAAATCCCGCGCCGATTTCCACGCCTTTCACTGCATTAATACTCATCAGTGCATGGGCGATATCCGCGTCCAGACGGTCAAAAATGGGTTCACCCAAACCTGGAATCATGCCACTTGCGACTACGGTAATTTTAGCGCCAACTGAATTGCCCTCTTTGTTCAAGGCCTTCATGTAGGCCTCCATGGCCTCTACTTTGCTGGCGTCAGGGCAGAAAAATGGATTGTTGTGCACCTCATTCCAATCAACGCTGTCGATACCAATTGGCCCCAGTTGTGACAAATAACCACGAACAACAATACCTGCGTGCTCCTGCAAATATTTCTTCGCGATTGCTCCCGCCGCCACGCGCATAGCAGTTTCGCGAGCGGATGAACGTCCGCCACCGCGATAATCGCGCACGCCATATTTTTGCATGTAGGGATAATCAGCGTGAGCTGGTCTATATTGATCTTTAATATTGGAATAATCTTTTGAGCGCTGGTCGGTGTTTTCAATCAGCAAACCAATGGGTGTGCCCGTGGTTTTACCCTCAAAGACACCTGACAATATTTTTACTTGGTCGGCTTCTTTGCGCTGTGTGGTAAAACGAGATTGACCTGGCTTGCGCCGATCGAGGTCTATTTGCAGGTCTTCTTCTGATATTGCCAAGCCTGGAGGGCAACCGTCAACGACGCAACCCAACGCCACACCATGGCTTTCACCGAAGGTAGTGATTGTGAACAGTTTGCCAAAACTATTACCGGACATAATGAACTCTTATCTAAAATTGCTTGCTAAGGTGCAAGCGTTAATAAATGACGCGACCGCATTAAAAACAATACGGCCTTGAGATTAGTGATGTTGCCGAGGCACGCTATTGAGTTGCTCGGCAGTAAGCATAAACACACCGTGGCCCCCACGCTCAAATTCTAACCACGTGAACGGCAATAATGGAAATTGGTCATCGAGCGCCGCCCAACTGTTGCCTACTTCCACAACCAGCACACCATTTGCGGTGAGGTGCTCAGAAGCTTCAGCCAATAAACGTCGAGTGAAGTCTAAGCCGTCGGTTCCTGAGCCCAAACCTATGGCCGGCTCAGCGTGAAATTCATCGGGCATAGTGGCGAGATCATTTTCGTCGACATAGGGAGGGTTGCTCACAATTAGGTCGTATTTCTCACCCTGAAGGTTAGCAAACAAATCTGATAATATGGCCTGCACTTGGTCGTCGACACAATGGCGGTCGATGTTGGAATTTGCTACCTCTAAAGCCTCCGGGGATATGTCACTGATATCCACCTGACTGTTAGGGAAGGTTAGCGCACACGCGATACCGATACAGCCGCTGCCTGTACACAGGTCCAATATACGCGCTGGATCTTCGCTCAACCAGGGTTCAAAGCCTTGTTCAATAAGCTCAGCAATGGGCGAACGGGGCACAAGCACCCTTTCATCGACGTTAAACGGCAGGCCAGAAAACCAAGCCTCTCCAGTGATATAAGGGGCTGGAATTCGTTCATTAACTCGTCGTTCTAGCTGGCTTATAACGTCTTTCCGCTCATGGTGGGCCAGGCGGGCATCAAGAATTTCTGGGCCACTATCGCGAGGTAGGTGCAGCGCATGCAATACCAGCTGCACGGCTTCGTCCCAAGCGCTATCAGTGCCGTGCCCCATGAATAACTTGGCCTCATGAAAGCGGCTGGCCCCCCATCGAATGTAGTCTCTTATGCTAATCAGCTCTTCAGCCAGTGCATCACGTCGTTCTATCACGGTATTCTTCCTCATAGATTGCGGGCTATTGTACTGGGGTCTGAGAAGAATGGCACCCGGCTTATTACCCAAAATACCTTGACGCCTTAAAGCCCCGCTAGGACAATGGCCAACTCACTTATTTATGGATCTGCAGTATGAAAGAACAATTCGCTCAAATCATTGAAGCTATTGGCGAAGATATAAGCCGACCAGGCCTTCAAGACACGCCTCAACGAGCGGCAAAAGCTATGAGCTTCCTAACTCGCGGCTATCAACAGAGTGTTGATGATGTGGTGAACGACGCCTTATTTCCGTCAGATTCCAGTGAGATGATTATTGTTAAAGACATTGAGCTATATTCAATGTGCGAACACCATATGCTGCCGTTTATTGGTAAAGCTCACGTGGCCTACATCCCTACAGGCAAGGTAATTGGCCTATCTAAAATTGCCCGAATCGTTGATATGTTTGCCCGCCGACTGCAAATTCAAGAGCAGTTAACGGTGCAAATTGCTGAAACTATTCAGCAAGTGACTGGGGCCGCAGGAGTTGGCGTTATCATTGAAGCTAAGCACATGTGCATGATGATGCGAGGTGTTGAAAAGCAAAACTCCTCTATGAAAACCTCTTCTATGCTGGGCTCATTTCGAGACAATCAAGCAACGCGCTTAGAATTTTTGTCTCTAATCAGCAGCTAGCTAAATCTCTCCCGGCCTTTTGCCCCGACAGATTGACATCCACCTCGCTTAAACACTAAGGGCGAGGTGTTTTTAACACTCGGACTCCTGAGGCGCTAGCTAAAGCTGGGTTTCTAGCAGCGTCAAGTGTTATACGAGTCTCGCGTATACCCCCTGCTACTAATACCCCTTTCAACCATTCTAACTTCACCAACATATCAGCTGAATTACTATCGACACCAGGGCCATGCTCAAAGCTCTGCAAGGTAATTTTCATTAAACGTTGGGCTTGCAGTGCTTTGATCAAAGATTTTAGGTGGGAGTTTTCTTCCTCGCTGGCGTAGGTCCGAGGAAATAAGGTATAAGCTCCTTCGTGATTTAAAGCCTGAACAATAGTTTCTGGGGAAGTGGCAATGGTGGCGCTGTCCACTTGCTCGCTGCTTAGTATTTCTTGGCGAAGGTACACCCGCTTATTGCCACGGCGTATCCCATAGAGGGATACGAACTTATCATCCGGTAATGCCCAGACACTGTAATACTGGTATTTATCCAGGCCATAGAGTTCTTTTTGCTGAAAGCGGATATTCGCCCAACTGCTGCTGGGGCCACATTTCAAACCGGTACAGCTGAAAATTTCGCGAGAGCCAGACACTTCATTCAGCTGCTGCAAATAAAAATTATAACCCTCTTCTACAGTGTGGCCGCCCGCCAGTTCAACTGTGGTTCTCTGCAGTGTGCCGCTCATTCTCATTTCGCGTGCGGTTTGCCACTGACCATTAATTTTCTTTAAAGAGCTAAGAATTAATCGATAGTCTTCTACTTTATTCTCATCATGTAGAATTGTTTTGCTGGGAAGGAAATTTTCCAGAGCTTGGACTTGGGAGCATATTGAGAAAAACAACAATGCGATGCAAGCCAGGCGCTGGCTGCGCGGATAATTTAGCTTCCTTGGCAAAAAACCCAATACGCTTATGTTTAGCATTGTTCAGGAGCCTCCTAGGCTACGGTTTGGTGCAAGGCGATATGACGATTTAACACTTCCGCCACTTGCTCAGCTTCTGCTTCCAAATGCAGGTGATGGGTACCTGGCATCTCTTCAACCACCACGTCTGGGTAGATTTTTAACACCTCACCCATATAAGGATGAATTTTTGAGTCACTGTCCATAGCTAAAACAAGCAATGCTGGAGCCGTTATCTTACTAACAAAGGCTTTGGCATGCCCAGCGGTAAGCTTGAAAGCTGATGCCGCCATTAGGCGACTGTCGGAACTCCAGCTAAAACCCTCTGGCACGGCTTTTATGCCCCGCTCACTAAGCGCTGTAGCTGCTTTTAAGCTCAACTTAAAGTGACCTCCCAGGCGGGCTTTTACGGCAGTGTCAATGTCGCTAAAAACACGAAGTTGTTTAGCAGATTTGTCCTTCACCTCTAAGATAGATTGAGCTAGCTGCGCAGGCGCATCACTTTCCTTCACCAGCATTGGCAGCAAGCCGTCCACTAAGTTCAGGGATTCTATACGTTCGGGAAAGGTGCCCGCCGCAACGGTACTAATAATAGCTCCTCGGGAGTGCCCTAGCAGGGTAAATTTTTCCCAGCCCAGCTGATCAGCTACCGCAAATACTTCCGCGACGTCGTCCCAAATGTTGTAAGCAACACCTGGAGGTCGATGGCCACTCTGCCCATGCCCCGCTAAATCTAAAGCAACTAAATGCACATTTTTTAGTTTTGGAGCCAGTTCGCTAAAGCTAGCGCTGTTGTCTAGCCAACCATGTAAAGCCAAAACTGGCGTCTGCCCAACTTCGCCCCACTCTTGCGCGGCCAGGGTAACGCTGGTCAATTCAAATATTCTTTGTTTCGGCATAACACTCTCAAATTGCGGTAACATCAACGTTCATCGCTCGGGCGACTGAGCCACTTCAAATCAGACAGGCCGTAAGCTAATACTTGAGCCTCTAAAGCCGCCAGATTGGCGGTACCCATTGAATGCATACCGGC
>ENA-OSET01000152-OSET01000152.1-sediment-metagenome-genome-assembly--contig:-NODE-152-length-78676-cov-55.460795_pt1 | contig 78676 bp, 78 predicted proteins | sample MGYA00237882_ERZ534229 | MGnify/ENA primary metagenome ERZ534229 (study PRJEB26408, sample SAMN06266212) | sediment metagenome | isolation source: Hudson Canyon methane seep mesocosm | place... | reverse complement strand
AAAGCAACTGCTTTTTGATACCACGCCTTTGCATCACGGGCACTGGGCGGAACACCTAAACCCACATCACTTAACGCACCCATCATGACAACCGCTTCCACTAACCCTTGGTCGGCTGCTTTTTTTAGCCACCGCGCCGCAACACTACGATCTTGCATGACACCTTTACCTAAATAATACACAGCACCTACTTGCGCTTGCGCTAAAGCATCGCCCTGATCAGCCGCTGCTTGAATCACCGTTACATCCGGCTGACTCGCCGACCAGCTAACCGCGGGTAACCCTAAAAACAATACCACCACAAAAAATTTAAACTTACGCATGATTCCCCCTCAAAATACCCATCAAAGCAAATGAATAGATAGCTTTATTCTATAACCGTCAAACCGCCCATATACGGCACTAATACTTCAGGTATCTGGATATGGCCCTTAGCGTCTTGACAATTCTCCATGACGGCCACCAACGTTCGACCAGCTGCCAGACCTGACCCATTAAGTGTGTGCACTAATTCCGGCTTACCGGTTTCAGGATTGCGCCAACGTGCCTGCATCCGGCGGGCTTGAAAATCACCAAAGTTACTACACGAAGAAATCTCCCGATACTTCTGCTGCCCGGGCAACCAAACTTCCAGATCATAGGTTTTTCTGGCAGAAAAACCCGTATCACCCGCACAGAGCAGAACTTTCCGATAAGGTAATTCTAATAACTTAAGAATATTCTCGGCATGTCCGGTTAATTCTTCATGCGCCGCTTCTGCATTTTCTGCCCGCACAATTTGCACTAATTCAACTTTCTCAAATTGGTGCTGGCGAATAAGCCCTCTGACATCTTTGCCGTATGAGCCCGCCTCACTTCGAAAACAAGGCGTTTGACAGACGTATTTCAGTGGCATTTTATCCGCGGCTACAATTTCATCCCGAACGCGATTCGTGACCGGAACCTCGGCGGTCGGAATCAAATATAACGGCGTTTCACTTTCTATTTTAAACAAATCTTTTTCAAACTTAGGTAGCTGCCCGGTTCCTTGCAATGTTTCGGTATTAGCCAGAAAGGGCACATAGGTTTCTTCATAACCGTGCTCTCGCCCATGAATATCAAGCATAAATTGAATTAAAGCACGCTGCAGCCGAGCGATGGCCCCTGTCAAGACGACAAAGCGAGCCGTTGCGATCTTTGCGCCTAACTCAAAATCCATTCCGCCTAATTTAGCGCCCAGATCAACATGGTCTAACGGTTCAAAATCAAATTGCCGCGGCTCCCCCCAGCAATACAGTTCAAGATTATCAGCCTCATCACGGCCCTCAGGAACCGCTGCGTCCAAGATATTAGGCAAACTCATAAAAAAAGCATTTAACTCTTCTTGAACCTTACTCAATGCATTCTCGGCCTCTTTTAACTGATCGCCCAATGATTGCACATCATCCAGTAAGGGTTGGATATCTTCGCCTTTTGCCTTCGCCTGACCGATCGCTTTGGAACGACTGTTACGGTCATTCTGTAATTCTTGTGTTTGTATTTGCAAAGCTTTACGCTGCGTTTCCAACGCACTGTAAGCGGCTACATCTAACGCTAACTTTCGATGACTTAACGCTTGTTTAACCGCATTAATATCGGCTCTTAATAATCTGGGGTCTAACATATTATTCAACTACCTAAAAAATAAAAAACCCCGTCATGACAGGGACAAAAAAATCACACACCTAAATGATTTATGAAAAAACCTCTACGCTTAAGCACTACATTTGCTTACCCGCCAACAGACCTAAACTTAGCACTGACCCGGTCAAAAACACATTGCCGAAAAGTAAGCTGGCGACAAGATTAAAATTATCATCAAAAGAAAAGCCCTCTTCAATCATGTGTAACATAATATAAAGGCTGGACAAGGTAATAAACACCCCCCCTAACAGCACAATGGCTACTGTCTGATATTCAATCGTTAATGCCACTTTATGCATTAAAGTGCCGGTCACCATGCCTAGTAAAAATGCCCCAATGGAGTTCGTAATCAATAAGCCGTAAGGCAATGCCCAATTGGAGCCGTGAAAAACCCCCGAAGACTGCTGAAAAATCAATCGCCCCATGGACAACCCTAACCAGACCACTAAAACACAGACACTCACGCTCACAAAAATATTCAACATTGCTTTGGTCAGATTACCTTGCTCAAGCAAGTAGAGTGTATCCAACGAAAATGTTGAGAAGGTCGTGAGTGAACCGAAAACACCGACTAAAATAGCCAAACGGTATTCATCACCCAAAGCGACACGCTGTACCACCAAGGCTTCTGTCATCAGACCAATTAGAAAAGACCCGATAATATTAACGGCCAAGGTTCCGTAAGGAAACCCACGCCCTAACCACTGGTAAACCCCCGTTGAAATTAAAAACCGCAATACGGCACCGAGCGCACCGCCGAAGGCGACTGCATAAATCTGATTCATGAGGGTAACTTAATAAAATGCTTACGGTAATATTTCAATTCTTCGATCGACTCTAAAACATCGTCTAAGGCTTTGTGACTACCTTTTTTTTCAAAACCATCCAATAACTCCGGCGCCCAACGCTGCGCAAGTTCTTTCAATGTAGACACATCTAAATTCCGATAATGAAAAAAACCCGCCAATTCCGGCATATAACGCACTAAGAAACGCCGGTCCTGCCCAATACTGTTACCACAAATCGGCGATTGATTAGCCCCCACCCATTGCGCCAAAAAGGCTAAGGTTTGTTGCTCAGCCATTGCTACTGTTATGACACTGCTGTTAACCCGTTCAATCAAGCCAGACTGGCCATGGTGCTGTTGATTCCAGTCATCCATCGCACTCATCACATCCTCCGGCTGATAAATAGCCAACACCGGCCCCTCCGCCAAAATATTGAGTTGCGCATCGGTTACTACAGTCGCTATCTCTATGATAAAATCTACATCTGGGTCCAGTCCCGTCATTTCCAGATCGATCCAGATAAGGTTTTGAGGGTCTAATGCCATAAAATAATCCAATCTACAGATAAAGTTGCGACAAATTGTAGCATTGGCTAATCTTTATACCTAACTTTTTGAAATAACTTAAAGCAATTATCCATGAATACCTTTACTGTCATTTTCCTTATCGCCTTAGCCTTATCTTTTGGTACCCACTACTGGCTCTCAAAACGTCAAAGTCGCCATGTTGACCTACACCGCGGAAAAGTCCCTAAAGCTTTTAACGCAACGGTCACGCTTGAAGAGCACCAAAAAGCGGCTGATTACACGCTGGCTAAAGAAAAACTAGGGGGGTATGACCAGATTGCCGGTGTTTTTTTCTTGTTATTCCTTACCGTTGGCGGCGGCATAGATTGGTCATTCACACTCTGGCAATCCTACGGCTATTCACCCATAACAACAGGGCTAGGCGCTATGGTCACCATTTTTCTGATTATGCACGTTTTGGAATTACCCACCAGTATTTACCAAACCTTTGTCATCGAAGATAAATTCGGTTTTAATCGCAGCACGCCCTTTCAATTTGCTAAAGACCAATTCATTCAGATTTTTTTAATGCTACTCATCGGTCTACCTATTCTGGCACTCATCCTCTGGGTTATGAATAGCGTTGGTACTTATTGGTGGCTACTGGCATGGGCTATTTTAATGGGTTTTTCACTGCTCATGAGCTGGTTATTTCCAACCGTCATTGCGCCCTTATTTAACAAATTCACCCCGTTAGAGGATGGCCCACTCAAAGATCGTATTCAACAATTACTTGAGCGTTGCGGTTTTAACAGCCAAGGCATCTTTATCATGGATGGTTCTCGCCGATCAGGCCATGGCAATGCTTATTTTACCGGCATCGGTAATAACAAACGTATCGTCTTTTTTGACACCCTGATCGAATCACTGGACGATGAAGAATTAGAAGCGGTACTGGCTCATGAGCTGGGTCATTTTAAATGCAAACACGTCATCAAAATGCTCGTAGCGACTTCGGTTATGACTCTTGTCAGCCTCGGTGTTTTAGGCTGGCTCATTGAACAAGATTGGTTTTTTCAAGGCTTAGGAATTTCTGAACCTTCTAACGCTGCCGCCTTGTTATTATTTATGTTGGTTTCTCCGGTATTTACTTTTTTCATTCAGCCCATCAGTGCCTTTTTTCAGCGTAAGTTTGAATTTGAAGCCGATGATTTTGCGGCTAACAATGCCAAAGCATCCATGCTGATCAGCGGCTTGGTTAAACTGTATCGTGAAAATGCAAACACCTTAACGCCTGACCCGCTTTATTCCGCCTTTCACTATAGCCACCCACCGGCGGCTATTCGCATTGCCCACCTAGACCCTGATGCCTTAAATGGCTGATCTTTTAGAAGGCCTGGTTATTTCTCACTTAGGCAAAGGACTTGCCGTTGAACATGCAGGGAAAACGATCATTTGCCAAACACGGCGACAACTCGGGGTTGCCGCCGTCGGCGATCGGGTCTTATGGGAGAAAACCGGCTCCGATCAGGGCCGGGTTGCTGAATTACTGCCCCGCCGCTCCGTCTTAACAAGACCTGCTCGTCAGGGTAAAACACGTCCCGTTGCGGCCAATATCGACAAAGTTATCGTCGTCTTTGCCACAGAACCCCACTGCGACTTTTTACTCATTGACCAATATCTGGCCGTTTGTGAAAACCGTAATATTAGTGCCGAATTAGTCTTTAATAAAATTGACCTGACCCCCACCTCTGAACGCCAACGCATTACTCAAGAATTAACACACTACCAAGACATGGGCTATACACTGCACTCTGTAAGTGCGACGACTAGCGAAGGCTTAACAACCCTCACCGACGCACTGGCTAATCAAACCAGCATTTTGGCCGGACAATCGGGTGTTGGTAAATCATCACTGACCAATGCTCTAATTCCTGACAAGGCACTTAAAACAAACACCTTATCTACAGCAAATGCACACGGCCGACATACCACAACCGCGGCAACCCTTTATCACTTACCCTCAGGAGGCGCCCTTATCGACAGCCCGGGTGTGGCTATTTTTGGTCTTGCAGGACTCTCTGAAGTGCAGTTAGCGTATGGTTTTAGAGAATTCCAACCCTTTATTGAAACCTGTCAGTTTAATGATTGCCAACACCAAAAGGATAAAGGCTGCGCCGTTCGACAAGCTGTTGAAGACCAGAGCATCAGTAAAACGCGTTACCACCGCTACTTAAAATTAAAAGAGAAAATGAACCTCTAACTTAAGTTGTACCCAGCACTATCCGGGTGGCCAACACATTTGCCGACCGCCAAGCAAATGCAGATGTAAATGATAAACCTCCTGGCCGCCCTGATCATTACAATTAATCACCGTACGGTAGCCATTCTCCGCCAACCCTTGCTGATCTGCTATCAAGGCACACCGCGTTAATAATTCACCGGCCAGCGCTTTGTCAGACAACGCATTTAAAGTTGCAATATGTTGTTTCGGAATCACTAAAATATGTACCGGTGCCTGTGGGTTAATATCATTAAATGCTAAAATATTCGCATCTTCGTAAACGATATCCGGAACGATTTCGCCCCGAACCATTTTGCAAAACAAACAATCACTCATTTCACGCCTCCCTTTTATAATTCCCGACGCCCATTAAAAGCGTGCGCTAAGGTTCCACCGTCAATATATTCCAACTCACCGCCCATCGGCACTCCGTGGGCAATGCGTGTCGCCGTAATATTTTGCCGGCGCGCCATTTCACTAATAAAATGGGCCGTCGCTTCCCCTTCAACCGTGGCATTCGTTGCCAAAATAATTTCTTTAACAAGCCCCAGAGTTAACCGCTGCGCTAACAAATCAAAACCCAACTCGTCGGGCCCAATTCCATCCAACGGTGAGAGTCTGCCATGCAAAACAAAAAACTTGCCCCGAAACACGGCCGATTGATCAACAACCCAGACATCGGCAGGTGTTTCTACAATACACAAAACCGTCTCATCACGAGAGGAACTGGCACAAAGATGGCACACCTCATGCTCAGTCAACGTTCGACATTGCTGACAATGCCCCACTTGGTCAATTGCCTGTAATAATGTTTCCGCCAGTTGAATACCGCCGCGTTGATCTTTTTGTAATAAATGAAAGGCCATCCGTTGTGCCGACTTAGGACCCACCCCCGGCAAACAGCATAAGGCTTGGATCAAATCATTTAATAATCCTGACTGATGCATTAAAAGGGCATTTTAAATCCTGGTGGCATTGGGAAACCCGCTGTCATGCCCGCCATTTTCTCCTGCTTCAATTTAGCAACTTTATTCACGGCATCATTAATGGCCGCCGCCACTAAATCTTCTAACATATCCTTATCATCCGCCAATAAAGAGTCATCAATTGAAACGCTTTTAACGGCACGCTTGCCCGTCATCACCAAGGTTACCAAGCCACCACCTGACTCTCCTTTAACTTCCATTTGCGCCAATTCATCTTGGGTTTTCTGGAAGTTCTCCTGCATTTTCTGGGCTTGTTGTAGTAAGCCCCCTAATTCATTTTTCATTGCTTTTCCTCACTGCTTTTAACAGGTTCTATCGTTCCCGGTATGACGTGCGCTGAAAACCTGTCCTTTAACGCCCTAACCGCTTTATCATCATCAATTGCTTGTTCTGCGGCCTGTTGCCGACTTTTTATTTGCTCATTAATTAATACTGCCGGTGTTGTGGTATGTGCTAACGATTGCGTCTGAATCACCAATTTAACTGACCGCCCCAAATAACCTTGTAATGCCTTCAATAAAGATTGTTCAGTTTTTTTACCGTGTAATTCTTTAAAGCGCTCATCCAGCATCAAACGACATTGGTCGTCTGTCAAGGAGGCCAAAATACAATTGTTTGCTAACTCTCGCGCCATCCCACCCAAGTTCATTGCACCCACCATCACCAGCCAGTCATCCGTCCCAGAAGGCTTAGGTGTCTCCTCAACACTTATAGAGGCCTGCTGCTTCACAATAGTTTTAACCGATACAGGCGCAACGCCAGAGTTCTGCTCAACACCTGTGCTGACGGTACCTATCGGTCTAAATGCCAACATTCGAAGCAATAACATCTCAAAACCACTGCGTAAATCAACGGCTAACTGCAAATCCTTTCGCCCCGTTAAAGCAATCTGATAATACAATTGAACCTCTTCCGGCGTAAAAGCTGCGACCAAGTTCTCAACAACTTCTCTGGATTCTGCTAATACCAATGTCTCTGGAACCACTTGAGCCAATGCAGTTCGGTGCAATATTCGAATCACACTGGCACACACTGAATCAAAATCAGAAGAAAAGTCTGCCATTTCAGCAACCTTTTGTAATGCTCCGGCAGGATCATTAGCCGCCACCGTCAATAACAATTCTCCAACGGCCTGACTCCCTACCGTACCCAACATGGACTGCACATGGGCAACTGAAACTTGACCTTCTCCAAAAACAATCGCCTGATCTAAAAGACTTAATCCGTCACGCATACTGCCTGCGGCAACATGGGCAATGAGCGCTAGCGCAGGGGCGTCATAAGCAATTGTTTCTTTCTGTAAAATGGTCTTCATTTGGTCTGTTAATTGATTAACAGTTAAATGCTTCAAGCTGAATTGCAAGCACCGCGACAATACCGTCACCGGTATTTTCTGCGGGTCCGTCGTTGCTAGGAGAAACTTTACATGGGCAGGCGGCTCTTCCAACGTCTTCAATAAGGCATTGAAGCTATGTCCCGATAACATATGCACTTCATCAATCAGATAAACCTTATAACGCCCGCGGCTAGGTGCATACTGAATATTATCAATCAAGTCCCGAGTATCCTCAACCTTAGTTCTCGATGCTGCATCTATTTCTAGAAAATCAATATACTTATCATCATCAATATCACGGCAAACCGAACACTGACCACACGGATTAGCCGCTTGAATATCCTCACAATTTAGTGCTTTTGCAAGCACGCGCGCTATTGTTGTTTTACCCACACCGCGCGTACCGGTAAATAAATAGGCATGATGTAAACGATCAGACTTCAGAGCGTTCATCAATGACTTAACAACCGACTCTTGGCCAACAATCTCATTAAAATCCTGAGGTCGCCATTTTCGCGCTAATGCTTGATAAGTCATGACGGTTGAGTGGAAGAAAGAAGAACAAAACGGGTGGTCATGGGTGGAAACTGCGCCAGCCACATCCCGGCACACGAATAAGCTGCTGCCGCTGCTCCCTTCCGGGCCTGACGGGGTTTACAGCGTATCGTTGCGAGAGGACCGACACAGTTACCATAGAGACTTTCGAGCAATGTTCCCGAAAGGAAGGCAATTATGCTCGAATTCAATACAAAATTCAATAACCGTGTATTTTTTGTTTGAAATATATTCATTTCATGCATCCGCAATTCATACACACCGTAAAAAAATGCCTTCCATTATTCAATCAACGACCATTACAATTGCAACCAGCCCGTACGATTAACACCGGTCAGCATCTCACCCACTGAACTGGCAATTCTAGTTGCTAACCGCTCAAGAAATTGTTCCCGCGGTGTAAAATCTACTAATTTTTCTGCACCAATGATATCTTTTGCAACCGACCGGTCATGTCCGATTCCATCAGCCAACCCCAAAGCGATACTTTCCTGACCGGTCCAGACCAATCCCGAAAACATGTCATCGGTCACCTTCAACCGCTCACCTCGCCCTTTTTTAACAGCGGCAATAAATTGTTGGTGAACCTGATCAAGCAAATGCTGTGCATGCGCCTTTTCAGCGCTATTAACCGGCGCAAAGGAATCCAACATGGCCTTATGCTTACCTGCCGTCATCACGCGGCGTTCAACACCTAATTTTTCCAAGGTATCTACAAAGCCATAGCCTTCCATAATGACTCCTATTGAACCCACAACACTGGCGGGGTTAACAAAAATCTTATCAACGGCTGCTGCAATATAATAGCCACCTGAAGTACACATATCAGTCACCACCGCATGAACTGGTAAATCAGGGTATTGCGCTCTAATTGCAACAATTTCTTCAAAAACATAGGCGGACTGCACAGGACTTCCTCCCGGCGTATTCAAACGAACGATAATACCCTGCGTCATCTCATCTTCAGCAGCAGCACGCAAACCTTGAATAATACTAGCAGCATTCGCATCAGCCCCTTGCATAATCATTCCGGAAACATCAACAACCGCCGTATGCTTTTCAACACTCTGTATTCCTATGTTTAACCGCGGCCCCATACTAATAACTAACAAAACCACCAAATAAGTCATCATCGCTAATTTAAAAAAGATTCCCCAGCGCCGGGCTCTACGTTGCTCGGTGACTCCCGCTAACGCCAGTTTCTCAATTAATGACTTCTCCCAAGCCTGATTATCCTCACTCGAAGCCAGTGTTTGCTTTGTGTTTTCCTCACTCATTTATCACCTTCTTAACCTAAAATTTCAATTATTCACAAAGAATAGTGCGTAAAAAACCGGCTGGAAACCGATTTAAAGGCAACCGCCTTTCTTAACTTAAATTTAAATGACCCCTTACCCGCGCTATGACTGCGTCACAACCCGTCCGTCAAAAAAAACGGAGCATAGCACAAACCTATAAAGATCAACTTCATTTTGAATGCCTCTAGAAAATCTAGTCCGACAATCCTAATTTAAACCTCAGCACTCATAGGGACGGCCTAAATAAATTAAAACAGCCATTTATTATCCTCCCGTTTCATAATCGCGTTAACAACGTTGTTATTTTCGTAGGTAACTCGGCCGTCACAGTAAAAGGTTGCTCTGTTTCCGGGTGTTTAAAGGTCAGTTGATGCGCATGTAACATTAATCGATCGAAACCGTTTGCTTTAAATGCGTTAACACTCTCCGTGTCACCATACCGCTCATCACCAACAATGGGGTGCCCCAGCCATTTCGCATGGACTCTAATCTGATGGGTCCGCCCCGTTTTAGGCCGCGCCTCAACTAAGGTCGCGGTTTTATAAACCCCTAACCGCCTGAATGCCGTTTCAGCAGACTTACCTTGAGGACTGACAACAACCATACGCTCGCCGCCCTTGCTGATATTTTTCAATAACGGCACGTCAACCCACTGTTTTTGTTGTGGCCAGACTCCCACCAATAACGCTAAATACGTTTTGGAAACACCATCACCCCGAAAATATTCGTGCAATTTTCGCAGTGCGCTGCGTTTTTTAGCAACAATCAAACACCCTGATGTATCCTTATCCAATCGATGCACCAACTCCAAAAAACGGTGATCCGGACGAATTTCGCGTAAACCCTCAATTATTCCAGACCGAACGCCACTGCCACCATGCACAGGAAACCCAGACGGTTTATTAAGAACCAATAAACTCGCGTCTTCATACAAAATATCATCGACTAAACTGTGCCGCAAGCGCTGCGGAACAAACACCTTGTCTGTTTGAATATCCATACGCACCGGGGGGATCCGTACTAAATCATTCATTGCGAGACGTACTGTCGCTTTACACCGTTTTTTATTAACCCGCACTTCACCTTTTCGAAGCATTCGGTAGATCCGACTTTTTGGAACCCCCTTTAAGACAGCAATTAAAAAGTTATCAACCCGCTGCCCCTCATGTTTCTCACCGATTTCTACATACTGAACGTTCTGTGTACTACCAAGAATATTATTTGCCATTTATTCAAAAATCTATATTTTTTATCTAAAAAAACCAAAAAAAGTCTATTTGCACCCAAAAACCACAATAAACGATCATTACACGTTCTATGCGCGCTGTAGCAAATAATTAACAATAATACAGCAAATCAACGATTTAAATTGCTGTAATACTATTATATTGGTATATTGGGGTGTTAGAGAGTAAATGATCAAGGTTTACGAATAGTTCAAGCTCAAAAGGCTTGTCGTGGGCTTATTTATAACGGATTTCAAGCTTATAACCTGTCGACTAAAGAAACGAACAGGCAAGAAGCTAACCAATGTGGTAAAAAATTAAACACTTGAACTCTCTCTTCCACATGACTACGTTATAGCCTCAACATAAAAGAATTTGGGTTTTATCACTCTACCCGAGATGAGTGAAAACAAGCGTCCTGCTTAGGGGTCTTGTTGTTTTTAAAGCGCTGCAACCCGCTCAGTTACAAATACTCAGCGGCAGCGACAGACTTTCCATAACCCATTAGCACAGAGCTAATGAGATGAAACCTTTAAGGTTTACAGACATTATAACGATGAAAGTTGACAAAGAAAAACACAGCCCCAGCCACCAACGTTAACTACGTTGTGAATTAACCATTAGAACATGAATTAAATGGAGCAGGATGAACAAGGACATACATAATGAAAAGAATGCTTATCAACGCTACGCAATCAGAAGAATTGCGCGTTGCTTTAGTCGACGGGCAAAGCCTTTATGACTTCGATATTGAAATACCGTCAAAAGAACAAAAAAAATCCAACGTCTATAAGGGTATTATTACTCGTGTAGAACCCAGCTTAGAAGCCGTTTTTGTTAACTATACTGATGGCAAACATGGTTTTTTACCCTTCAAGGAAATTGCACCTAAATACAGTGGCAACTCACGATCTAAGATTAAGGAAACACTTAAAGAAGGTCAGGAGATTGTTGTCCAGATAGAAAAGGAAGAGCGTGGCAATAAAGGCGCAGCACTGACCACCTACCTGAGTCTTGCAGGGACCTACCTCGTCGTTATGCCGGACAACCCGAAAGCGGGCGGTATTTCGCGTCGTATTGAAGGGGATACGCGCAATGAACTCCGTGAAGCAATGGCTGATCTCGTTATCCCTGAAGATATGGGCGTTATTGTCCGCACTGCGGGCTGTGGAAAAAACACTGAAGAATTGCAATGGGATTTAGACTATTTAGTGAAACTTGCTAATGCGATTGAAACAACGGCGCAGGAGAAAAAAGCACCCGCTCTAATCTTTCAAGAAAGCAATGTTATTATTCGGGCACTGCGCGATCACTTGCGTAATGATATTGATGAAATAATCGTTGATGATCCTGAGTCATTTAACCTTGTTCAGTCCTTTTTAACACAGGTTATGCCGGCCTTTCTTCCTAAAGCCAAGCTATACAATGAAAGCGTACCGTTATTTAACCGCTATCAAATAGAATCACAAATCGAACTGGCTTATTCACGCGAAGTACCTCTACCTTCCGGCGGTTCCATTGTTATTGACTACACAGAAGCATTAACTTCCGTTGACATCAACTCCGCACGATCCACTAAAGGCAGTGATATTGAAGAAACCGCACTGAATACCAACCTTGAAGCTGCTGACGAAATTGCCAAACAATTTAGGATCCGGGATCTAGGCGGTCTTTTTGTCATTGATTTTATCGATATGATGGCTAATAAAAATCAACGCGCTGTTGAAAACCGTCTGCGAGATGCACTCAAGATTGACCGTGCTCGTATTCAAACCAGCCGCATTTCACGCTTTGGTTTATTAGAAATGTCCCGCCAACGCATTCAACCGTCACTCGGCGAATCGACGCAACTCACCTGTCCGCGGTGTAAAGGACAAGGCGCTATTAGAAATGTAGAATCTGTTGCGCTTTCAGTATTACGGTTAATTGAAGAAGAAGCAATGAAACCAGCTACCGCTAAGGTCATTATTCATCTGCCTATTGAGTCCGCCACCTTTCTACTCAATGAAAAACGACAAATCATTGAACAAATTGAACAACGCTTACAGGTGGGTATTGTTATTCTTCCCAGCAAACACATGGAAACCCCTGCGTATGAACTAGAACGCATTAAAGCTACCGACCCTGACGAAGATGTCCAAAGTTATGAAAACATCCAGAGTGAAACAATTAACATCCCTGATTTTGCCCAAAAAGCACCTGCAAGTAACGACAATACGGCAATCAAAAATTTCCTTCCAGAATCACCGGTTCCTGAAAAAACAGAGCCTGTAAAAATCGGATTCTTTCAGCGTTTATTTGGCAAACCAGACGCCTCAGATTCACAAACATCAGATGAAACTTTCAGCTACCCAACACACTTCGAAGAAGGTCACGAAAGAAAGTCAGAGGACAATCAAAACCGTAACCGCTCAGAACGTCGCCCACGCAATGCTAATCGAAATAATCGAAATAATCGGAACAATCGGAATAACCGGAATAATCGGAACAATCAAGCCAATCGCACCCCATCACCTAACCGTAACACTCCAGAGACCACTGTTACAGAAGAGAACCGTGGAAACATAGTAGAATCGGCTAATGATGACCGCGGCAACGTAACAGAGCCCAGCAACCGTAGCAACCAAAACACCCGCAGCAATCGTAACAACCGAGGTAATCGAGGCAACCGAGATAATCGAAACACTCGCAACACCGAGAACCGTGAAAGCACCGCTTCATCTGCTACCGGTGCAAGCACTACAGCAAAAAACATTAATAAAGAAACTAACCAGCCCCTTTCTGAGCCGACCCAATCAGCAAAAAAGAGTCCTGCCAATACCCCTGACAGCAGCCCACTACCGACGCAGACCAGTCGCCCTGAAAATAAATCAGAAAATAAGACGACAGACAACACAGCCACTGAATCAACTGCTCCCAACAACACGGAAGAAAAACGACCGTCTCCTAGACGAAACCGTAACCGTCGTCGAAATAACCGCGGTCCGTCAGCAAATCGCAATAACACGGCTAAGACAAACCCAGTCACGTCCGAGGCCTCTCAGGCGACTGAGACACCTCAAGCGGCTCCAGCACCTCAGGTAGCACCGGCTCCTCAAGCGGCTCCGACACCCAAGGCGGCTCCAGCACCCCAGGTAGCACCGGCTCCTCAAGCGGCTCCGACACCCAAGGCGGCTCCAGCACCTCAGTCAACTTCACAATCAGATAAAAAAGATTCAAGCCGCTCACCTGACACAAGTAAAAATACGGAATAAAACCGCTAAACTAACCAAAAAAAGGGGTTGGGTACTCACCATGAGCACCCAACCCCTTCAAGATGCTAAACTTATTAGTACTCCACAGTTACCGATATAAATAGTCCTGTTTGATTCAACAACTTTAAAACCGCATTGGTTGGAAAAATACGCCAACTATCGCCTAACTGCACCAGACACCGGACATTCTCTCCGGCATCACCCACTTTCGTTTTATAACCAATTACCACTGGACAACGCCCGCCTCTGAAGGGTTGAATAACCGCCTCCAAATTCGCTACTTTTTCCGCTATTAAATCATCTGAAAAAGCACTCGACCCTATCAACACCAATCGACGAGAAAATTCTGCTCTCGCCTCATCAATACTATAAAGTGATTCAATCGTTAATCTTAACATTCCCGAATAATCATCAATAGCCAGACCGCCTTCCACAACAATGAGCTGACCGACTTCCAATGATGCTTTACACTGCTCATAAACCGTTGAAAAAGCGGCAATTTCCAAACGCCCGGTACAATCATCTAAAACAGCAAAAGCCATCATCTTTCCTTTACGTGTCTGCCGGGTTCGTAAATCCGTCACCAATCCAGCAACTCGGGCGACCGCTTTCCCATACGTTTGTTTAATTTTTCCCTGTAAATCAGCAATACTACCGTGGGTAATATTCGCTAACTCCTTACGGTATTGATGATACGGGTGCCCGGTCAAATAAAACCCCAGTACTTGTTTTTCAGCATTTAACCGCTCTTCTTCGGACCAGGGCTGAACCCCTTGCTGACTTCCAGAATCGCTGATATTCGAAGCATCAGAAACTAAACCAAACAAATCGTTTTGTCCGGTTCTCTGCATTTTTTGAAATTGTTCAGCTGACTTCAAGGCCGCCGCCAAATCCACTAAATAGGCCGCTCTATTAGCACCAAACACATCAAATGCACCGCCCTTGGTAAGGGCTTCCAAAACGCGTTTATTGACCCGCCTGAGATCGACCCGCTGACATAAATCGAAAAGCCCCTTAAAGGAACCATTTGTTTCCCGCTCCTGTAATAATGCCTCGATCGCAGACTGCCCTACGCCCTTAAGTGCCCCGATGCCATAAACAATTCGCCCTTCACTGTCATTACTGAACCGGTACTGAGAACTATTAATATCGGGTTGTAATAACGTTAATTTCATCGCCCGGCATTCTTCAACTAAGAGAACGACCTTATCAGTATTATCCATATCCGACGATAAGACTGATGCCATAAAAAGGGCTGGATAATGACTTTTCAACCACGCCGTTTGATACGCAACTAAGGCATAAGCCGCTGAATGTGACTTATTAAACCCATAGCCCGCAAACTTTTCCATAAGATCAAAAATATAGCTCGCAACACTCTTCTCAATATTATTACTCACAGCACCTTGGGTAAAAACAGCACGCTGCTCCGCCATTTCCTCGACCTTCTTCTTGCCCATGGCACGTCTCAACAAGTCTGCTCCGCCCAGCGTATAGCCCGCCAATTCACGCGCTATTTGCATGACCTGCTCCTGATATAAAATCACCCCATTCGTGGCGCTTAAAATAGGCTCAAGCAATACATGAGCATACTCAGCCTTCGCACCATGTTTTACATTAATATAATCATCAACCATCCCAGACTCCAACGGCCCCGGACGAAAGAGTGCAACCAAGGCAATAATATCGTCAAAACAATCAGGGCGTAGTTTCTTGATCAACTCTTTCATACCACGCGATTCCAATTGAAAAACAGCCGTGGTCTGACCCCTTTTCAACAATTCAAATGTTTCTCTATCATCAAACGGTAATTCGGTAATATCAAGAACCGGCAAATCATTTTGTTGACGCATTTCATTGATTGCCTGAACCGCCCAATCAATAATCGTTAAGGTACGTAAACCTAAAAAATCAAACTTGACTAGACCCACACTTTCAACATCGTCCTTATCGAATTGGGTCACTAAATTATCGCCCCCCTGCTCACAATAAAGTGGGGTAAAGTCAGTTAACGGCGTAGGTGAAATAACCACACCGCCGGCATGTTTTCCCGCATTCCTTGCGGTACCCTCTAAAGAAAGACCATAATCAATTAAAGATTTAACATCTTCATTCGTTTCATATAATTCCCGAAGCGCCTCTGAATCTTCCAGCGCCTTGGTCAACGTCATGCCTAATTCAAAAGGAATCAATTTAGCTAAATGATCAACGAACCCATACGAATGTCCTAAAACTCGACCCACATCACGAACAACCGCTTTTGCCGCCATCGTACCGTAGGTAATAATCTGTGACACATGATCTCGGCCATAACGCTGCGCCACATAGGCGATCACTTCATCACGCCGGTCCATACAAAAATCCACATCAAAATCCGGCATTGAAACCCGCTCAGGATTCAGAAAACGCTCAAACAACAAATCAAATTCAATCGGGTCCAAATCGGTAATATTCAAAACATAGGCCACCAAGGAGCCCGCGCCAGAACCACGCCCAGGACCCACGGGAATGGCATTATCCTTTGCCCATTGAATAAAGTCGGCAACAATTAAAAAATAACCGGGAAACCCCATCTCAATGATAACGCCCAACTCATCATCAAGTCGTTTTTGATAAACCTGAACCTGTTCATTTGAGGCCGCTTGCTTGCCTGTAAAAATTTTCTTAAGACGCTCTGCCAATCCTTGGTTTGACAAGGCGATAAAATGTTCCGCAAGCGTCAACCCTTCAGGCACTGGAAAATCAGGTAAAAAACTCTTACCCAGTGTTAACTCTAAATTACAACGCTTGGCAATTTCTACCGTATTTTCTAAAGCCTCTGGGATATCAGCAAATAGCTCAACCATTTCTTCGGTACTGCGGAGATATTGCTGCGAGGTATACTCTTTGGGCCTTCGGCTATCATCAAGCACACGCCCTTGATTGATACAAACGCGTATTTCATGAGAATTAAATTGTTCAGCCTTCAAGAACCTAACATTATTAGTTGCTACCACAGGCAGTAAAAACTTGGCTCCCAGCGATAACACACGGTTAATATAATTTTCTTCATCGGCCTTTCCAAGCCGTTGAATTTCCAAATAAAAACGACTCGGAAAGACCGCTTGCCACTGTTTAGCCAAACAGGCTGCTCGCTCATAATTTCCAGCGACTAACGCCTGCCCAATATCACCTTCTTGCGCACCTGAAAGTACAATCAACCCTTCAGATAAGGCGCTTAACCACTCACCTTGAATCATAGGGACACCCTGATATTGACCTTCCTGATAAGCACGTGAAACCAGAGCAGACAGATTCATATACCCCCTATAATTCTGTGCTAACAAGGTCATCCTGAAGGGTGCGGTACAATCAGCATCATTATAAAGACAAATATCAACCCCTATAATGGGCTTAATCCCGGCCTTTTGTGCGGCACAGTAAAATTTAACTAATGAGAATAAGTTACTTTGTTCTGTTAATGCTACAGCTGGCATAGCCAGTTCAGTCAGACGCCCCATCAATGGCTTAATTTTAACGATGCCATCAACCAATGAGAATTCCGAGTGAACCCTTAAATGAATAAAATCAACTGCCACCGCCACTGTATCTATCCTATAACTTTGATTAAATGAATGAAAAGACAGATAATTTCAGCACTCCATCAATAACGACGACTGCTCTACATTGCCTTAATAAGTAAACGATTAACGGGAGTAAACGTAGGCCTATGAACGGCAGTTACCCCTAAAGCCTTAAGCTGTTGCACATGGTGCTGGGTCGGATATCCCTTGTGTTTGGAAAAACAATACCCTGGAAAAAGAACGTCATAAAAATTCATCTCCCGGTCACGGTGTACTTTTGCAATAATAGAGGCTGCTGATATCTCAGCAATCAATCGATCCCCTTGTACAACTGAATCCCCTTGACAAGGAATTTCCGGGTAACGGTTACCATCCACCCAAACCCAATCAGGGGTGGTGTGCAAGCCCTGATAGGCTCGCTGCATCGCTAATAATGTTGCCTGTAGAATATTTATCGATGTTATCTCACTGACTTCGGCGCGTCCTATGCTCCAATCTAAGGCCTTCTCTAAAATACACTGTGACAGTAATGTACGCCGCCTGGGAGAAATAGTCTTTGAGTCCTTGAGCCCTGCTATGGGGTTAGCAGAGTCTAGAATAACAATAGCCGCCACAACTGGGCCGGCAATACAGCCTCGCCCTACCTCATCAATACCGGCAACAATTGACGTGTCTAGATCCACGCAAATTAACGAAGAATGCCACGTGTGACATTACGCAAAAAATTAACCATATGAGACAATTCTGTACACTCACCTGCTATTTCTTCCATTTCATCAATAGCATCTTCTAACTTTAAGTTAGATTTATACAAAATCTTATAGGCCCGTCTTATTTGTTGCGTCACTTCAGGGGTGCAGCCAGAACGCTCCATACCCACAGAATTAATACCATGCGGACGTGTCGGTCGCCCACCCACCATGACAAAAGGAGGAACATCTTGGGTAATCGCACTGCCCATAGCCGAAAAGCTTAACCGACCAATTTTGGTGAACTGGTGAACCAAGGTAAACCCACCTAAAATAGCATAATCATCTAAACGCACATGCCCCGCCAATGATGCGCCATTAGCCATCGTCACATGATTGCCTACCACACAGTCATGTGCCACATGCGTATAAGCCATAAATAAATTATCATCTCCAATCTGGGTTATGGATTGATCTTGCTGCGTTCCGCGGTGAATCGTTGAAAACTCACGCACCGTATTTCGATCGCCTATTTCTAGCCGTGTCAATTCCTGCGCATATTTTTTATCTTGCGGGTCTTCACCAATCGAAGTAAATTGAAAAATTCGATTATCTTCACCTAAAGTGGTGGGCCCTTTTATAACCACATGGGGACCTATCACCGTCCCTTTTCCTATTTGAACATCAGAACCAATAATTGAAAAAGCACCAATAGAGACCCCTTCTTCAATCTCAGCATTACGATCAACAACAGCACTACTTTCTATCAATCCTCCGCCCTCGATGCTGCACACATAATGTTAGCACTGGCCACAAATTCGCCATCGACTTCTGCACGGCAGGAAAACGACCAAATATTACGTTTATCTTTAAGGTAGATAACCTCTAATTGCAACTGATCTCCTGGAACAACCGGACGTTTAAATCGCGCCTTATCCAAACCCACCAAATAATAGGTCACACCACGTCCTAATTCATCGGAAACGCTCTTGGATGCTAACAAACCGGTGGCTTGCGCTAATGCTTCCATAATTAAAACACCCGGCATAATAGCCTGATGCGGAAAATGACCCTGAAAAAAGGGCTCGTTATAGGTTACATTCTTAATTGCCAATAATCGTTTACCCGGCTCACATTCAACAACCCGGTCAACCATTAAGAATGGGTAGCGGTGCGGCAAAAACTCTTGAATTTCATGAATATCCAACGTCAATTTTCCTTATTTATCGGTAAAAAATATCGCCTTATTAACGGCGTTAATATACGCGTTGATTACAAGACTGTTCAATTCCCTTTCATTGCCGCCAATTTCTTTTGAACCAAGTCAGTGACATCCGCCTTTTCACCCACAAACAACACACCATCACGAATTAACAAATCAAAACCCTCTTCTTTACCTAAAGCTTGACTGGCTTCGTATATTTGTCGTTGTAATTTCTCCAACTCCTCATTACGACGACGAGAGAAATCTTCTCTGAATTCCCCCATAGAACGTTTTGCATCCCGTGTTTTGGTCAGAATTTCACGATCTATTTTGCGCTTTTCAGATTCGCTCATAATACTGGCATCACGTTTTAATTTATCTTCTAACGCTTTAATTTCTTTCTGTTGAGCCTGCAGGTGTTTCTCACGAGGCGCAAACTCTTTCTCTAAACTTTTTTTCGCAATTTGCATTTGCGGCGCCTTATCCAGCACTTTAAGTATGTTGACATAACCAATTTTTAACTCCGCATTGGCCACCCCTGAAAACAGCAATAAACTCATTACAACCACTAAATATCTACTCATTTTATCCTCGAAGTTTTTCGTAGTTAAATTTTTTTATAACCTTAGATTGGAACAAATTTTAACATAACCTCTGGCTAAATTTAAAAATTTGAACCCATGGAAAATTGAAACCTTTGCTCATCATCAGTTTCTTTTGTATTCATCGGCATCGCAGCACTCACCGTAATTGCCCCAAACGGTGACAACCAGGTTCCTGACAAGCCAAATGAGAATCGCATATACTCGGTATCAAAGCCGCCATCACTGACCATCCCGGCATCAAAAAAAGTTCCTAAGCGCATCGATTGGTTATCTTCAAAAAAGGGCACCGGAAACAACAGTTCTGCATTAGCCAGCACCTTGGTTGAGCCACCCCAAGGTCGCCCTTGGCTATCTTTTGGACCCACGGTATTATCATTAAAACCCCGCAGTGTCTGCACGCCACCGGCATAAAAATTCTGAAAGAACGGTAAATCCTGGGTATCGCCATAACCATCGCCGTAGGAAATTTCGCCTTTAACCCGAAAAGTTAAGTCTTTAGCAACCGGAAAATATTCCTGATGCTTATAGCCTAATTTGAAATAAGTAATATCACTACCGGGTACGGTTAATGAAGCCGAGAGCCGTTGCTGACGTCCGGAAGTCGGAAAAATAGCGCTATTAACCGTGTTATGACTCCAGCCAATCGCGCCCCCAAAAGTCGTATAACTACCCTCACTGCCTAATGCTTTGATCGCCTCAAAGACAGAACCCGACTCGCCATAATTTTTTAATGTTTGCTGATTAACATCTATATTAAAGCGTAGCCTATCGGTTTCATTGATGGGAATACCAAAGTTCATCGAAGCACCTGCTGTATCCATAGAAAAATAAGCGGTATTCGCATTTCTCGAATTGGTTTCACGCCAATTCAGGTTATAGCCTAAACTGATGCCCTCATCGGTAAAATAAGGATTATAAAAACCAAAACTGTAGACCGTCATCACATCACTGTTATTAAAATTAAGATCAACACGTTTTCCAGAGCCCAAGACATTGTTCTGCGACACGCTGGCATTTAAAACTAACCCTTGTGTTTGTGAAAAGCCAAATCCAGCCATCAAGTTACCGGACGCCTTTTCAAGCACCTTATAATTAACATCAATTTCATCAGCCGCTCCCACAACCGGCGGTGTCTCTACCATCACTTGCTCAAAAAAGCCCAATTGTTGCAAGCGTATTTTAGAACGCTCAATTTTTGTTGTCGAAGCAATAGCCGACTCCATTTGCCGCATTTCACGGCGCAACACTTCGTCTCGACTGGTCGTGTTACCGGCAATATTGACATGACGCACATAAACTTTCTTACCGGGATCAACAAAAAAAGTCATATCAATCGTCTTGCGATCATTATTAATCTCCGGGATCATATTGACATTGGCAAACACATACCCTTCTTCCCCTAATCGATCCGAAATGCTTTTAGACGTTTCGGTGGCACGCTTACGTGAAAACACTTCTTCAGGGCCAACGCTAACTAACTGAATGAGTTCTTCGGGACTAACAACCAAATTACCGGTTAATCGAACCTTATCTAAAGTGAATAAATCACCCTCATCAATATTAACGGTAATATAAATAGACTTCTTATCCGGCGTTATCGCAACTTGTGTGGAGTCAATTTTAAAATTAATATAACCTCGGTCCAAATAATAAGAACTTAAACGTTCTAAGTCAGCACCCAACTTTTGTTTGGAATATTGGTCATCTTTGCTATAAAAAGACAACCAATTAGACGTTGTCAGTTCAAACTCGTCCAGTAACTTCGCCATATCAAACTGACTGTTACCCACCACATTTATTTTCTTAATCGTGGCAACGCTACCTTCCGATATGTCAACCTTGATGCCGACACGATTACGCGTCAGGTTGGCAACCTCGGTCTCTAATCGCAGACCATATTTACCGTGACTAAAATACTGGCGCCGCAACTCTTTCTCGACTTGCTCAAGCACTTGACGGTTAAAAACCTTCCCTTCAGATAACCCAATTTTAGTCAGTGCTTCCCCTAACGCTTCATCGCTTAAATCAATATTACCCTTAAAAATAATCCTCGCAATGGAGGGTCGCTCTATAACATTAATCACTAAGGCATTACCTTCCCGAACCAGATTAATATCTTTAAAAAAACCCGTTTTAAACAACCCCTTCATCGTCGGTGCTATCTGATTCAGATAAAAACGCTGACCCACGGTAACCGGCAAATAATTATAAACCGTCCCGGCGGCAATACGCTGCAGGCCATTAACTTTTATTTCCTCAACAACAAAAGAATCTTCAGCTTTCACCGGTGCGATCACCGCGAAAACTAACACCAGATAAATAAGCGCTATAACTGCTTTCATAAGAATGACGTTTTAATACGACCCATTAGAATACTCAAAAAATTATAACGTAATATAACACTATAATCGGCTTATTAGCGGCAAATAATCAAGCCCTGCCAAAGCCAAAAGACAACACCTCAGAGATATCATCAACCCCTGCGCGTAACATTAACAACCGATCCATACCTATGGCAATTCCTGAACAGTGAGGCAATCCCTTTTCAAGCGCTGCGATCAACCGTTGATCTTTAACCGCCGCAGGCAAACCACCATGTTGACGATGCGCTATCTCACGGTTAAATCGACGGCTCTGTTCGACAGGGTCGCTCAGCTCAAAAAAACCATTGCCTAATTCAATGCCCTTAACAAACACCTCAAAACGTTCACATACCGTCTTATCATCTCGTTTCAATCGTGCCAATGATGCCTGACAGGCCGGATAGTCATAAACCATCACCAGAGGCGTGTTAACTAAAACCGGTTGCACCACACAAGAAAACAAAAAATCTAACCATGTGGAGCGATCCTGACCGCAAATTGACTTAGCATCCGGCAACTCAAACCGATCAGCTGCGGCACTAAAATCGGTTACCGATGCCGATAAAGGATCCACACCGACGGCATCTTTAAAGAGTGTTTTATAAGGCAGCTTACGCGCTTTCTGGTTGGCTAATGAAGGTAATAAAATCACCAATAAGTCAGCCGTCTCGTCCATTAGCGCATCAAGATCAAAGCCGATGCGATACCATTCCAATAAGGTAAATTCAGGATTATGAAACCGTCCCACTTCACCTTTCCTAAAGGCCTTAGCTAATTGAAAAATGGAACCACTACTCGCTGCCAGCAACCGCTTCATAGCAAATTCTGGCGACGTTTGAAGAAACAACCTATGCTGTTTTAATCCACTCTGATCGTGCGTTTCAAAAAACTGAATAGTCGGCTCAGTACCACTCGCCTGACTTAACAGCGGCGTTTCCACTTCCAAAACACACCGGCTTTTAAAAAATGCTCTAATGGAGGCATAAACCTGTGCCCGTAACTGCAAAACCTCTAGCGAACAACTCGGCTCCCAAAAAAGTTCGCTATTATTCCTTTGATCGCCCAACATATTCCCCTTTACGGGTATCAACCTTAATAAGCTCACCTATCTGAACAAATAAAGGCACCCGAACAACGGCACCGGTTTCCAATGTCGCCGGTTTTCCACCCCCTCCTGACGTATCTCCTTTTAAGCCCGGATCAGTTTCGGTAATAGTCAATTCTACAAAATTAGGCGGTGTAACTGATAAAGGCTGATCATTCCATAAAGTCACCGTACAAACATCTTGATCTTTGAGCCATATTTTAGCATCGCCCAATGCTGTTTCGCCGGCAGAATATTGCTCAAACGTATCAGGTACCATGAAATGCCAAAACTCTCCATCGTGATAAAGAAACTGCATTTCAATTTCGACGACGTCGGCCGCTTCAACAGATTCACTGGATTTAAACGTTCTTTCTATCACACGACCCGTTTTCAGGTTCCTGATTTTAACGCGGCTAAAGGCTTGACCTTTTCCGGGTTTAACAAACTCATTCTCAATAATTGAACAAGGATCATTATCAAGCATGATTTTTAATCCCCCTTTAAATTCATTGGTACTGTAACTGGCCATGATACCCTCTTAGAATAAGATTCAAAAAACTAGCCATTATAATCCCTCTCACAACAAACGGCTATTTATCCCGCCACCAAAGAAATAAAATTATTGCTAACGCCTAATACTATGCTATATCGTCTACGCACTTTAAACGCACCTTTTAAGGCAACATCCCTCTATCTACAAAGCCTCTAACTATGACTACCGTATCTATGTCAACACTACTTAACACGCCTCAAAACTGGCAACAGCAATTAGCAAAGGCCTTTACCGATATAACCGAGCTCTGCCAATTTCTGAATCTCGACCCTAAAGACCTTCCAGTTTCTCAACAAGCCGCCCAAAAATTTTCATTGCGCGTACCACGCAGTTACGCTAACCGTATCAAAAAAAATGACCCTAAAGACCCCTTGCTCCTTCAGATACTGCCTATCACCCACGAGCTTCTCAGTAATATGCACTACAACAACGATCCGGTCGGCGACCTCAACGCTATTGCTGGTCGCGGCATTATCCACAAGTACCATGGCCGGGCATTACTTATCAATACCGGAAGCTGCGCGATTAATTGCCGTTATTGTTTTCGAAAAGAATTCCCTTACGCTGATCAGCACCTGAGCCGAGATGCTCAAAGCAGCGCCCTTGATTATTTACAAAAACACCCGAGCATTTCCGAGATTATTCTGAGTGGCGGCGACCCACTCATTCTTAACGACGCACGCTTAAAACAGTTATTGAGCGCCTTAAAAAAAATAAAACACATCAAACGAATCCGTATTCATAGTCGTGTCCCTATTGTTTTACCAGAACGCATAACCCCCGAACTCATTAGCCTCTTAAACCAAACGGATAAAAAAATCATCATCGTATTACATTGCAATCATCCCAATGAAATAGATCATTCTGTTCGAGCGATCACGAAACAGTTCATTCAACATGAATACACCGTTCTTAATCAGTCCGTGTTATTAAGAAACATCAATAATTCCGTTGAAACCTTGGCGCAACTCAGTGAAACATTGTTCGAGGCCAATATTCAGCCCTACTACCTCCACTTACTGGACAAGGTCACGGGCACAAAGCATTTTGATGTCCCATTAGAAGAAGCCATCATGTTAGTCAATGCACTGAGAAACACCCTGCCGGGGTATCTGGTTCCACAATTGGTACAAGAACAACCTGGGAAACCGGCTAAAACAGTGATCAACCTTCAACCAACACCCGAGTCAGAATAGACTTTATTTTTTCTGATTAGCGACACCGTGCGGGACATGGGCTGAAAGCACATGTTTGCCCGCAGAATCGCAATGTCCCTTTTGATCATCAAAAAAAATATCCGCACCAAACGCATCCAGAAAAGGCCCTTTTTCTCGCCCGCCTAAAAACATCGCCTCATCAATTCGAATATTCCAGGCTCTAAATGTACGGACAACACGCTCATGCGCAGGCGCTGCACGCGCTGTCACCAAGGCCGTTCGAATAGGCACGGACTCCTCACCAAAATGGCTTTGCACCCGATGTAACGCGGCCAAAAAGTTCTTAAATGGACCGCCACTTAAGGGCTGGTCAGCCGCCAGACGCTCATTCTCCGTAAAGGCGGCAAGCCCTTGCTCTTGAAAAATGCGTTCTGATTCATCTGAAAATAGAACGGCATCGCCATCAAACGCAATCCGTAATTGATCCGGGTGTTTATCATTGCTTGCTGGAGATAATATAGTCGCGGCCGCATAGCCGGCATTTAAGGTATTGACCACATCGTCAGCGTTGGCTGATAAAAAAAGATCCGCTCCAAAAGCCGGAATATAAAGATAGGGTGAGCGCCCACTAGAAAAAACAGCGCGTGTTATTGCAAGATTGTGGGCCGCTATCGCATTAAAAATACGCAACCCCGTATCGGCACTATTTTGTGAAATTAAAATAACTTCAACCAAGGGCTCATCGGGGAAACAATCATTAAGTGAGAGTAATTTTTTAACCAGCCGGTAACCAAAGCCCGGTTCTAGTGCCTTATTCTCATGCTCAATCTGATAACGACAAAAAGCATCTTTTCCTTCCGTTTCAAAAACATGATGAGATTCATCCAGATCAAAAAGTGCTCGTGATGATATTGCTACAACCAGTTTCTTAGCCACGATTCAAGCCTCCCGACACAGAAAATAACAATGCTTATTAACAACTATACAGCATTCCCTATTCCACTTGGGCCACCCAAGCGAGCTTAAATGCCAACATTGTTCGGGTTTGTTCCGCATAAGCTTCAGCATCCTTTTTACCGGTAAAGCCACCGATATAAAGCCGATACCAGGTTACGCCCGTTACTTGTACCGCCGAAATTGCAACCTGTATACCTTGTTCAAATAATTTCATCGCCTGCTCCTGTGCAACCGCTTTTTCTTTAAAAGAAAACAAACTAACAATCCACTGCCCTGTTACAGGTTGCTCTATAACTAACCGATCATTCGCTACTGGTGCTTGCTCCTTAGCTCTTTCTTCCCATTGCAACAAGCGCGCTTCAACTTCAGCAATAGCCTTTAAAGAAGCAACCGAATCAGAAGATACCTGAGCCGTTTTAAGAACACTTTCCACCTGCTCTGATAATAATTGAATTTTATACGATAAGGTGTTTTGCTTCTCCGTTAATCCGGTTAAATCCTCTGATGAATCCTTATTAGTCAATATATTGACCTGCGAATACAGCGAGGCCCCTAAAAAAACAAAAACAATAAGTAAAATCATATTAACCCACGACAACGTCAATGCCCTTGCACTGGCTATCTGACTTTTTTCAATGCTTTGCCTTTCGTAACTCTGCATTCGCCCATCTAATCGGAGTAATGCTTCGTCTGTTTCACGTTGCAGATGCTCTACATGCGTTTTATTGCCCTGATTACGCTCGCTAACGTCTTCTTTCAAAGTATCAGAATCTGGCACTTCATAATCAAACGCTGGAAATTCTTCATCCTTTCCATCATTCTGATTGTTCTTATCTTTCATCTTAACCACCTCTTCCTTTTGGAGCACCCGTAACCAATACACTATTAACTATTCTAAACCAACCACCACAGCGCCCATCGCCCACCCAAATAATACTATGGCACGAGACTTTCAGGTAATGAATTCATTACCTGAACCCTATTAAAAATAGTAATCTAATCTTATCCCCCAAATAGTTAGTATCACGGTATGATAATAGTCAGAACAATCCTTGATCTTTTTTGCTATTTTTTGATTAAACTATGCTGACCCTTGCCATTGGAAAAAGCGTTACTGACTTTGAAATTACTGCCACTAACGACAATCTCATAAAACTATCAGATTTACGGGGAAAAAAAGTTATCCTTTACTTTTACCCAAAGGATAATACCCCAGGCTGCACGACTGAAGGGCAAAATTTTCGCGATCAAATCGCAGAATTTACCGCCCATAATACAATTATCTTTGGAATCTCCAGAGACACGCTCCGCACCCACGAAAACTTCAAAACCAAGCATCAATTCCCTTTTGAATTACTGTCTGATACCGATGAAACCCTGTGTAACCTTTTCGATGTTATTAAAATGAAAAACATGTATGGCAAACAAGTTAGAGGCATAGAACGCAGTACATTTCTAATAGATGAAAACGGTATATTAGTTAAAGAATGGCGAAAAGTCCGAGTCAAAGAGCATGTCAATACCGTACTCACACACCTAAAAGAACGGGACTAAAGCCAGCATTCAAACGCAGTAAATCAATCAGACCAACACGCTCACATTGCTACCTTCTGGTCTTTCACTTTTGGCCAAGCCGTCAATACCGCCTGCACAACCGTTGCCAAGGGAATGGCAAAAAAGACCCCCCACATCCCCCAAATCCCACCAAAAAAAAGAATCGCTACAATAATCGCTATCGGGTGAATATTGACCGCTTCTGAAAATAATAACGGCACTAAAACCACGCCATCAATCGCCTGTATGATCGAATAGGCAACTGCCGCATAAATAAACTCAGAAGAAAACCCCCATTGAAATAATGCCACCCCTAAAACCGGTAACGTCACTAACGTTGCGCCGACATAGGGAATAATGACCGACAATCCCATAAAAACAGCCAACAACATTGAATAATTTAAGCCAATAATACTAAAGGTCAGAAAACTCGCCGCCCATAAGAGTAACACCTCAAAAAATTTACCCCGAATATAACGACCAATTTGGATATCAACCTCCTTCCATACGCGCAAAGATAATAACCGTTCTTCAGGTAAAAACCGACCAAACCAAACCAGAATTTTTACTTTATCTTTTAATAGAAAAAAGACAACTACAGGAAGTAAGATAAGAAAAATAACCGCTGTGACAACGCTCACCAAAGAAGCCGCAGAGACTGACAAAACATCTTGGCCATACTGAATAATTTCTCTTTGTAACGATTGCATAATTTCCAAAACCTGCTCTTGATTCACCAAAGCAGGATACATCTCCGGCAAACTCATGACTTTCAGTTGTAGTGCTGAAATCATATTCGGAATTCGCTCAATCAACTGAATGGTTTGTTTATAAACCATCGGAATCAACACAAACAAAACAAACCCTAAAAAGGCTATAAATGCCGAAAAAACAACTAAGACACAAGGCAAGCGTGGCAAATCTTTTGTCTCAGCATAATGAACAATACCTTCCAACAAATAAGCTATCACAATTGCTGCAAAAACAGGCAATAACAAATCGGCCAACAAATAAATCAGACCAAATCCAGCAAATAAAATAATCGCCAAATTAGCCGCTTGCAGATTAGGCAATAAATGCTTAATCCAGTCTTTAAAAATATTCGATTGTGAAAACTCAGGGGGCGTTGTCATTATTAAGTAGCCAAAAATGTTTTTATTAAAATACTATCATCAGATTAAAACTCGAAACATCATAAACCATAAGCCGTGCGGTATAAATGTAATTTTAACGTGTTTCTTAGCAAAACGTTGTTAGCACTCAAAAAAGCGCTCAGAGACAAGATCCCCCCCATTTAAAAAACCATCGCCACCCGAAATTTCTTATCCCTATAACAAATACTTTTTATTTCACTTACGCGCTCTTTTAGCACCTTTATTTTCTCCTTTCTTTCCAATAAGTTAGCCTAATTAGGCACAACTTATCCACAATAACAACACAACTAAAACACACTATGTTGTGTTTTTTTATTTACAAACCACAATATAGTGTATAATCACCCGTAACAAACATTATGGTTGTAGTGGTAGCTGAAATCACTTTAGTGCATTGCACCCCAGCCGATGACAGGACATAGAATACAGACAAGCCGCGTGTGCTGCCATCTCAAGCACCACGAATCATCACCGCAAATAACGAATGATTCTTAAAATACCGGCAACATGAAAGATAGAATATCGCATTAATTTTTTGGAGGACTTATGGATACAGAAACAACACCCACGGAAGTAAAAACCACAACCCCGACTCCAGAGCCCTTGACGCCTGCACCGGAATTTACCGCCATGACCCCCGGTGAAATACACGTTATCAGACGTAATGGCAAAGTTACGGCCTTTGACGCTAATAAAATTTCTGTAGCCATTACCAAATCTTTTCTAGCCATTGAAGGCAGGCATGCGGCTGCCAGTGACCGTATCCACGAAAATGTTGCTCACCTAACAACGCAAGTTAATTCAGCACTGACGCGTCATTTATCCGGCGGCGGCACCATTCATATTGAGGATATTCAAGATCAGGTCGAATTAGCCTTAATGCGAAGCGAGCACCACAAAGTGGCTCGCGCCTATGTTTTATACCGTGAAGAACACGCCAAGTTACGTGCCGATAAAAAACAATCTGATGATATCGCCCCGACTGATACAGACATCACGCTAACGGTTACGACCTCTGATGGCAACAAAAAACCTCTAGATACTGAGCGACTCAAAGAAATCATTACCGATGCCTGTCAAGGACTTGATGATATTGACCCTGAAATTATTTTTCATGAATCAATACGCAATATGTTTGATGGTGTTTCCGAAAACGATGTGGGTAAAACATTAGTCATGAGTGCGCGCTCACATATCGAAAAAGAACCCAATTACTCATTTGTAGCCGCCCGGTTACTTATGGACAATTTTCGCAGCGAAGCCCTGTCATTTATCAACCAATCGAGCCACACGGCTACCCAACAGGAAATGTCACAACAGTATCCGGCATTTTTTACAAATTATATCAAACGCGGTGCTGACTTAGAATTGCTCGACAAGACACTCAAACAATATGATTTAACTCAATTAGGCGAAGCCTTACGGCCCGAACGTGACTTACAGTTTACCTACCTTGGCCTACAAACTTTATACGACCGCTATTTCATCCACCACCAAGAGACTCGTTTTGAATTACCGCAGGCCTTTTTCATGCGCGTTGCTATGGGTTTAGCTATTAATGAAATTAACCGTAACGAGCGTGCAATTGAGTTTTATAACCTGCTCTCTAGTTTCGATTTCATGAGTTCAACACCCACTCTCTTTAATTCAGGTACACTTCGTCCACAATTATCATCCTGTTACTTAACCACGGTCCCTGATGATTTAGACGGTATTTTTAGCGCGATAAAAGATGATGCCATGTTGTCAAAATATGCCGGCGGTTTAGGCAATGACTGGACTCGTGTCCGCGCCATGGGTTCACATATAAAAGGAACCAATGGGAAATCTCAGGGTGTAGTTCCGTTCCTAAAAGTTGCCAACGATACCGCTGTAGCCGTTAACCAGGGCGGTAAACGCAAAGGGGCAATGTGTGCTTATCTAGAAAGCTGGCATTTGGATATTGAAGAATTTCTTGATCTGCGAAAAAACACCGGTGATGACCGCCGCCGTACACATGACATGAATACCGCAAACTGGGTGCCTGACTTATTCATGCAACGCATCGCCGAAGAAGCTGAATGGACCTTGTTTTCTCCTGAAGAAACACCGGATCTACACGACCTGTATGGCGAGGCCTTTGAAGAAGCCTATGTTCGTTACGAACAAAAAGCAGATTGCGGTGAAATAACAAACTTCAAACGCCTGCCAGCCGCCTCGTTATGGCGAAAAATGCTCTCCATGCTCTTTGAAACTGGCCACCCTTGGATTACCTTTAAAGACCCTTGTAATATCCGTTCACCGCAACAACATACCGGCGTTGTACACAGTTCCAATCTCTGCACAGAGATCACATTGAATACCTCTGACAGTGAAATCGCTGTTTGCAACTTAGGATCAGTCAATCTACCGGCGCATACGACAGAACAAGGCTTAGATCTTGAAAAACTACAAAAAACGATCAAAACAGCGATGCGGATGCTAGATAATGTCATCGACTATAACTTCTACAGCGTACCGCAGGCTCGACACTCTAACTTACGACATCGTCCTGTCGGCTTAGGACTTATGGGCTTCCAAGATGCCCTTTATAAGCTAGGCCATGCTTATAGCTCTGAAGACGCTGTTACTTTCGCGGATCGTTCGATGGAAGCTATCAGTTATTATGCTCTTGAAGCTTCTTCTGAATTAGCCCAAGAACGGGGTAGCTATTCAACCTTTAAAGGCTCGTTATGGGAACGAGGCATTCTCCCTATCGATTCCATAGCGCTATTAAAACAACACCGTAGCAAATTCTTACAAGTCGATGAATCACAAACACTCGACTGGGATCACTTACGTGATCGAATTAAAAAACACGGTATTCGTAACTCAAACACGATGGCCATCGCGCCCACCGCAACTATTTCCAATATTTGTGGTGTTTCCCAATCGATTGAGCCGACTTATCAAAACTTATTTGTAAAGTCTAACCTATCCGGTGAATTTACCATTGTAAATCCTTATCTGGTGAGTGAATTAAAAAAACGCAACCTTTGGGATGACGTCATGATTAACGATCTTAAATATTATGATGGCAGTGTGCAGAAAATTGCCCGTATTCCTGACGATCTCAAACAACTCTACGCCACCGCTTTTGAAATCGATTCTCGCTGGCTTATTGAAGCAGCCTCTCGCCGTCAGAAATGGATAGACCAAGGACAATCACTTAACTTATATATGTCCGAACCCAATGGTAAAAAACTCGATACCATTTATAAGCTAGCTTGGTTGCGTGGTCTTAAAACCACTTATTATTTGCGCAGTATGGGCGCTACACATGTAGAAAAAAGCACGCTTTCTGACAATAAACTAAACGCAGTTCAAGTCACACCAGACGCAGATAATGAACCCAAAGTTTGTTCCATTCTTGACCCAGAGTGTGAAGCATGCCAATAAATAATAATCATTCTCAGCAACCATTCTATTTAAACATCAGGGAGATAACGTAATGCACAACTGGAATGATGATCCTTTTGCAGACTTAAGTGACAACCTACCACCCAAAACCAGCGAACGCACTCTGGAAAACAGCCCGGCTAAAGGCGCTATTATTGAAACGGCAACGCAATCATTATCAGCAGCGCCTGCCTCAGTTGAAGAACACACGGGTACAACCGGACTGGAAAAAATTGAAATGGGTGCCCGCCGCATTCAGGTCGATGATAAAAAAATTATCAATTGCCGCGCTGATTTGAATCAATTAGTGCCCTTTAAATATGATTGGGCTTGGCAGAAATACCTTGATGGCTGCGCTAATCACTGGATGCCTCAAGAAGTCAATATGACTGCTGATATCGCTTTGTGGAAAAGTAGCGATGGCTTAACTGAAGATGAGCGTATGATCATCAAACGTAACCTAGGCTTCTTTTCTACGGCAGACTCCTTAGTTGCTAATAATCTGGTACTGGCTGTCTACCGCCACATCAGTAATCCTGAATGCCGTCAATACCTTTTACGTCAGGCTTTTGAAGAGGCTTTACATACTCATGCCTATCAATATGTCATAGAATCGTTAGGCATGGATGACGGTGAAATTTTCAATATGTACCGGGAACTGCCGGCCGTAGCTCGTAAAGCTGAATGGGCGCTTCCGTTCACACAACATTTAAGCGACCCAAATTTTCATACCGGTACAGATGAAAATGACCAAATGCTGTTACGCGAACTCATTGCCTTTTATGTCATCTTTGAAGGTATTTTCTTTTATGTCGGATTTGCCCAAATTCTATCCATGGGTCGACGTAATAAAATGACCGGTACAGCAGAACAGTTCCAATACATTCTTCGCGATGAATCTATGCATATGAATTTTGGCATTGATGTCATCAACCAAATCAAACTTGAGAACCCACATCTATGGACCGAAACCTTTAAGGAAGAAATAATAAACATTATTCATGAAGCGGTAGAGATTGAAATACAATATGCCTATGACACCATGCCACGCGGTGTTTTAGGATTAAATGCCCCCATGTTTAAGGAATACCTTCATTTTATTGCCAACCGTCGTTGCAGCCAAATAGGACTCCCTGAGCAATACCCCGGCGCTCAAAACCCGTTCCCTTGGATGTCCGAGGTCCTTGATTTGAAAAAAGAGAAAAACTTCTTTGAAACACGCGTAACCGAATATCAAACGGGGGGTGCTTTGTCTTGGGACTAAAGCAACTTTTGACGTCAGTTGGAGGACTTCCACCTGACGTCATTATTTTTTCCTAAAAAAATTCACGTATTCAATGCCTCTCAAGGACATGGATTAGGCCATTTTCGGTGAATAGCATCAATCGCCGCTATCAAGTCATCACTTAAATCGACCGTTGTGCTATCCAGATTTTGCTGTAATTGTTCCAAAGACGTGGCTCCTATAATCGTCGCAGCTACAAAGGAGCGACTGTTTACAAAAGCTAAAGCCATTTGACTAGGCGTTAGCCCCGCTTCCTGGGCCAAATTCACATAAGCCTCTGTTGCTTTAACGGCCATTTCATTAGAGTAACGCTGATAACTCGGAAATAGAGTAAGCCGTGCATTGTCAGGTTGTTGATTAGCCAAATATTTACCACTTAAAACGCCAAATGCTAACGGTGAATACGCCAATAAAGCCACTGTCTCTCGATGAGAGACTTCCGCTAATGCAACCTCATAGCTTCGATTCAACAAATTATAAGGGTTTTGTATACTGGCGATTCGCGGCCCGACACCGCCTTGACTGAGTTGGAGATATTCCATAGTTCCCCAGGCTGTTTCATTAGAAACACCTATCGCTCGTACTTTACCCGATGCTACAAGCGCATTCAGTACCGATAATGTCTCTTCAATCGGTGCGGCACTGTCATCGGGTTGATGCTGATAGCCCAATCGGCCAAAAAAATTAGTATTTCGATCCGGCCAGTGTATTTGATAAAGATCAATAACATCCGTATTCAAACGCATCAAACTATCATTTAAGGCCAATTCAATATTACGCTGATTGAGCCGGGTATAGCCCCCTCTCACATAGGGCATAAAGTCATCGGCTTTACCAATAACTTTGGTTGCCAAGATAATGCGATCGCGGTTCTGACGCTGTTGAAACCAGCGCCCGATAATAGTTTCTGTATGACCAAAAGTTTCAGCACGGGGTGGAATAGAATACATTTCTGCCGTATCAATAAAATTAACCCCATAATCCACTGCCTTATCAAGTTGATCATGCCCTTCTTGTTCGGTATTTTGCTCACCAAAAGTCATGGTTCCCAAACACAATTCACTAACCCTTAATTCGGTTTGTCCTAATTGATTATATTTCATCGTGATTTCATTAATTCAACGTGATAAAAAACTGATATCCCAATGCGACCATAACCACCAAGCACACCATTAACCATCCAAGTGTATTCATATATTGCCTAATTAAACGATCTAAACGCTCACCACCCCAACCAATCAAGCCTGCTACTAAAAAAAAACGCGCTCCTCTTCCCAAAATAGAGGCAACGACAAAGGGTAAAAAAACCAAGCCAAAAGCACCCGAGGCAATAGTAAAAACCTTATAGGGAATAGGCGAAAACCCCGCCAAAAAAACCGCCCACACCCCCCACTGCTCAAACCAACTCTGGACACGAATAAACGATGCGCCATAAACACTGTTTTGCAACCATGGCATGACCCAATCAATGGCATATAAACCAATCATATAGCCAAGAACACCGCCTAATACCGAGGCAACTGTAGTCAACAATGCAAAAAACAACGCTCTTTTAGGCTGAGATAAGGACATGGGGGCCAACATGACATCCGGTGGTAATGGAAAAAAAGACGACTCCGCAAAACTTAAAATAAACAAATACTTAACGGCATGACGATGCTGCGCCCACAACAGCATAGACTCATAGCAACGCTCAAAGAACACTACCGCCTCCCCTGCACAAATGGAACAAAACTCACTGCTTCAATATTTTCAATATCAAAACCTGTAGCCGTCTTGACTACCTTTTGTAAGGTCTGATCGCCTTGCGGACCGACAGGAATAATCATAACCCCACCTTCTTTCATTTGCTGCAACAACCCTTTCGGAATTTCTGTGGGCGCTGCCGCTACCAAAATACCCTCATAAGGTGCAAAATCAGGCCAGCCCCAGCCCCCATCGCTGTGTAAATATTTAATATTCCTAATCGATAAATCCATCAGCAATTTACTGGCTTTCTTTTGTAGCGGTAAAATTCGCTCCACTGAATAAACTTGATCTACCATTTGCGCCAAAACAGCTGCTTGATAACCACACCCGGTTCCAATCTCCAAAACACTTCCCGTTACCCCATGATCGACTAATACCTCAGTCATTTTGGCGACAATATAGGGCTGAGAAATAGTTTGATTATAGCCAATCGGCAATGCAACATCTTCATAAGCGCGGCTAGATAACGCTTCATCCATAAACAAATGCCGCGGCGTATCCCTCATGACATTAAGAACACTATGATTACTGATCCCCTGCTCCGTTAACCGATCAATCATGCGATTTCTGGTGCGGCGAGATGTCATACCGATACCCTCACGTGTTTTCATGTTGTGACCGTCCCATCAATCCACTCTGATAAATCATCCATTAACTCATAACGCGTCAGGTCAAGTTGTAACGGTGTAATGGAAACATAATTATTTCTTACTGCATCAAAGTCGGTTCCAAAACCATCATCACGCGCTAAACCCGGCGGTCCCACCCAATAAATAGGCCGCCCCCGCGGGTCTTGGGATTTAATCACCGGTTCAGATTTATGCCGCTGACCCAAACGCGTCACTTGATAACCTTTTAATTCAGCAACGGGAATATCTGGAACATTAACATTCAAAACCACATCCTGCGCCAACGGTTTTTCTTGAATGCGCCGTAAAAGATAAACTGCAACTTCTGCCGCTGTTTCAAAATATTGTGGTTCATTCGATGCTAAAGAAATCGCTATCGCCGGGAATCCTAAAAACCGTCCTTCCGTGGCTGCAGCCAAGGTGCCTGAATACAACACGTCGTCCCCCATATTAGCGCCATGGTTAATACCCGCAATCACCATATCAGGCTCTGTTTCAATAAGCCCTGTGATCGCAAGATGAACACAATCAGTCGGCGTACCATCTACTTTATAAAAATTAGGCTCTATCTCAGAAGCTCTCAGTGGCAACTCTAAGGTCAGGGAATTACTAGCAGCACTCCTATTTTTATCCGGTGCAACAATGGTTATATCCGCTCGTTCTTTTAAGGCTGCCGCCAGCACTAACAACCCCTTAGCAAAATAACCATCATCATTACTCAACAAAATTTTCATAACTATTCGCTCAATCCCTCAAAAAACGCTAAAATTAACTATCTCCATTAACAACGCTATTGTACTTTTCTAAAACCTCCATTACCTTTTAAAACCCCCATGGTCCGTGAAAAAAAAACCTCTGATGAAGATATGGCGCTGTTTAGAAAAACAGTCGGGAAGGTAAAATCCATTAAAAATGACCGACTTCATTTTCATAAAACCTCCAAACCAGCAGTTATCTCGAAACCACCCAACGCTGACTATTATCAAACATTTCATGATACACCGAACGATACCGTTGACCTACTCGGTGACGCTGATAATTTGGCGTTTTTAGCCCCGGGGCTGCAAAAAAATATCTTGAAAAAAATGCAAAAAGGTTTTTTTGGAATAGATGCCGAACTCGATTTACACGGTCTGACCCGAACAGAAGCCAAAAATCACCTAACGCAGTTCCTCCACGACTGTATTCTAGAACATTGCCGTTGCATTCATATTATTCATGGTAAAGGCTATCGATCCCCCAACCAAAAACCCATTCTCAAAAACAGCCTCAATCAGTGGTTAAGACAACACGCTCATGTCCTTGCCTTTTGCTCCGCCCCTCGTCATGCGGGTGGCACCGGTGCAGTCTATGTTTTGCTCAGTTTAATGGATAAACACAGCCAATAACACCAGCCCAAGAATAATTCGGTACCAAATGAAAGGCATCACCCCGACGCGTTCTAAGAACCTTAAGAACCAAGCAATTGACAGATAAGCGACTACGGCTGAAACGACTACACCCACCGCCATAAACTCCCAAACCACCGGTACCGATGATTGATAAAGTTCAATAGTTTTAAGTAACCCAGCTAAAACAATAACAGGAATAGACAATAAAAAAGAAAATCGTGCCGCCTGACCTCGGGTCAGGCCCAGTAACAACCCCGCTGTTATCGTAATGCCTGAACGCGACGTTCCAGGGATTAACGCAAGCGCCTGAAAACAACCCACTATCAAGGCCTCTTTAATTGTAAGCGTAATACGTCTCTCAGTAGCTTGTCGACTTGCCCAAGCTAGCAAAACTGCAAATAAAATTGTCGCAACAGCAATCACTAACGGGGAGCGTAATAAATGGTCAACTCCATCCGAAATTGCAAGACCCACCAACCCCACCGGGATCGTTGCAAGAATAACCGACCAGGCGAGTTGCGAATCGTCTGAATTTTGTTTTTTCGTCACCGATGCAACCCACGCAACCACCAAACGAAAAACGTCCCGACGATAAAAACCAACAACAGCAAACAAGGTCCCCAGATGAACAGCAACATCAAAGGCTTGCCCTTGATCTTCCCACCCTAAAACGACCGGCATTAAAATAAGGTGTGCCGAACTTGATACCGGTAAGAATTCGGTCACACCTTGCAAAAAAGCTAACGCAAATGCCTGTAAAAAGTCCATACTAATTCCTAATGACAATAATTTCTTTTAATAGCGCTGTGGCATAACTGCCTGCTGGTAAGAAAAATGATAATCTTAGCGTTTGCACATCCGTAAAAGCCCACGTTAAATTGTCAACGACAACCCGCAACGCTCTGCGTCCTATTTTTAAATCCATCGCCTCTAGACCGTCTCTCAGTTCCGAGTACTGAGTCAATATTGTCTGCTCTATGTGCCACGCATCACCGTGTTCGGGCACATTACCGAGCCCCCACAAGCACCCGGTTGGATGAAGTTCTAGGGCTGAAACACGCGCCGTTAAGACGCTGTCAACTACATCTGTTCGGAAGAAGCTATTGGAGCCTTCAAATTGTAATACATCCCCTGCTACAACCTGATTCCAGTTCTCCAACTCAATTCGTCGCGCCAAAATACAATTAAAAATAAATGACCGAGCCGCTGACAAATAGAGACTGCGTTGATTTCTTTTGAATGTCTGTCCTTGAAATAAGGATAGTGCTTTTTCAATATTCTTACCCTGATGCCCAAAACGTTGGGCACCGTAGTAATTAGCGATGCCTCCTACAGCAATCGTATTTAACACATGCTCAGTGTGCTTAACATCCCCGTCCCATTGACGAATCATTAAACTAAATTTATTGCCTGTTAAGACACCCCGCTTTAACTTTTTATGATGCCGGGTTATATCAATCAGACTTATGTTTTCTTGGTCCCAGTGCTGCCAATCGGGCATCGGTTTTCCAGGCAACCAAATACTAAACCATTGCCGAGTCACCGCCTGCCGATCTTTTAAGCCAGCGTAACCAACATCACGTGCCAAAACACCGGCAAATTTCGCCAGTTGACGGGCGACATAATCAGTATTTTCCCCACGTTTTTCAATAAAAAGAAATAGATGTTCACCTTCCCCACTCGGGGTGAAGGGCAGGACCTCTTCGACCTTAAAGTCTTCTGGCGATTGACGAATAAGACCGGCCCCCGGTGGACCGCCATAGGTATTGGGCCAGTCCGGAAAATTAATCACTGAAAGAGCCTTAACTGATGAGAAAATAAGGTAGGCGCAATAAGGATAACACCCTAAGCCACGTAATTAGGATAATCCCTCGCTCATCAACACAACGGCCTGAACAGCAATCCCCTCGCTACGCCCTTCGAAACCAAGGTGCTCAGTGGTAGTTGCCTTCACATTAATACAATCTAACGCTACGTTCAGATCTCGGGCAATATTATTTCTCATGGCATTAATATGGGGTGCCATTTTGGGTGCTTGGGCGATAATGGTAATATCTGCATTGACTAAACCATAGCCTTTTTCAACAACAATACTATACACATGCTTCAATAAGACACGACTATCCGCCCCCTTAAACGAAGGGTCTGTATCGGGAAAATGATGACCTATATCGCCCAAAGCAACCGATCCTAACAACGCATCAGACAAAGCATGAAGAACAACGTCACCGTCTGAATGCGCCGCAATACCCTTATCAAAATCAATGGTTACGCCGCCCAAAATAACATCACCTTCTTCTTGAAACCGGTGAACATCATATCCTTGACCAATTCTTATCATTCTTGCTCCATATAAAATTTTGCCAGTATCAAATCTTCCGGACGGGTAATTTTAATATTACCGGGTTGCCCTTCAACAATTTTCGGTTGCAAACCATTTAATTCAAACGCACTGGCTTCATCAGTGACAACTTGACCTTTCTCTGCGGCTAGTTGTAAAACCTTTTTTAACACACCGTAACGAAACATTTGAGGTGTTAAAGCGCGCCAGACTCTATTCCTGTCCACCGAATCAACGATCTGTCCCTGCATTACATTCTTTAAGGTATCATGCGATGGCAGTGCCAAGATGCCTCCCACAGGATCGCTTTTAAGGGTATTAATCAAGCGATGAATATCGGCCACCTTGATACACGGTCTTGCTGCATCATGCACCAAAACCCAATCATTATCAGAGGCCTTACCAACCAAAGCATTTAATGCCGACAACACTGAGTCAGCGCGTTCTCGCCCACCCTCTGCACGAATAATTTTTTCCTGCTGCGAACAAGGCAATGTTGGCCAATAAGGGTCTTCTGATGAAATAGCCACGGCGATTCCCGCAAAACAATTAGCCTCCAGCAACTGAAATAAAGTTTGTTCTATAACAGTCTGATCGCCAAGTAACAAATATTGTTTCGGACGATCAGACTGCATTCGTTTACCCACACCAGCAGCCGGAACAACCCCCCAAAACTTTACTGACTCACTCATAAATACTCAATATGTAGAAACCATAATTAGGAAAGAATCTGAACCCGTCGTCATTTGAAAACAGCGATGACTATTGAGATAAACTTAATTGATGACCACCGTCAATAATCTTAGATTATTGACGGTGCGTGACCGACGAAGATTCAGCCTGAAGATATTGATAAAACGTTTCTTCCTTTCCAATCATACCCAATTCATTTCGGGCTCTCTCTTCAAGGGCTTCATCGCCCTTTCTTAAATCCAAAACCTCACGATAAATGCGATCATTCCGCATTTTCTTAAGCAAATCTTGTTGACTCAAAATATCAATCTGCTGCTGATACTCGCTAATTTGCTGCAAACTTCCTTCACCAAATATCAGCCGGTATTGTAACATCACCGTTAACAGACTAATGAGCCCCAACAAAATACGCATCGTTTGGGTTTAAACTAACCAGCCTAATTTAAGCCAACATTTTAAAAGCACTTCTGCCAGCATAACGTGCTTTAGCGCCTAATTGTTCTTCTATTTTCATGAGTCGGTTATATTTAGCGATACGATCTGAACGACTCAAAGAACCTGTTTTAATTTGACCCGTACCGGTGGCAACCACTAAATCAGCTATCGTCACATCTTCTGTTTCTCCTGATCGATGAGAGACCACGGCAGAATAATTAGCCGCTTTAGCCATTGCGATCGCTTCAAACGTTTCAGTTAAGGTACCAATTTGATTCACTTTAATGAGGATTGAATTGGCAATTTGCTTATCAATTCCTTCCTTCAAGATTGCTGGATTGGTTACAAATAAATCATCACCCACCAATTGAATTTTACCGCCTAACTGTTCTGTTAAATACTTCCAGCCATCCCAGTCGTTCTCATCCAATCCGTCTTCAATACTGATAATAGGGTATTTATTCACCCAATCTGCTAAGAAATCGGTCATGCCTTCAGAATCAAATCGTTTATTTTCAGATGCTAAAATATACCGACCATTATCAAAATACTCCGAGCTCGCAGCATCAAGGCCGAGATAAATATCTTCTCCAGGACGATAACCAGCCTGCTCAATGGCTTGAAGGATGACGCTAATCGCTGCCTCATTAGAAGGTAAATTAGGCGCAAACCCTCCTTCATCACCCACTGTTGTTGTCATGCCCTGCTCTGTCAAAACCTTTTTAAGTGTATGAAACACTTCAGCACCATAACGTATGGCTTCTGTAAAACTAGGTGCACCCACAGGTAAAATCATAAACTCCTGTAAATCCACACTGTTGTCCGCGTGAGAGCCACCATTGATAATATTCATCATCGGTACGGGTAAGATAAACTCCCCGTCATTATTCATGTATTGGTAAAGTGGCTCACCTTGCTCTTTTGCTGCGGCATCTGCCGCTGCCATAGAAACTGCCAAGGTAGCATTTGCACCTAATCGACCTTTGCTATCTGTGCCATCTAAATCGATCATCGTCTTATCAAGCAAAGCCTGATCGGCGGCATCAAGCCCGATCACCGCTGAACGAATTTCAGTTCTGGTATTCTCTACCGCATTCAATACGCCCTTGCCCATATACCGTGATTTATCACCGTCACGTAATTCAATAGCCTCTCTTTCCCCTGTTGAAGCACCTGAAGGCACCATAGCGCTGCCTTCCACCCCTGAAGCTAGAACCACATCAGCCTCAATGGTAGGATTACCTCTTGAGTCTAGAATTTCTCTTGCACGAACGTCTACAATTTCAGCCATTTTCATTACCTATAAAGTTGTTTCTATCAAACGACTGGATTTAACCGTTTGATCGAGTATTAATAAAATTTCTAACAATTCCTTCATTCTGTCGAGAGGCCATGCATTTGGCCCATCACTTTTTGCCTGATCTGGATCTGGGTGCGTTTCCATAAAGATACCCGCAATACCAACAGCCATGGCGGCTCTAGCCAAAACAGGCACAAATTCTCTTTGTCCACCCGAACATGTGCCCTGCCCGCCCGGTAATTGCACTGAGTGTGTCGCATCAAAAACGACAGGGCAATCTGTTTCTCTCATAGCTGCCAACGACCGCATATCTGAAACCAGATTATTATACCCAAAAGAAGCTCCCCGCTCACAAACCATAATCTGTTCATTACCGGTTGCTTTTGCTTTATTAACCACATGAACCATATCCCAAGGCGCTAGAAACTGCCCTTTCTTGATATTAAGTGGCTTACCTTGTGCAGCTGCACGTTGAATAAACCCGGTTTGTCGACAAAGAAAAGCCGGTGTTTGCATAACATCAACCACACTGGCCACTTCTTCTAACGGTGTATCCTCATGAATATCGGTTAATACCGGTACGCCTATTTGTTGTTTAACATTGTCTAGAATTTTAAGCCCCACCTCAATACCTAAGCCACGAAAACTCTCATGAGAAGAGCGATTCGCTTTGTCAAAAGATGACTTATAAATAAACGGGATATTCAATGCTGTCGTTAATTCCTTCAACTGACCTGCTGTATCGATTGCTAATTGCTCACTTTCAATAACACACGGGCCCGCAATCAGAAAAAAAGGCTGATCTAAGCCGGCGTCAAAACCACATAACTTCATTCTGGAGACTCCTTTGTCTTTTTATAGATGGCAGCTGCTTCAACAAACCCCGAAAAAACAGGATGTCCGCCACGTGGTGTTGAGGTAAACTCTGGATGAAACTGGCATGCTAAGAACCAAGGATGACTCGGTATTTCAATCATTTCAACCAATTGACCATCAGTGGACTTACCGGAAAACATCATGCCACTTTCCGCAAATACCGACAAATAATGGTTATTAAATTCATAACGGTGTCGATGTCGTTCACTAATAACATTCTGTTGGTATAAGTTATGCGCTAACGTATTGACTTCCAATTGACACTTTTGCCCGCCTAAACGCATGGTTCCACCCATATCAGCACCATTGCCGCGAACCTCTCGGCGTCCCGACTCATCCATCCATTCAGTAATCAAACCGATCACCGGATCCTGCGTCTCTGCCACAAACTCAGTACTGTGCGCATTTGCCAACCCGACTACATTTCGGGCATATTCGATCACCGCCACTTGCATACCCAAGCAGATACCAAAATAAGGAATGTTATGTTCTCGAGCATACTTAACCGTTGCAACCTTCCCTTCAATGCCCCGCTCACCAAAGCCACCAGGAACCAAAATAGCATCCACTCCAGACAAAGATTCCAGACAATCATCTTGAATGGTTTCTGAGTCTACATAGTTAAGAACCACTCGATTTCGGGTATGAATCCCAGCATGAACTAAGGCCTCATTCAGCGACTTATAGGCATCCAAATGATCGACATACTTCCCAACAATAGCAATGGTGACTTCATTTTCACTGTCCTCCAAGGCCGCTACAACGCGCCGCCATTGGCTTAAATCGGCGGGCGGAACAGTCAAATCTAACTTCTCAACCACAATTTCATCAAGACCTTGGTCATGAAGCAACATAGGAATACGGTAAATAGAATCGGCATCAATCGCTGAGATAACCGCTCGCTCTGAAACATTTGTAAACAAACCAATTTTCTTTCGATTAGAATCTGAAATATTTTGTTCTGAACGACAAACCAATACATCAGGCTGAATCCCTATAGAACGCAATTCTTTAACAGAATGTTGTGTTGGCTTGGTTTTGACTTCACCTGCAGAACGAATAAAAGGCACCAATGTTAAATGAATAAATAACGTTTCCGTTTCACCTAACTCAATACGCATTTGTCGAATAGCTTCTAAAAATGGTAGTGACTCAATATCACCCACGGTTCCGCCAATTTCAACCAATGCCACATCGGCTCCTTTGGCACCAACCATAATCTGTTGTTTAATTTCATCCGTAATATGCGGAATAACTTGAACGGTTGCGCCTAAATAATCCCCTTTACGCTCTTTTCGTATAACATTTTCATAAATCTGTCCGGTTGTAAAATTGTTACGCTGAAGCATTTGTGAATCAATAAAACGCTCATAATGCCCCAGATCCAGATCAGTTTCTGCACCGTCTTCAGTAACAAATACCTCTCCGTGCTGAAAAGGACTCATCGTGCCTGGGTCGACATTAATATAGGGGTCTAATTTAATCATGGTAATGTTCAATCCACGTGCTTCCAGAATAGCAGCCAGTGAAGACGCGGCAATACCTTTACCCAGCGATGAAACAACACCACCCGTTATAAAAATAAATTTAGTCATAAAATAGTAAGACTTTTTTCTCTGAATTATCAAATCGAATTAACGCTTTATTATCTCACGATAATCAAGGCTTCTTTAAAAGAATATTTTAATAGTTATTCTCCTTTTCGTCATTCTCTTTCCTATTATCGCTCGCTAAAGTCCATTTGAATTGTAATTTATCGCCTGCTGGCATTTCGTAAAACGCATCAGCCACCCATTTATCTCCAACAGCTGCTAACTGACCATCAAAGAAAATGAACGGCATTCTTGACCGCAGCCATGGCGGCACCTTCGCTTCCTGAAATAATTTCTTTACTAAATGAGTCCCTGAACGACCCGGTAAGCCAATCTTTTCTCCACCGTTTCGGTAACGGACGGTTACGTCATAGTGCTGCCAAAAATCTCGCCCATCATCCCACTGCACCCTACCCATTCGCCGCAACTGGCCATTATCTTTTAACACCAATGTATCTTCACCTTGCGGCCATCGCTGTACAAAATCCGCATCTACCGGCAAAAAGGCTTTCAATAAATACAATTTATCTTGAAAACGGCGAACACAATAATCACCCACGATTAATTCAGGACAACGGTCTTTTCCAGCGCTAAGGACTTGGGTTAACAATAAATTAACTGCCCGCTCAGAGGGCATTTCTAACCCTCGCCACTTAAACCAATGCCGAATAATCATCGGTTGCTCTAAAGGATTCAAAGTTTGCAATAAGGTAACGAACAAGGCCTGCTCTTGCTGACAAAACACCTGCTGAAATAAAGGATCAATTAATTCGGAAATTAACACATGCCCTTGATGACAATGACGCCCGGCACGGCTCACTGTTGTATCAACAGATGGCCAACGATCCTTTATTAACGGCGTAATAATATTACGCAAATAGTTTCTATCAAAATCAATACAAGTGTTACTGGGGTCCTGAATAAATTTCAGCTGATAGCCCATCGCATAATCATCAATGGCTTGTTTGGTAACCGCTAACAGGGGCCTGATTAACTGCCCAACCCCTAAATTGGAATGTTCAGAAATTCCAGATAATCCGACTAACCCAGCACCTCTAAACATTTTCAATAAAATCGTTTCATATTGATCTTCTTGATGATGTGCCGTTAAAACAATATCACCCGGCGCTAACAATGCAGCTATTGCCTGATAACGCGCTTCTCGCGCCATAGCCTCAAGACTTTCACCCTGAATGGGTAACAACGTGACCGAGATACTTTTAAATTTAACGCCTAATTGATCGGCAACCCGCTGACAATGTACGGCCCAGCCTGTTGATTCTTCCTGCAAGCCATGGTCAATATAAACGGCTGTAATTGATTTAGATAAGGTAGAAATCCGTGAACATAAATGCAATAAAACATGAGAGTCACAACCGCCACTAAAGGCTACAAAAACCTTATGCCCTTGCGAGTATCGCTGTAGAATTCGAAGCAGTGCATCGGGGGTCAGCACCCTCATTGACCTTTCAGATTAAAAAAACCCATGACAACCGATTTTTCATAGCGTCCAAATTTGAAACTGATCAAAATAACCTACGTGCTTTAGCTCAGAACGCAGGGTATTTAAAATAACTAAGCCGGTAAAAAAATTTTACACTTCCTCAGTAAAAGCACCAAAATCCATAATTCTTTGAAAACGCTTCTCTAACAACGTATCAATAGAATCATCATTTAACAACTGCAAATGTGCCAACAAGGATACTTTTAAATTATCAGCAACTTGCTGAAAGTCACGGTGACCACCGCCTAAGGGTTCCCGAACAACCTCATCCAAAAGCCCCGCTTCTCTAACGCGGTCAGAAACGATCCCCATTGCCTCTGCTGCAAGTTCAGCCTTTTCAGAACTCTTCCATAAAATAGAGGCACAGCCCTCCGGAGAAATCACCGAATAAGTACTGTATTCCAACATAAGCAAGCGATCACCCACACCGATCGCTAGTGCACCGCCGGATCCACCCTCACCAATAATCGTACAAATTATTGGCGTTTTAATACGTGCCATTTCAAATAAATTTCGAGCAATAGCTTCACTTTGACCGCGTTCTTCAGCACCAATACCCGGATATGCACCCGGCGTATCAATCAGACAGATAACCGGTAAATGGAATCGTTCTGCCAGTTTCATCATCCGTAGCGCCTTGCGGTAGCCCTCTGGCTTAGGCATTCCAAAATTACGATAAATCTTTTCCTTAGTATCCCGCCCTTTTTGATGGCCAATAACCATAATAGCTTGACCCTCTAATTTAGCCAAGCCACAGACAATCGCAGGATCATCGGCAAAGGCACGATCACCATGCAGTTGATAAAAATCAGTGAACATATGCTCAATATAATCAAGCGTATAAGGGCGCCCTGGATGGCGTGACACCTGAGATATTTGCCAATCCGATAATTTCGAGTAAATGGACTGCGTAAGAATTTGATTCTTGTCTTCTAACTGCTTTAAGGTATCGTCAATGTCAATGTCATCATCAAATTTAACATTACGCAATTCTTCAATTTTTGCGCTTAGTTCAGCAATCGGTTGTTCAAAATCAAGAAACTTTAGGTCCATAGGTATCTATTAAAGGGAAGTTAACTATAAAATCAGCTATTTTCATAAATCAGCGCCGTATTCTACCACCTAAACGAGAATAATGCGATTTTCTCTCGCACCTGAAATCAGTTCTAAATATACTCAATTACATGACTTACTGGCAACATTTACTCTCTCTTTTTTAAGGCTTGACGGTCAAGAATCTTAAGATTTTTTAATTTCTCATTAATTTTAATTTCAAGCCCTCTCGAAACAGGCGCATAAAAACTACTGCCAAGAAGTTCTTCTGGAAAATAATTTTCACCGGCCGCGTACCCCTCCGGCTCATTATGCGCATAACGATACGCTTTGCCATAACCTAACGAGTCCATTAACTTACTGGGTGCATTCCTTAAATGCAACGGGACCGGCAGTGAGCCACTGTTTTTTGCTGTCTGCATAGCGGCTTTATAAGCGACATAAACGGCATTACTTTTCGCAGCACATGCCATATAAACCACTGCCTGAGCCAAGACCAATTCCCCTTCAGGGCTCCCTAAACGCTGTTGCGCATCCCAGGCATTCATCGCTAACTGCAAGGCTCTGGGGTCCGCATTACCAATATCTTCCGATGCAATCCTGACAATTCGTCTAGCTAAATAGCCTGGGTCACAGCCGCCGTCTAGCATTCGGCACAACCAATAAAGCGCTGCATCCGGTGCACTCCCGCGCACCGCTTTGTGCAAGGCCGAAATTTGGTTATAAAACTCCTCCCCCTGATTATCAAATCGGCGCACTTCTCCTGACAACACCTCCTGAGCAACCGCTGAATCAACCACACTCAAGCCTTGAGATTCAGCGACTTCAGTTGCTATAGCCAAAAGATTCAATGCCCGACGCGCATCTCCGTCTGCTGCTTGGGAAAATTGCTTTGTTATGACCGCATCCATAGTAAATCGGCCCCCAAGACCCTGCTCTTTATTCGCTAATGCTTGAGTTATGACACTGATTAAATCATCTTCAGTCAGCGCATTAAGCACATAAACACGCGCCCTTGACAATAATGCGTTATTTAATGCAAACGATGGATTCTCAGTGGTTGCACCAATAAAAAAAATCGTACCGTCTTCCACATGAGGCAAAAAAGCATCCTGCTGGGACTTATTAAACCGATGCACCTCATCAACAAACAAAATAGTTCGTCTGTTTTCACTGAGCAATAAATGTTGCGCCTCGGTCACCGCCGAGCGAATATCTTTAACGCCGGCTAAAACCGCCGACAGCGCGATAAATGAGGCATCAGAGTGCCTTGCAATCATCCGCGCCAACGTAGTTTTCCCAGTACCGGGACCACCCCAGAAAATCATTGAATGAAGCCGTCCCGATGTGATTGATTCATACAAGGGCTTACCCGGCAACAATAAATGTTTCTGCCCTACAAAATCGGCAATCTCTTTAGGTCGCATACGTTCCGCTAAGGGCTGAGTCATATCCATTTTATTTATTCCTCAAAAACATCGACGCCCGCCGGTATATTAAAAACAAACAGGGATGAATCAACCGTGCTATTTACTTCTACATCGATAAAGTTAAGCTTTGTTTTTCGACCAAAGTTATCACCAAACTCCATTGCAAACAATTGCCCCTGCTCTAAACCTAACCGGATAAATTCAAAACCACTGTTCTCTTCTTTAGGTATCACGCGTAGCCAGACAACTGCATTGTTAATTGAATCTATTTCAACCCAAAAATCATGCGCCAAATCCACCCCACCGGTCAAAAACAACAACGGTGAAAACCCCATCAACTTATCGATTTTTTTAATAGTCACTTGTTCTAAGTCAACATCATAAAACCAAACTTTGTTACCTGTAGCCACAATCTTCTGAACAAAAGGACGCTGATAATTCCAAGAAAAACTATCGGGTTTTAATAAAACAAATTTCCCTTCGCTTTGTTCTGTTATGCGCTCCTGCTCATCTAAATTTGTTTGGATAAATGACGCAGACATAGATTCCGTCGTATTAAAAAAAAGCCTCAATACCTCAACGGCTTTATGACTATCATCCGCCAAAATAATCATCGAAAATAAGCTCATACATAAACCTAACACTAACTTATTCATTTCCAATCCTTGTTTCCACACACTGTCATCTTAATTATCACCCATCATTTTATTTAACCATTCATGCGCCTGATTAACAGGCGTTGTGACACAAGGTGAAAAGGCCTTAGGGGCTGAGCCTTTTTTATAAGGCCAAACCTGCGCACCGGCACAGGCTGAATTAGCTCGTAATTGTGTAACCGGATCGATCCAGACCTTCTCAATCGTCTCCGGTACACTCAAGAGCAAAGGTTGGCGCATAATTTGAATCATTAAATCCGCCCACAGATTCAATGCACCACTCGCACCGGTCAATCCCATCGGTTTATTATCATCTCGCCCCAACCATACGGTTACTAAATAATCCCCACTAAAGCCAGAAAACCAACTGTCTCGCAAATCATTTGTCGTGCCTGTTTTACCGGCGACATTAAATGTTTTAGATATCCTTTTATAAACTGAGCGCCCTGTTCCTTCTGTCATCACTTCTTGTAATAATGTATTGGTTAAATATGTCGCCCCTGAATCAAGCGTCTGCCGAACTGAATAAGGATAACGTTGTAATGACTTACCCTCTGAAGACATGACCGATCGAATGGCCCGTAACGGCATAGCAAAGCCATCACCGGCTAGGGTCAAATACATCTGGCTAACTTCCAAAGGTGTAAAAGCAGTCGCACCCAATAAAAGAGAGGGATAAAGCCTAATCGGTCTTTTAACTCCTAAGTCTCGCAAAGTCTTAGCCACATGCCCTATACCCACTGACATTCCCAGCCGTACTGTTGCCAAGTTATAGGAGCGTGATAGTGCAGTATGTAGTGGCACGTAATCGTGACTGCGACCATCATAATTTTTCGGCACCCAAGTCGTACCCTTCCGGCTTGTCAATTGCACTGGGTGATCACTCAACAACGTGGTAACGGTATAACGATCTGCTTGCTCTAATGCCGTTAAATATATCGCCGGCTTAATCAATGATCCAATGGGTCGAACAGCATCCATAGCACGATTGAAACCCACAGAATGTGCGTTACGCCCACCGCTTAAAGCCACAATTTCACCGCTCCCTGGTTGCGTTACAATCACCGCTGTCTCTAAGCTATCAGTTCCTTTGCGTAACTCGAGTTGTTCAAGTTTCTTAACAATCACTTGCTCCATCTTTTGCTGCACGCGAACATCTATCGTGGTAAATATTCTCAACCCATTTGAAGTTAAATCCTCGTCACGGTATTCCTGAGTTAATTGCCGTCTGACTAACTCCAAAAAAGCAGGGTACTGATTAATCGCTTGCCGCCTAAAGGGAACTACCGCTAATGCTTGTTGTTTAGAATAAGTTGCCTCAGCGACCGTGATATAACCTTGCCGGGCCATTTCATCCAAAACCAGATTACGCCGTTTTTTAATTCTTTCGGGATGCCGCTTTGGATTATAATAAATCGGGCCCCGGACTAACCCTACTAACATTGCTAGTTGGTGACGTTCTAATTTCTCTAGGGGTTGTGAAAAATAAAACTCACTCGCCAAACCGAAACCATGTACCGCACTGGCACCATTCTGACCCAGATAAACCTCATTCAAATAACCTTCCAGAATGTCATTTTTTTCAAATCGAAACTCTAAAATAATGGCCATTAGTGCTTCATTAAATTTCCGCCACAAACTACGCTGAGGCGTTAGAAAAAAATTCTTAACCAATTGCTGGGTAAGTGTACTACCGCCTTGAACAATTCCACCCGCTTTTACATTAACCCAAAGTGCCCGTACAATTGCCTTCAGCGAAACACCATAATGTTCATAAAAACCCCGATCTTCAGTAGCAATTAATCCATCAATCAGAGCCGTAGGCGCCTGGCTTAAATCTATAAGCGTTCGATCCTCTTTCAACATCGGATAAAAACTACCTATAAGCGCCGGGTCCAACCGGACGATAGCTAATTGACGTCCACTCACCACATTGACTAACGATAATAAAGTATCGTTTTTAAAGACTAATCGCAATTGCCTACTGGCTTCAGATTTATCCCAAAACTTAAAACTTCTGGTTCGTAATGTTATGGTTTGCCCCTGTCGGTAAAACGACCCTTCCTTAGCTAAGGAGCTATCTTCAGTGTACTGTAATCGCTGAAGTAACAGCCTGACCTCTTTTACAGATAAATGACCACCGACAAACAATTCTGTTGGACTTGCAAAAACCTTCGCAGGCAACGCCCAACGTTTGCCTTGAAATTGTTTACAAACGGTATAATCCAAATAACCTATATAAGATAACGCAACAAATCCAAACAAAATCATGAAAAAAAACATTGCTTTTTTCAATTGAGACACCCTTGATAAAGGGTGCCATAATGATTTCTTTCGCGTTTTCTTAGCCCTTGTTTTGTTCGCCATCACACCTGTTTATAAGTCGACAAAATAATACTTAGGGGAACTTTCGAACACCCGGCTTCATTACAACCTGCGGTCAAATTGTTAAAACAATTTTCCCTTGCGTATGTCCTGCCTCAATAATCGCATGTGCTCCCAGACCTTCTGCTAAAGAAAAAACCTCACTCACTTCAATGACCAATTGACCGGCCAACATGTACTCGGCACATCGCTGTAAAATAGCAACCTGCTCATCTCGCGCCTCCGATAAATTTCTTAGCATGGGTGTCAGCATCAACTCAAAAGCGATACTGAGATTACGCATTCTAGCTTCCTGAAAGTCAAAGACACCGGGATCTAAAATAGAGACTAAGGTACCAAAATGTGCCGTCATAGTAATTGAAGGCAAAAAAACGTCTCGACCCACTGTGTCAAATACTAAATCAGCACCCCGCCCTAACGTCATGGCTAATAACCGTTCAAGCGTATCTTCAGTGGGGTAAATAATAACCTCATCAGCACCCAAAGTCCTGACAAATTGCTCTTTCTCAGGACTTGAAACCGTTGTGATGACACGCGCACCCCGTAATTTCGCCAATTGAATAGCAACGTGACCAACCCCCCCCGCACCGCCATGAATGAGAACGGTTTGACCGGCTTGTAATCGACCGCGATTATAAAGCGCTCCCCACGCGGTAATTAACACCAAAGGTGCCGCTGCTGCCTCAATATAACTGGCATTACTGGGCATAGACGCTAACCATCGTTCATCGATCACATTAAAAGGTGCATAATTACCTTGCTCTAATCCGAGGCCACCGTGACAAAACCACACCTTATCTCCGAGTTTATAGCGACTCACGCTGGCGCCTACCTCAACCACTTCCCCCGCACCATCGCAGCCTAAAATAACCGGAAAACGATCACCCTGTAATAAGCCCCCTCGCCTTATTTTAGTATCAATGGGATTAACACCGGCAGCAAATAATTTTATTTTAACTTCCGAGGGTTGCCTAATCACGGGTTCATCCACCTGCTGTAATTGCAATACCTCTGGTTCGCCGACTTTTGTCATCATTAATGCTTTCATCACTATTCCTCTAGGTTAACCACTGCTCACGATAATGCCCATAATCATAGGTTTTAATTTTACGCACTGTCGAATCATCAAAGGTATAAATATCAGGGAAATTATAGCCATTAAAGCGATTTGACTTAATCAGGCTATACGCTCCAACATGACTAAAGGTAACCCGATCACCGACATTAATCGGCTTATTGAAACGATACTCACCAAAAACATCACCAGCCAGACAGGTACACCCCACTAAGATAGCACTGTCTTCCCCGGTTAAAACTTCCTCAATTAACAGCGGTTTTCTCTGGTATTCAAACACCTCAGGATTATGATTAACGGAGGTGTCTAAAACAGCCACGGTTTTACCTTCCCGCAGGAAGCAATCGATCACGGTAGCCACTAAAAAACCTGCCGCTCCCACAACAGCATTACCGGGTTCAATAAAAACATCTAATTCGTATTGCCGTTTAAGCTGCGCAACCAAATCAATCAACGGCGCAATCTGTTTTTCAGAATTAAACAAATAACCGCCCCCTAAATTAATCCATTTCAACGATAGTAATGACGCATTGAACTGTGCCTCAATTTTTGCCATAGTCTGCTGCAATGGTTGAAAAGAATGGCTACCAAACAACGTATGAAAATGGAGCCCCTCAATACCCCTTGGAAGTTGTTCTGATAATTGACTTAAGGGAACGCCTAATTTAGAAAAAGCCCGACACGGGTCATAACGATTATCCTCCACAAAAGAAAGTTCAGGATTTACTCTGAGCCCTGGTGAAAAATTTTCTTTAAATAATGGTTTAAATTGTCGGTATTGCTCTAAAGAATTAAAACTAATCGCTGTAGACAGTCTCGCTAACGCATCAAACTCGTCCACTTTTAAGCCCGGTGTGGTTACATGAAGGTCAACGCCGCCCGAAGCGACTTCACTAGCTAAACGCAATTCAAATAGTGAACTCACAGAAAAACCGTCGACAACGGTTAAGGTTTGTTTCATCACTGCTGTTAATGGCAAAGACTTAATTGAAAATAACACCTTGCACTGACTCCTGTCTTTCAATACCCGTAAATAATGAAGGGTCTGACTAACCTTATCCTTATCAATCAAAAAAGCCGGTGTTGATTGTGGGATATCTTTTATCTCATGTGCCTGCACTAAAACGATAACTCCCGGTGATAAATAGCTGATTGGGTAAAAACAAAATCCATGGCCACATCCGTTTCCTCCATAGGAATAAAATCGAAGAGTTGCGACTCAAAACAAACCCCTTGTACCCGTGTAGCGGCAGAAACTTGCTGCAAAAAATTATCATAATAACCTTGACCATTACCCAACCGACCGCCCCGGCGGTCAAACCCTACACCCGGCACTATGATGAGCTCCAACTCTTCAATAGCAACCTGTTTTCCAGACTCATGCCAACGACTTTCAGGCGGCTCTAAAATACCCCAGCGGCCACTTACTAATTCTGAAAAATCACTCAATTGCCATAACCCTAACTGATTCTGCCCGTGAGCATCTTGAGTACAGTAAGGAACCACAATACGTCGCCCTTGGCTCAACTCTTGTTTTATGATTGTTTGCGTTCTAACCTCTGAGCGACATCCCACATACCACATCACTGTCTTGGCACCTTGATAACTCGGCTGTTCAATGACTTTCTGACAAATCCGCTGACTCAACGCATCTTTATCACTTTGTTTATTACGTTTTTCATAAGCCTCTATCCGAACAGTATTTTTATCTATTAACGACTGACGCATAAATCAAACACCCGATAATAACGAAAATTGCTTAATCATTAGTTTTAACTGTTAACTTTACCCAACGCAATCGATTAGCATTAGCGACCACGGTTAAGGATGAAAAGGCCATTGCCGCACTGGCAATAACAGGACTCAACAAAAAACCAAAAGCGGGATAAAGCAATCCCGCTGCAATCGGAATACTCAGTGTGTTATACATAAAAGCACCCCATAGATTTTGTTTAATGTTCGTTAAGGTTGCTTTCGATAACTCAATCGCTTGGTTCATTTTAAGCAATGACCCGTCTAAGATAATAAAATCAGCGCTATCCATTGCAATATCAGTCCCTGACCCCACCGCAACGCCCACATCTGCCTGCATTAGCGCAGGGGCATCATTGATCCCGTCACCCACCATCGCAACCACCTCACCCGCTGCTTGTAACTCTTTTATAATTGCCAACTTATCACTCGGCAAGCACTGCGCTCGGCAGTGATCAATAGCCACCTGTGCAGCAATAACCTGAGCGGTCCTTTCATGGTCTCCGGTTAACATCATTACTCGGATGCCTAAAGCATGTAATTGATTTATTGCTTGCGCTGAATCTGTTTTAACCGGGTCAGAAACACTTAAAATACCAACAATTTCCTCATCGACCGCTAAAATCATAGCGGTATAACCCTGAACATAACTGTGCTGTAATGCATCGTTACAAATACTGGCATCAAGCGCTAGTTCGTCGATCAATGATTGATTACCCAAAGCGAGTCGTTGGTTACCAATCAAACCCGTCACACCTAATCCAGGACGCATCTCAAAACCAGTCACGGTTAACGTTGTTAGCGCTTTGGCTTTAGCCGCTCGTAAAACCGATGCGGCCAACACATGTTCAGAACCAAGTTCTAAACTAGCGGCCCACTGCAAAACTTGCTTTTGACTGAAATGATTAAAGGCTTTAATTTCGACCACCTCGGGGCAACCTTCGGTAATCGTCCCCGTCTTATCAAAAACCACACAAGATATCTGCCCCGCTGTCTGCAGCGCCTGACCATTTCTAATAAGAATACCTGCTTGTGCGGCCCGCCCTACGGCAACCATCACTGAAATCGGTGTCGCCAGCCCTAATGCACAAGGGCAAGCAATAACCAAAACGGTCATTGCTGTCACAAAAGCATAGCCTAAAGCGGGTTGTGGCCCGAAATAAAGCCACCCCACAAAGACTCCTATGGCAATCACAACAACAACCGGAACAAACACAGCTGCAATTTTATCGGCTAATCGGGCAATCGCGGGTTTAGCACCTTGGGCTTGTAAAACCGTTTCGACCACTTGTGCCAATAAGGTTTCTTGACCGACCCGATCGGCCTGGTATAAAAAACTACCCTGGATATTTAAGGTCCCCGCCTTGACTGTTGAATCAACATTTTTTTCAACCGGCATTGCCTCTCCGGTTAACATCGATTCATCAACAATACCCAAGCCCTCGATGACCCGACCATCCACAGCAATCTTTTCACCGGGACGAACCCTGATAATATCACCCACAAGCACATCGCCTATCACCACATCAAGCTCAAGGCCTTGGCGAACGAGTCGTGCTGTTTTAGGCTGTAAGTTCATTAATTGCCGAATGGCACTGGAGGTCTTTCCCCGCGCCCGTACTTCGATCGCAGCCCCTAAATTCAAAAAGATAAGAATAAACAAGGCGGCCTCAAAATAAGCATGCTGCGCCAAATGAGGGAGTCTGTCGCCCAAGACCAAAACAGCAACTGAATAAAGCCAAGAAGACCCTGTGCCTAATGCCACCAAAGTGTCCATATTGGCTTGGCGGTGTTGCCATGAGCGCAAAGCACCTAAATAAAAGTGCTTCCCAGAATAAATCAAACAACCTAAAGTAATCACAGCTATCAGTAACCAAAAAAATCGCCCTGACAATGAAATAATATCAGGCAAGCCATTGATCTGATCATAAAGCATCAACGGTAACGCAAAAATAGCGGGCATGACCGCCTTATCCACTAGCTGCTGATACTCCAACTGCTCTTGTGCCGCCGTGTCATCAAATTGACCATTATCACGTATTAAATCAGCACCATAGCCCGCCTCAACGATCGCAGCAATTATTTTTTCAGAACTCGTATCGCCCTGAACCTGTGCCACATGTTCAGCAAAATTAACCGTTACGTCAACAATACCATCCGTATTTTGCAACGCATTCTCAAGACTACTCACGCAACCTGCACAACGTAGCCCTTGAATTGAAAATCGAAGAACTTGATTCTGTTTCAACCGCTAACCTCTCAAAGAGTCGTTTGATAATCTAATTCGGCCAAGCAAGCATGGAGCTGTGCTAATTGCACCGTGTCTGCATCGTATTGAACTTCCACAGAATCCGTTTGATACGAGGCGTTAACAGTCACAACGCCGACTAATGCCGCCAATTTGTCTTCAACAGACTTTTCACAGCCACCACATTTCATGCCAATCACCTTGAAAACTACTAATTCAACCATCTTTCCACCTTCACTCTAAATGATCTATCCACTAAATTACCCGCTAGCAATTGCAAGCATTGTACATCCTTGCTAAAGGAGTAGAATATATTTCCCAACGTCTCATTCTTAAGATAAATTATTAGTCGACTCTTTATGCGTCATACAAAGCTGTTAAAATTAATCTGGGTCATCTTATTGTCAGCTAATTTATATACCCCTTGCGCAGGCGCTGAATTTAAAGAACTTAGCGCCGCTGAATTTATTACACGGAATACCGTTCAGACCCTTGTCGTGGATATCCGAAGATCCGAAGAATGGTCAAAAGAGGGCGTCATTGCCAATAGCAAACGCCTCACTTTTTTCAACCACCAAGGTCATTTCGACCTACCAGACTGGCTTTCGAAACTCGCACGACTCAAAAAAACAAAAGAGACTGCAATTATTTTAGTCTGTGCCAGTGGCAATCGATCCAAAAGAGTTGCCAAGCTATTGAGCACCGAACTGAATATGAATAAAATAAGTCATCTCAAAAATGGCATAAAAGGTTGGAAACAGCAAGGCCATCTAACGATCAACCCTGACTAAAACTATAACCCACAATTTTAAAACTTATTATGCCTCTTAATACGACCAGAAACCAAGTTATCGCTTTAGCCGGCCTTACACAGGCCGTTTATCAAGTCAAAAAAATCGCCACGACCGGCATGGCTGAGCAAACGCCTTTTGAAAGTAGCATTTCCAGTATACTTAAAATAGATGCAAAAAATGTTGAAGACATCTACGGAGGCTTGCCCGGTATTTCTTCTGGTCTTAATCAATTGCAACGGCAACTTACCGGCGCCGAACCCCCCGATTCTGAACAAGGTCGTTATGCCGCTGCTATTATTTTCCTTGAAAAACAACTCAGTAAAAACACCCCTATGCTATCAGATATTCGTGCGGGTATTGAGCTATCACAAACGCAGGCCGAAGCACTTGGGCCGACACATAACACTGTTTTAACCTCTCTGGGCGACCTTTATCACACCACCGTTAGCACCCTTAACCCCCGCATCTTAGTCAATGGTGAACAAAACCACCTCTCTAACATAGAAAATATCCATAAAATAAGAAGTCTTTTATTAGCCGGCATTCGCTCGGCCTTATTATGGCGCCAATGTGGCGGTCGCCGGTGGAAATTTCTTTTATGTCGGGGAAAAATTCAAGACGGAGTGGGACTGCTTCTAAACGAACTACGGCAACAACAATAACACCTTAGCATGCCCGAATTACCGGAAGTCGAAACGACACGGCGTGGTATTGAACCCTATCTCACGGGCATTGAAGTCACCGACATTACCATTCGTCAAAAACAACTACGCTGGCCTATAAGCGACGAATTGGCCACCGCCTTTAAAAACCAAACGATTCAATCTGTCCAAAGAAAAGCAAAATATCTACTACTCAACAGCCAAGCGGGCACAACAATAATCCACTTAGGGATGTCTGGCAACTTACAAATTGTTCGGCCCGAAACCCCGTTAAAAAAACACGATCATGTTGATTTCCATCTCGCTAATGATTTTCACTTACGTTTCAATGACCCACGACGATTTGGCTGCATTTTATGGACTAATCAAGCTCCTGAAAAACATAAACTACTTAACAACCTAGGTCCCGAACCCTTTGCTGATAATTTCACCGGCCAGTATCTCTATCAACTGGCAAGAAATTCAAAGCGTCCCATCAAAAGCTTTATTATGGATCCACATATTGTTGTGGGCGTCGGCAATATTTATGCTAATGAAGCCCTTTTCGCCGCAGGAATACACCCCACACGACACGCTGGGAGAATCTCCTTAGCCCGTTATCTAACACTCAACAATGCAATCAAAACCATTCTATCGCGCGCTATTGAACAAGGCGGAACGACCTTAAAAGATTTTGTCGGTGGCCGTGGAAAAGCAGGCTATTTTAAACAAGAACTTAATGTCTATGGCCGCAGTAATCAACCCTGCAGCCAATGTGGTCAGACTCTTATTTTAATCAGACAAAGTAACCGAGCAACTGTTTTCTGTAGTCACTGCCAACACTAAACACATCAGCAAAACTGATTATTCTGGCTTCAACCGATTTAACTGCGTCACCAAAACACCCCAAGCACCCACAACACCCAACAATGAAGAAACGGCAAGTAAAATAACTGAGTTCATAACACTCAAAAAGATCACCTCTTGATAGCCCAAATAAAGTCTCGTCAAGTGTTCAATAGGGGATTGTAATAATTTCATCAATCCAGTAATCATTAACCAGGCGAATATTCCTGCTAAAAACCCATACCAAAAACCACTATAAAGAAAGGGACGAGCGATAAAGCCATTGGTTGCACCGACTAATTTAGCAATAACAACTTCTTGTTGGCGATTTTGCAATTCCAGACGAATTGTATTTCCGGTAATAAAAATGACTGCAAAAGCCAATATACTCGCCAAGACTAAGACACCTCGCTCGACCAAAACAATGATCGCTTTCAGCCGCTGCACCCACTGCATATCCAGTTTAGCAACTGAGACCGCTGGTATGACTTTGAGCTCATCTAACAACTGTTGTAATTGTTGCTGTGTTGTTAAGCTTAAACGCGGAAAAACCTGAACAACCATCGGCAATGGATTACTATTTAGCGCCTTTAAGGCGTCACCAAAACCACTATAACGCTCAAATTCCTTCAGCCCCTCGGCCTTAGTTATTAACCGCGTTGCTTGAATGTTCCGATGTTTTTCAAGCTGCCTTTGTAACCGCTCACCATCCTGCTCGGAAACGTGTTGCCCCAGAAACAAGGTGATTTGATTAGAGGTTTCAAGCTGTCCGGTTAAATGAGTCACATTCTTCACCAAAAGGTAAAACAAACCAGATAAAGCGATTGAAATAGATAACACAGCAATCGTTAAAACCGATGAAAAAGGTGTTCTGAGCTGCTGTCCTAAACTGAACAGCAACGCTTGTAAATGAACTATAAAAAACCCTTTCATAAATTCTAATTAGCCACTCACCAAACGACCTTGGTCGAGGATTAATTGACGACAACCCGACTCTACCACCTGTGATAAATCATGGGTCGCGACAAACACCGTTACGCCTACCTGCCTAAATTGCTTAAACAAATGCATAATCTCAGTGGATAATTCAGGATCTAAATTACCCGTCGGCTCATCGGCGAGAATCAAACTGGGTTTATTAACAACCGCACGCGCGATACCAACACGCTGTTGCTCTCCGCCTGATAACGATAAGGGGTAGCTTTTCTCTTTACCGACCAAACCGACTTTATCAAGAACCGCTCTGACTCGCCGCTTAATGTCTTGATGATTGTATCCTGCAATTAATAAGGGCAAGGCAATATTGTCAGCCACGGTACGATCATTTAATAACTTATAATCTTGGAAAATTAAACCAATTTTACGGCGAATAAAAGGGATTTCTTGTTCCGAAACTCGATTTAAGTTTTGCCCATCAAGAAAAACCTGTCCTCGCGAAACGGTCTCGACCAACGCGATTAATTTTAGCAAAGTACTCTTCCCAGCACCCGAATGCCCGGTTAAAAAGGCCATTTCTCCTTTCTCAATGGTAAAGCTAACATTAACAAGTGCGTCACTGACCTCGGCGTATCCTTTACTGACGTGGTCAAACTTGATCATTTAATCAGTAACAAATACGGCATCAATAAAATCCTTTGCATTAAACTCCTGTAAATCTTCAATACCCTCGCCGATACCAATAAAACGAATGGGAACCCCTAATTGTTTCGCTAAGGCAAAGACCACCCCTCCTTTAGCCGTACCATCCAGCTTAGTCAAGGTAATCCCGGTCAGTGTCATCGCCACATTAAACTGTTTAGCCTGAATCACTGCATTTTGTCCCGTCCCTGCATCTAATACCAACATCACCTCATGCGGGGCCGACGCATCTAGTTTCCCCATGATACGCTTAACCTTAATTAATTCTTCCATTAAGTTTGCTTTGGTGTGCAGTCTTCCCGCCGTATCGGCAATCAATACATCCACGCCTTTAGCCTTGGCAGACTGCAATCCATCATAAATAACTGAGGCTGAATCAGCACCGGTTTGTTGTGCGATCACAGGAATTTCATTACGCTCGCCCCAGGCTTGAAGTTGCTCTACGGCCGCGGCTCTAAAAGTATCACCGGCCGCCAACATCACACTGTGTCCTTGGGACTGTAATCGCTTAGCCATTTTACCAATGGTTGTCGTTTTACCGGCCCCATTAATTCCAACCACTAAAATAACAAAAGGGTCAGTTTGTTCCGGAATAATCAACGGCTGAGAATACGGCTCTAAAATGCCTAACAATTGCTGTTTTAGTAAATCCACACCATCAACTTGACCGTCAGAAGAAGCAGCTATGGTCGCTGTTAACTGCTTCATAATATCGGCTGTCACTTCCATACCGACATCCGCCATGATGAGATGTGTTTCAATTTCCTCTAATAAATCATCATCAATCTTCTTCTGGCCCAGCGCAAGACTCGCCAATAATCCACCCAAGCCTGAGCGGGTTCGTTGTAACTGCGATTTTAATCGTAAATCACGGGTCGCAGGATCAGGTTCAAGATAAACATCTCGCGCAACGACGGCATCCGTTACCGTTTCAGGCTCAATGACGCTATCCTTCGCCTCTACACCTTCCCGCTCCCCTTTTAACGCATACTTAGTATAAAAACTCAGACGAATTAATAACACCATCAGCAATGCGGCGACGCCATTATGGGAAACCGCGCTCCACATGGGTAAATTCATTCTAACGTTCGCAGCACCCAGACAAATCTGCACAAAAAGTAGAACACTTAACCAAACGGCACTTTTACGCACTAATCGCGGATAACGTCCAGAGGAAGCAATGAACATGACCATCGTCAAAACGAGGAACGTTACCAAAGCACCAACCCGATGCATCCAATGTGCTGCAACCTTACCCTCAGCTGATAACGGTGCCGTGTTACCGGTAATCAACCCCTGAATTAAATTACCGGCTTCTTTATAGTTACCGGCTGGCCACCACGAATTATTACATTGCGGAAAACCTTCACAAGCCAATGCCGCGTAATTGGTACTGGTCCAGCCCCCTAGAATTATCTGTAGAAACAACACCAACATCGCAAATTGTGCTAACCGTCGAGGACCTTGAATTTGCTCTCTTCGTTCAATACCCGGTCGAGTCTGTAAATAAAAACGATATAACAACCAACCCGTCGTCATTCCTAAAAGCAAATGACTGGTGACAATGATTGGCATCACCTTCATGGTGACTGTCCACATCCCTAAAGCCGCTTGAAAGCCTACTAACAACAACAAACCAAAGGAACAAGACATCGCCATGAGACGATACGGTTTCTGGCGCCAAGCAATTAAATTCATCAACAGGATAATAATTCCTAAGACCCCGGCCACATAGCGGTGAATCATCTCTTTCCAGGCTTTACCTTTATCGAAAAAGACATCTGGAAAAGCTTCTCTGGCTTGTTTGATAAAGTCTGGGGTTTCACTAATAACAGGGGAACCAAAACATCCTGGCCAATCAGGGCAACCCAAGCCTGCATCCGACAAGCGTACATAGGCACCTAAGACAATGACCACTAAGACTAAAAACAAACTAAGGGATATTAATTTTCTAAACATTTTTATTTATCCAATTTGTGATGCACGTAACAGTTTTTTTAAATCTTTTTTAACGCCGTAAGGGTCAAAACCGGCATTATAAAACAACATAATATTACCTAAAGGATCCATAACCAATAATTGTCCCTGTTGTTTATCACTCTCAATTATACGTTTTAATTCCGTTGTTATGGATTCATCAGCAATTACTTTCAACAATCGATTATCTCGTTGCCACCAGTCACCGCCCTTTTCTCGGTTATAACGATCAGTTACTACCACCATTCGACGCAACCGAACTAAATCCTTGTTCATCATTAACCGTATTTGCTTACTACTATGAATAGCCTGCTGACAGGTTTCCGAACAATCTGCGTCAAACACTAAATTTATCAAAACCCAGTGTCCTTTAAGTTCATCGATATTCTGTTTTGAAAACAAATCAGCGCCTTGAAACTGTTCGCGTTCAGTGGTAACCGGCGGCACCACCAAGGTTCCATAATTACTTCTGCTAGTTATCCATTGAGGATTCTGCTTTAACACCCACGCTAATAAAAAAGGGAGTCCCGCAACCATCACCATAATCACTATAAAACGTCTACTTTTTGTTACATTTTCATTCATTAGTTTTTTTCTTTAAAAAAATACGACAACAAATTAGTGTTAATACGAATGCCATGGCAAACCACTGTAGCGCATAAGCCTCATGTTTCTCAGGGGACATCAATTTTTTTTCTGCTGTATCCCAGTCCCTGAGAAAACCCTCCCTTATTTCAGGTGCTAACTGAATCTGAAAGCCATGCAACGGGTAATTAAGTTTTTCTGATAACACATTGGCATTCACCACTTGAACAACGCTTGGATTAGTCGCTGTCGGAATGTCAGCACCGGTCAAATGAATAGCCACCGAAGGAAAACGATTGAGTGTACCCGTTATCGTACCCTTTGGGTTAGTTATTGGAATATCAGGTAATTGGGTTCTTAAAGGATTCGCCTTAATCCAACCACGATTTACTAAAACGGCCTTTTTCTGTCCAGAAATAATAAATGGCGTTAAAACAAAATAACCGGGTTGACTATTTTTAATCTGATTATCAATTAAAAATTGTTGACGCCCATCAAATGCACCGGACACACTCACTTTTCGGAATAACCCGTAGTCAGTAATCGCTGTGATTTGATCGGTAATGCGTATAGGCGCCTTATCAGTTGCACTTAATTGTTGAGATAACCGTAGCCTTTTCTGTGCGGCTCGGTCTAACTGCCAAAAACCCAAATTAATTAACAATGTAAAGACGGCCAGATACGCTATTAAAGAGAGCAACAGAGATTTATGACGCACAGTACACCTGTAATAATGCTAGAAAATTATTTTACGTTAATAGGCAGAATCGAAAAATTAGGTGATAATGCTAAAACTTTCCACCAGCACATTATTACGATGATTAAAACCATAATCTTATTATTACTGACGGTAATCCTTGTCAGTCTAGGTACTGCCTTATTTCACTTGGTAAGAAAAAAAGACAGCCCCGAACTAATGGTTAAAGCCTTAACGGTACGCATGGGAATATCTCTGGGTTTATTCGTCATCATATTTATTGCCTTAGCAACGGGCTTAATTCAATCCCACGGCATTGGTCGCTAATACGCCGGCCAACACCGTCGCCCCGAGTTATCACGCAAGCTAAACTATTAATTGCCCACCAATTGAGACCCACTACCCCTCTTTATATTCTGTAAGGGAAATTATTTAAAACAAATAAACAAAAATAAACAGCCCTAACCAAACCACATCGACAAAATGCCAATACCAAGCGGCAGCCTCAAAGACAAAATGATTATCCGGAGTAAAATGACCCTTCCAACAGCGAAATAACACCACCGTTAACATAATTGCACCAATGGTGACATGCAAGCCATGGAAACCGGTCAACATGAAAAAAGTGGACCCATAAACACCAGAGCCCAGTGTTAAACCCATTTCGGTATAGGCTTCGTGATACTCAATCCCTTGAAGAAAAACAAAAAGAAAACCCAACAAGACGGTCGCAATTAAGCCACGAATCAATTGCTGCCGGTCCTTAATAATCATGCCCCAATGCGCCCAGGTAACAGTTAGGCCACTGGATAATAAAATCAAAGTATTCAGCAATGGCAGACCAAAAGCGCCCATAGGTTCATAATCACCCCCCACTTTACCCGGGCCATTCGTAGGCCAGGTCGATTGATAACCTTCCCACAACATATTGGTCGAGCGACCAGGCCCATCACCCACACCCGCCAACCAGTCAACTGACAAGTCACGAATGTAGTATAAGGCACCGAAGAAAACCGCAAAAAACATCACTTCAGAAAAAATAAACCACATCATTCCTAAACGATAGGAAATGCTCACCTGTGGATTATACATCCCCGATTCACTTTCAATCGACTGCAACGTAAACCAGCCGACCATCATGATAATAACGGTTGCAAAACCAATAATCATCATCGGTTTTCCAATTGCTGAATCATTCAAAACATTGGCAAACCCTGCCAACATAATTGCCAAACCGGTGGTGCCAACCCATGGCCAAGTCGCACGGTGTGGTATGTAATAGCCATCTTTAGAAGACATGCTTTCCCCTTTTAATTTAGTTAACCGATGTCTCAGTCAGATCAAAAAATGTATATGCTAATGTTAAAGTATTATAGCGCTCCGGAAAATCTGGCTTGATCACAAAGCGGACAGGCATAACTCGTTGTTCATGAGGTTCAAAGACCTGTTCTGTAAAACAAAAACATTCTGTTTTTTCTAGATATTCTGCTGCCAACCCGGGTGTAACACTGGGAATTGCTCTTACATGTAACTGTCGATTGGTTTTATTCTCAGCATAAAACTCAACGGTGTAATACTTCCCAGGGTGGACTTTCAACTTACTTTTCTTAGCTTTAAAGAGCAGGGGTGTCTGTTCATTAAGCGCTGTGACCATTTCCAGTGTCACAGATCGATCGGCTATTACTGCAAATGATTGTGTCTGCTCAGCACTACTTTCCAATTTACCATTCAGACCTGTTAAATCACAAAACACATCATAAATAGGCACTAATAAGTAACCAAAACCAAACATTAAAACAGTTACAGAAAATAACTTAAGAACTAAACCGGTATGCTTTCTTGTTGTTGCTACAGCCATTTACTGAACAACCTGCAAAATGGCATACCCATAAATTCCTATTGCAATCAAAAATAAGAAAAGTGCTGTCAGAATATTTTTTTTCTTTAAATCCATACGCTATTCCTCAACACAAAACCCGTAGCCTCGCGCTATTTTATTTTAGGTGGCTTTTCGAAAGTATGGTACGGCGCTGGTGAAGGGAGCGTCCACTCCAACCCATGTTGCTTTGCGCCTTCCCAAACTTCACCGGTTGCCTTCTCACCGCCTCGAATCGCCTTAATGATAATGTACAAAAATATCAACTGTGAGAAACCAAACAAAAAGCCACCCACACTGGAGATCATATTAAATTCAGCAAATTGCACCGCATAATCAGGAATTCGACGCGGCATCCCCGCCAAGCCTAAGAAATGTTGCGGGAAAAACAACACATTTACCGAAATTGTTGACATCCAGAAATGTACCTTTGCTAGCTTTTCGTCATACCGATGCCCTGTCCATTTCGGCAACCAGTAATAGGTCCCGGCAATAATCATAAACACCGTACCGGGGACCAGCACATAATGGAAATGGGCCACAATAAAATACGAGTCATGATATTGAAAATCAGCCGGAGCAATCGCCAGCATTAATCCGGAAAACCCCCCCATGGTAAACAACACCACAAAAGCCACGGTAAACAACATAGGCGTTTCAAAGGTCATTGCCCCTTTCCACATCGTAGCAATCCAGTTAAAGACCTTAACACCGGTCGGCACAGCCACTAACATGGTTGCATACATGAAAAATAACTCACCGGCAATCGGCATGCCAACGGTAAACATATGATGCGCCCAAACCACAAAAGACAACACAGCAATACTGACTAAGGCATAAACCATGGAATGGTAGCCAAAAAGCGGCTTACGTGCGAACACAGGAATAATCGTTGAAGCCAAACCAAAGGTCGGTAAAATCAAAATATAAACTTCAGGATGTCCAAAAAACCAGAATATATGCTGGTATAACACCGGATCACCGCCACCGGCCGCATCAAAAAAGCTGGTTTCAAAAAAACGATCGGTTAATAACATGGTCACCGCACCAGCAAAAACAGGCATCACGGCAATCAGTAAAAAACCCGTAATCAACCAAGTCCAGACAAACAACGGCATTTTCATCAACCCCATGCCCGGTGCGCGCATATTAAAAATAGTGGCAACAATATTAATCGCCGCCATAATTGAAGACACGCCAAGCAAATGAATAGAAAAGATTGCAAACGGTAGTGAATTTCCTGTCTGCAAAACTAAAGGTGGATACATGGTCCAACCCGCAGCGGGTGCGCCCCCTTCCATAAACAACGTGCTGAACAATAAGACACCGCCAGCAACCAACAACCAAAAACTCATATTATTCATGCGCGGCAAGGCCATATCCGGCGCACCAATCATCATCGGCACCATCCAGTTAGCAAATCCCGCAAAGGCTGGCATAACGGCACCAAAGATCATGATTAAGGCATGCATCGTCGTCATTGAATTAAAGAAGTGAGGATTAACAAACTGTAACCCCGGTTCAAATAACTCCGCGCGTATGACCAACGCCATCGCGCCCCCTACAAAAAACATAACCAGTGCAAAGACCAAGTACATCGTGCCGATATCTTTATGATTGGTTGTCGTTAACCATCGCATAATACCTTTTTTAGGTCCATGATCGTCATGCTCATCATGGGCAGATGTTACTGCTGACATAATTTAAACCTCAATTTAAAAATATTTATTTAATTACAATACTGACTTCAAACGAACCTTACCAATCGTCATCTTCTTCCGGTTGTGCCATCGCTGCTAACAGTGGCTTAATTATCAATGGTTGAACCGAATCACCCACCTTATTGCTCAAACCATTACGGGTAAAACTAATCACCGCGGCTAAATCACTGGCATTCAACATGGCGCCAAATGATGGCATCATAGCGCGGCCATTCAGTACGATTGAAACCTCACCGTCCAAGGGACCGGTGACCACTGAACTGCCCGCCAAGGCAGGAAAAGTTCCCGGCACCCCTTGTCCATCAGCCATATGACAAGAAGCACAATTAGCTTGATAAACCTCAGAGCCTTTAGCAATCAATTCAGCCTGTGACCATTCTCGATCCGCTGAACTTGCCGCCGCTAAAGCCTGTGTTTTTTTCTCTTCCAACCATTGCTCATACTCGGCCTGCTCCTTCGCAATCACCACAATAGGCATATAACCGTGGTCTTTACCGCAAAGCTCTGCACACTGGCCGCGATAAATACCCGGCTTTTCAACCGAGACCCAAGCATCATTAATAAAACCCGGGACATTATCTTTTTTCCAACCAAACTCCGGCACCCACCAGGCATGCAAAACATCAGACGCCGTCAGTAATAAACGAATTTTCTTGTTGACCGGAATCACTAAGGGGTTGTCTACATTTAACAAATAATTCTCAATATCCGCTGCATCGACACCAGAACCCAACTGTCTAGCTTGATTACTTTCAGCATCTAAACTACTGAAAAAATGAACACCACTGTCTAAGTAATCGTATTCCCACTTCCATTGCCAGCCGGTAATCTTAATGGTCATGTCAGGTTCACTGACATCGTCCATCTCCATCATCGTCTTCGTTGCCGGGATCGCCATCACCACCAAAATAATAGTTGGAATAATCGTCCACAACAGTTCAACTTTAGCATTATCGTGAAACTGTACGGCTTGATGCCCCACCGACTTACGGTGATAGTAAATCGAATAAAACATCACGCCGAAAACAAGAATACCAATCGCTACACAGATCCACAAAATCAGCATATGCAGATCATAAACATCGTTACTGATCCGAGTGACGCCCTTCGGCATATTCAATGCATACTCTGCATTCGCCTCCCCTAAGCCCAAAAGCATCAAGAACAGGTGCGCAAAAATTTGCTTTGTTTTTTTCACGGAGGAATCTCCCAACATAATCTTAATCATCAATTTCCCAAAATAGCGGCCAGCCATTAAACGACAACCTACTTTACTAAAACCATCACGGATTGAGTCATAATCCAAAATTAACTCAATCACCTTAACACTTTACAACAACTGCCTATTTTGACTTACTAGCCAGATAAAACCGAACTATTTTACTGTATCACAATGATTTTATCAAAAAAAACACCTATAAACTCTTCCAAACTAGAAAACATAGCACTAACACGCTTATCAAGCCTGTGGATATTCAATAATAAAACCCCTATTTCATTATTAAAGCAACGCTACCACTGAATTGCCTTGGCTAATACTGAAAAATTCATCGTTTTATCGTACGGTATAATGCCCAGTAACGGCGCCGTAATAAATCGCCCTATTGTTGCAATATTTTCTGTCGACGCTGCCATTTCTGGCTCTACACAATTGGCAATCCAACCCACACAAGGCAATCCCGACGCACAAATCGCATCAAAGGTTAAGCGGGCATAATTTATACCCCCTAATTGAATACCCACCACCAAAATAATCGGCAAGGCTAAAACCTTAGCTAAGCTAGCCACATCGGCAGAATCGCTTAAGGGTGCATGCCAACCTCCCACACCTTCGACGAATACGACATCCGACACACCTGCCAGCGCGGCATAGTTAGCCGTAATAACTGAAAAATCAATGACTTGATTGGTTTCTTTTGCCGCAATATGCGGTGAAACAGCAGCTTCAAAAGCATAGGGGTTTATTAATTCATACGGTAATGAGCGACTGCTATTTGATTGTAAAACCAGAGCATCCTGATTTCGCAATTGTCCTGAATAACGAGTACACCCTGATGCAACCGGCTTAAATCCCGATACAATCTTCCCTTGATTTTGAAAATAATGCATTAACACAACCGTACTGATAGTTTTACCAACATCGGTTCCTGTCCCGGTCACAAAGAAACCTTGGCCAACTGCGTTCATCCCCTATGCCTCAAACGTGACGACGATTTCTGGGCGGTCACATTAATAACCTCAAAAGTCGCCGAAACGCCCTCTACTTGTGACGCTAATCTCGCATACGCTGAAATAACAGCTTGCAACTGCTGTTTCCCGGTTAAACCACGGGATCGCCCTTGATTAACATTATGTGCGCCGACCCCCTTTAATTCGCGCATCAACGCAATCACATCAGGATAGTGCGGTTGATAGCATGTTGTCGTTATCTCAATGTTTGTAAATCCTGCCGTTACCAATAAATCTCCTATTCTTTCCTTACTCGTAAATAAATTGACATGGGAATAGTTATCAACACTTGCCCACGCTGCCCGCAACTCTGACAACGTAGCTTCCCCAAATGTAGAAAAGCAGAGTTGTCCCTCTGTTTTTAAAATGCGATAGGCCTGGGTAAAAACAGCCCATAAATTCTGACACCACTGCAGTGCTAAATTTGAAACAATCGCATCTAACGAACCAGATCGCAGCGGCAACACTTCTGCATCGCCCGAAAAATAAAACAACCCCGGTTTAGCCCCCAAGCCTTGCCTTGCCGTTGTTAACATGGGCATCGCCACATCCATTGCTAAAACCGTTGAACTGAGTGGTAATATTTTTTCCGTGAAATACCCGGTTCCACAGCCTATATCAAGGATACTCCCCTGACCGGTAAAATCAGCCGAAAACCGATCAAATAACACATCAGCCACCTGACGTTGTAAAAGTGCATACTGGTGGTAATGATGCGCAGCATTACCAAAAGAGAACTGAACCGCGTGCTTATCAAGTTTAAGGTCATTTTCAACTAACATAATCAACTGACTTCTTTTAAAAATTTTTTAAATTGCGCAATAACCTGAGACTCATGGGTCAGAAAAGGCAAATGACCGGCCCCCTCTACAATCGAATAACTGATCCTGGCTGACCCATCATCAATTGCCTGTGCCAGCGCAATGGGTACAATGGGGTCTTGATCGCCGAGCAGTAGTAAATGTGGCACCGCCAGATGCGCGAGTATTGAACGCTGATCAACGGTTCTCAATACCTCTAACCCTGCCATCAACGTAGCTTGATCTGAATCCGGACGCTCTTTTAGTTGCCTATTCAAAGCAGACAAAACTGCGCGATAGCCCTCACAACCACGCACCTGAAGCGCCATAAATCGCGTTATCGTTCGTTTCATATCCAATTCTGCATTGTCGATAAAACGCTCTAAATCAGGCACGGCCATTCCCGGCCAAATTCCTGACTGTGCAAAACATGGATTACCGGCCATAAGAACAACAGAAGAGACCTTTGCCGGGAAATTCCTGACCAATTCCAACACCACATTAGCCCCCAAAGACCAACCCACCCAACATGCGGACTTAACCGGTATCTGCTGCGCTAATTGACGCGCAACGGCTGATAACGTAAAAGGCGTTATCGGACCACTGTTACCATGCCCGGGTAAATCCACACAAATAACTTGAAAATCGACACTTAATTGCTGAGCAAATTTACGCCATATGCCGCCATGCATGCCCCAGCCATGAACCAAAATCACAGGCGGGCCTGCGCCGTAACTTTCCACATACAACTGACTCAAGACAACTGGCTCCATGCTTTACCCAAAACATGCAACAACCGCTCAACATGGTGAACTTCATGTAACGCTGAGAAGGTAATCCGTAATCGTGCTCCCCCCAAGGGTACCGTGGGAGGGCGAATAGCACTCACCCAAATATTTTCGGCTAACAAAGCATCGCTCAACCGCATTGCCTGGTGACTATCTCCCACTAAAATCGGCTGTATCGCAGTTGTAGAGTCAGTCAACGGCAGCCCTAATTGCCGGGCTCCACTGCGAAATTGCTGAATTCTATCCTGTAGTCTTTCCCGCCGCCAATCGTCGTTAACCAAGACCTGAAGACTGACTAAAGTTGCTGCCGCAAGGGCCGGTGGTAAAGCCGTTGTATAGATATAACTGCGAGCCTTTTGAATAACCGTTTCAATTAATGATTCTGACCCCGCCACAAAAGCTCCCGCGGTACCAAAACTTTTCCCTAAGGTCCCAATAAGCACCGGCACATCCTCTTGCGACAAATGATAATGCTCGACAACGCCCTGACCTTGAGCACCCAAAACACCCAACCCATGCGCATCATCAACCATTACCCAAGCGGCTTGGTGTTGAGCCACTCTGACTAATTCCGGCAACGGCGCAAGATCACCATCCATACTAAAGACGCCGTCTGTGACCACCAGTTTTCTGACCCCTGAACTCGCTGCTAAGAAGCGCTGTAAATGCGCGGCATCACCGTGATGATAGCGCTTGAAACGCGCTCCGGATAAGCGCGCGCCATCCAATAACGAAGCATGATTCAGTCGATCTTCAAAGATCGCATCACCGACACCCACCAAGGCACCGATACAACCAATATTTGCCATGTATCCGGTAGAAAACAAGACAGCACGATCACGCCCTGTAAATTCAGCTAATGCGTGCTCTAGTTGCTGATGAACACGACTATGCCCGCAAACCAAATGCGCTGAACCACTACCTACACCGTACTGAGCAGCACCGGCACTCAAAGCGGCGACCACGGCACTATGATTCGCTAACCCTAAATAATCATTGCTACAAAAATTAACCACACGCTGACCGTCAACAGTCAACGCGACCCCCTGTGCGGAATCGATAACCCGCCGACTCCGATACAACCCTGCTTGACGCTGCGCGTTTAGCTGACCGACTAAATCAAATGCAGTCATACTACATTAATACTGAATCGCTCCTGTACGAACCCCTAAGCGCTGAAATAACCTTTGATCACTGTCGGTCACTGGATTATCTGTCGTTAATAATTTCTCACCATAAAAAATTGAATTAGCTCCGGATAAGAAACACAAGGCCTGCATTTCATCGGTCATTTCCGTGCGTCCTGCTGACAGGCGAACACGCGACTTGGGCATCAGAATTCTTGCCACCGCAATGGTACGAACAAAAATCAACGGGTCTAGCAATTCTGAGCCCATCATCGGCGTTCCTTCCACTTGCACTAACATATTAATGGGCACACTTTCTGGGTGCTGCGGTAAGTTAGCAAGCTCTATGAGCAGTTTCGCGCGATCGGCATCCGACTCGCCCATTCCCACGATACCGCCACAACAAACATTTAAACCCGCCTCACGAACTCGCTGCAGCGTATCTAACCGATCTTGATACGTACGCGTTGTAATCACTTCAGAATAATATTCCTCAGAAGTATCTAAATTATGATTGTAATAATCTAACCCACCCGCCTTCAGCGTTGCGGTCTGCTCATCGGTTAGCATCCCCAACGTAACACATGTTTCCATGCCTAATGCTTTAACCCCCTGAACCATTTCAACAACCCGGGCAACATCCTTATCCTTAGGACGACGCCAAGCAGCACCCATACAAAAACGACTGGCACCTTGTTCCTTCGCTTTTTGAGCCGAAGCCAATACCTGCTCAATGGGCATTAATGCTTCTGATTCAACTTCGGTGTCATAACGAATACTTTGAGGACAATAAGCACAATCTTCAGAACATGACCCTGTTTTTATACTCAACAGACTACTGACTTGAATCTCATTAGCATCAAAATGTTGCCGATGCATCGTTTGAGCCTGATACAACAAGTCATTAAAAGGTTTGTTAAAAAGCGCTTGAACCTCTGCTAACTGCCAATCATGGCGTAATTCAACCTCGACAGGCGCTGCTGTCGCGCTAACCAAATCTAAAGACATTTTTTCTCCCCCAAAAACAACTATCAACCATACTTAAAAAACAGACTCATCGCATTAGTCAACCTAAAAAAAAACAATGGTCAACAACTGGTTTAATATTATACAGGAATATTGCTTACCGCCCACCTGCCTTTTCTGCAATGAACCCAGTCACAACCCACGAGACCTGTGTTCATTTTGCGAAAAAGCATTACCGCGAAATAAAGATTGTTGCATCCACTGCGGGCAACCGATGACGCCTGCAAATAACCCATCGAGCTGCGGACAATGCCTGACAAACCCACCCTATTTTGACAGTACACTGGCACCTTTTCGCTATCAAAGAACCGTCCGTTACGCCATCCAATCATTCAAATATCACGACAATTACAATTTTGCACGGTTATTGGGGGAATTGCTCGCCAGTGAAATAGCGACTGAGAATCCTTTACCCCAACGACTCATTCCCGTTCCACTTCATGCTTCTCGTTACCGTGAACGCGGCTTTAATCAGGCCTTTGAAATAGCTAAAATAATTAGTCAACACCATAAAATACCTGTCGACAACTGCAGCCTCCAACGGAGGCGACCCACAGACCATCAAAGCCATCTAAAGGCCAAGTCACGCTCTCAAAATATAAAAAATGCCTTCTTGCTCAGCCAAAAAATAACAGTGTCACACGTTGCTATTATCGACGATGTTATGACGACCGGAAATACGGTTAATGAATTGGCCAGAATGCTAAAAACCGCCGGCGTGCAAAATGTAGACGTTTGGGTCTGTGCCAGAGCATAAAAAATCGTTTAAAAAAGCTGTCGTTTTGCGCCCGTTTTACCTCAACAACACAGTCGACTCGAAAAACCAATGCAATCAAGGCGCATAACCTTTTGAATTATTTTCAACCCATCGCGATTGCTGAGACGCTAACTGCTCTTTCTTCCAAAAGGGCGCTTTTGACTTGAGCGCCTCCATAATAAAACGACACGCGTCAAAAGCATCGCCTCGATGAGACGTTTCTACGACCACTAAAACAATCGGGTCCCCCGGGGAGATATCACCGACCCGATGGACAACCAATACATTAAGAACGACCCACCGCTCAAGGGCCTCAGTCACGATCATCTCTAACTGCCTTTCTGTCATACCCGGATAGTATTCCAAAGACATACTAACCACTGAATCCCCGTCATTAAAGTCACGCATAGTACCTATAAAAATCGACGTTGCCCCGACGGCCCCAGCAAGCTCTGCCTGCTGTTCCTGAAACCGTTTAACTTCCTCAAAAGGTTCAAAAGCTTCTGCTGATAACTTAATAATCACGTCAACCTCCGGTTACCGGGGGAAAAAAAGCAACCTCATCGCCGTCTGTTATTTCTGCCATTTGATCAACATAAGCCATATTCACCGCCACCAAGATATTATCCGGCAAGGTGATCTGACCGGTTGCTTGAGACCAAACTTGCTGCACAGTCAACGACTCAGCACCGGACAATTCAACACCGTCACAACCAAGCGACTCCTTTAAACTAGCAAAATAACGTACCTTAATCGACATAGTCAGCCACTTAAACTAAAAAATAATAGATAATAAACAGTATATCTGACATGCGAGACCAACATGACCCATTTAACACATTTCAACCAAACCGGTGACGCTCATATGGTAGATGTCGGCCAAAAAGAAGTCACCGAGCGAATAGCTATTTGCAGCGGCCATATTGAGATGCTTCCCGAAACACTCGCTCTGATCATTAACGGCACGCATAAAAAAGGGGACGTCCTGAGTATTGCCCGTATTGCCGGAATTATGGCCAGTAAAAAAACAGCCGACCTTATTCCTTTATGCCACCCCTTACCCATCACCCATGTTGACATTCATTTCCAAATTGAGACTGATAATAATTGTGTTACCTGTACCTGCACAGTTAAAACCCACGGTAAAACGGGCGTTGAAATAGAAGCCTTCACAGCCACGCAAATTGCGTTACTAACCATCTACGATATGTGTAAAGCGGTCGATCGTGGCATGGTCATTCAGTCGGTTCAGTTAATGCAAAAATCCGGAGGAAAATCGGGACACTGGTCACACCAACCCAGTACCAAGTAAGCTCTTCATTATGGAATTCTTCTCAAACGCTATTGTTTCTGCCCTGCAACTTATTAGCAATTTTGACCCTGTTGTTTACCTCATTGCCTGGACATCGATAAAAATATCCGTCACGGCCTGCCTTCTGGCCGCCACACTTGCAATCACCCTGGGCTGTTGGGCCGGCATCAAAACATTCCCCGGAAAAAGACTCCTAACGCAAATACTGAACACCCTGATGGCCATGCCTACTGTCATGATCGGCCTTGTGTTATATGGTCTTTTAAGCCGACAAGGCCCTTTAGGTAGCTTAGGTCTTCTTTATAGCGAAACGGCCGTCATCTTAGGGGAAACCGTCTTAATACTCCCTATTATAATGAACCTCACGATGGTCGCTATTCATAGCGCTGACCCGTTATTGCTCCCGACACTCAAGTCCCTCGGTGCAAATACCCGCCAACAAATACAGCTGGTTCTGGTGGAGTTAAAATACCCTATTTTTGCCGCCATTGTGACCGGTTTTGGTCGAGCGATTGGCGAGGTTGGTGCCGCCATGATGTTGGGCGGCAATATACAAGGGAGCACCCGAACCATGACAACTGCAATTGCATTAGAAACCAATAAAGGCAATTTTGAATTGGCTCTGGCCATTGGAATTCTGTTACTCCTTATCGCTTTTACCGCTAACTACTGCTTAAATTATATTCAACAAAAGTAACGCCCTATGATTCAGGCTACGACAAGCCCGCTACCTAAAAAAACTACTTTTAAAACAGCCCATGTTAACCGTTAAACAAATCCCTGTTCTTAATGATAATTACATCTACTTAATCCACGACTCAGACTCTGGGGAAACGGCGGTGGTAGATCCAGCCATTGCAGAACCGGTACAGAAAATACTTAAAGAAAGGAACTGGCAGTTAAGCTGTATTTTAAACACACACCATCACAGTGACCACGTCGGTGCCAACCTGACCTTAAAGAAACAAACCGGCTGCCAAATAGTTGGCTCACACTACGACAAAAATCGAATTCCTGGCCTAGACCGCACCGTCTCCGAAGGGGATAGCGTATTTCTGGGGCGGCACAAAGGCTCCGTTATTGATACCCCCGGACATACCTTAGGGCATATTGTTTATTATTTTTCAGAAGACAATTTCTTATTTTGCGGCGACACCTTGTTCTCAATGGGATGCGGCCGTTTATTTGAAGGCACTGCCACGCAAATGCACCATTCACTGAATAAGTTAGCAGCGCTACCCCCTACAACCCAGTTATTTTGCGCGCATGAATATACTCAGCAAAACGGACACTTTGCACAAACCCTTGAGCCTAACAACACTCAATTACACCAACGAATCACCGAAGTCGCTCAGCTGCGACAAAATAATATCGCCACGGTCCCCAGTACGCTTGCTCAAGAAAAAGCAACCAACCCCTTTCTTCGATCCCATTGCCCTGAATTAATCCATACCCTCGCAATGTCCCAAAACAGTCGTGTGGAAATATTTACCGAGACTCGCCGACGCAAAGATCATTTCTAAGAACACTTAAGGCAAAAAAAGGCTAGGACTGAGGCAAGCCTTTAAGCGCTGACTGCCCCTAATACTAGATTTGCAAAAAGTGCACCCAAACTGGCTTGCACGGCACCATCATTAACCATCTGGTCATAAAAATAGCCACCCATTACGACAACTATTATCAACAAAAACCAACCTATTCTGGGAAAACCTTGCCGTGGCGACTCAATCGTTGCTCCTTCAATCATCGCATTTACTGCCTTGAAACGACCATTCGCTTCTGCTTCCATTTGAAAGTGAATAACATCTCCGGAAAAGGGTCTGCGACTGGCAAACTGTATAGCGGTAATATGAATAAACACATCACCGCCCCCATTATCCGGTTTAATAAAACCAAAACCTTTCTTATCTTTCCATACCGCCAACTGACCGCTAATTATTTTCGCCATCTAAAAAATACCTTTTCCCTTTATGCTAAATCATCCAGAATTAATGACTACTTTTACGCCAGATATGTTTTTTAAGATCATAATGAAAAATAAAACCGGGTAATGCAAAGACAATGAACAAGCACAAGTTAGTCACGTAAAACTCCCAGTCCTGATCGTACCAGACACCGGTCAACTTCCGCTCCAAACCGACAGCTAGCAACCCCACGAGCCCATAGAGTAGCAACCATTCAAGCCAACGCAGCCAACCGTTCTTATTTCTGATACTAAAAACAACCAAGAACCGATCGCTTAACCAAGGAATATTAGCGGTGATAAATGCCACTAAAATAAATAATTGCGGTATTCCTTGCAAATCCATATCAATTTTTAGACCGCATCAACGGGAACAACAAGACATCACGAATTGAAGGGGCATCAGCAAACAACATCACCAACCGATCAATACCAATCCCTTGCCCCGCTGTCGGCGGCAAACCATGTTCTAACGCTGTAATATAGTCCGCATCAAAATGCATCGCTTCATTATCTCCCGCCTCTTTTTCTTCGACTTGCTTTTGAAAGCGCTCTGCTTGGTCTTCGGCATCATTCAGCTCAGTAAAGCCATTGGCAATTTCACGCCCGCCCACAAAAAACTCGAAACGATCTGTCACCTCTGGATTATCATCATTTCGACGCGCCAAGGGCGACACCTCAACAGGATAAGCGGTAATGAACGTTGGGTTCATGAGTTTATGCTCAACTGTTTTCTCAAAAATCTCAATTTGTATTTTTCCAAGACCGTAACTGTCTTTGACTGGAATACCTAATGTTTCTGCAACCTTCTGAGCACCCGATCGATGGTTTAACTCATCTATCGTTAACGCGGCGTTAAAATGCAATATCGACTCAACCACCGTCATCCGATCAAAAGGTTTACCAAAATCATAGTCCTCCCCTTGATAAGTAATCACCGTCTGACCTGTCACCATTTCGGCCAGACCACGAAGCATTTCTTCGGTTAAATCCATCAGGTCATGATATTCAGCATAAGCCTGATAAAACTCGAGCATCGTAAACTCAGGATTATGACGCGACGACAGGCCTTCATTGCGAAAGTTACGGTTAATTTCGAACACACGCTCAAAGCCTCCAACCACGAGACGCTTAAGATACAACTCGGGTGCGACACGTAAAAACAACTCCATATCGAGCGCATTATGGTGTGTGACAAAAGGCCGCGCTGTTGCCCCCCCCGGTATCGACTGCATCATCGGTGTCTCAACTTCCATAAATTGCCTTTCAATCAGGAATTGCCTGATATAACTGACAACCTGAGAGCG
>ENA-OSET01000151-OSET01000151.1-sediment-metagenome-genome-assembly--contig:-NODE-151-length-78920-cov-6.784141_pt1 | contig 78920 bp, 73 predicted proteins | sample MGYA00237882_ERZ534229 | MGnify/ENA primary metagenome ERZ534229 (study PRJEB26408, sample SAMN06266212) | sediment metagenome | isolation source: Hudson Canyon methane seep mesocosm | place: USA:Hudson... | reverse complement strand
TCCGATCTCTAATACTTGGGCTGACAAACAAGAATTGATTAAAAATGTCGAGAACAGTTTATCACCTGTCAATAGCTTCAAAGGCGATAAACTATGGAGTTTATAAGATCGCATGAAACACTATGGTGTTCCTGGTGTTGGAATTGCCGTTATAAGAGATTACAAAGTCAGCTGGTTTAAAACCAATATTTAACGATAGCGATAAATATTGGTTAGTGCGTTCATGGTATATTTTAGCCAACAATTTTACATCGATTAGTTAGGCGTTAATCACTTTAAAGTGTATCTCAATCAAGGAACAAATAATTAATGAAAACAATGAAAAATCAAATTTTTCTTATTACATTCATCTATATAATAAGCACAATTGCATTTGGAAGTGCTCATGCCCAAAATAATAAAAGTACGCTTATAGATAAGTTAAATTTAATACTATTAGATCAAGAAGAAGACCAACCAGGCGTTAGTGTTCTCGTTAAAAAAGGTAATGAAATTTTATTTCAAAAAAGCAAAGGGCTTGCAAACAAAGGTGAAAATATTTCTATTAGCTCTAGTACAGGATTTAGAATAGGCTCAATCAGTAAACCTTTTACTGCATTGGCAGTTATGAAGTTAGTTGAGCAAAAAAAGCTTTCATTAGACGAGCCTGTAACCAAATACGTTCCAGAGTTACCCTTAGATTGGAAAGATATTACGATAAAGCATTTGTTATCTCATCGAGTATATATTTCTGACGACTTTTTTTCAGACTCGCATTTGAATTTAGCAAACTTGTCTACTAATCAAGATGTTGTAAAATTCCTATCCTCCAAAAGTATCAAAGTTAAAGCACAAGCTTTCGATAAAGCGATCTACTGTAATAGTTGCTTTGTATTGTTAGCTGAAGTTATTGCAAAAGTGAGTAACGTTAGTTTTTCAGAATATTTAACTGAGAATATATTTATTCCTGCCAGTATGAAAAACACCTATATTGTTCAAAAAGGAGTCACGATTAAAATGGGTGATGCACTTAATTATGCTAAAACGGATTCTATCTTTGGAATAAAGCAATATACAACAGGCGCAATGGCACAAGTCAGTAGTATTGACGACCTAAACAACTTTATGATTGCGTTGAAAGAAGGGAAAATTATTAGTAAAAAGTTGTTAAGTTTAATGACTAAAGTTCATAGTGATGCTGGCGATGATGGTACCTTTGGTTTAGGCTGGATTATAGGTTGGGGTGAGCAGCCTTTTTATTCTCATGGCGGTTCACAAGATAGTTATCAAACAGAATTGTTTTTTCATGAGAAGAACAAGCTTGAAATTGCTATTTTAACTAATGGTGGTGACAATACATATGATCTTCAAGCCCAGATAATGAGAACAATTATTACCCATTATAATTAAGTCTATATTAATATTTCAAACGTAAAAATAACAGTCGGATGCGCACGTGCTTCGATTATATTAGTTAACTTATGATTTGAATCTTAATTAAGCATTTATTCAACAGTAGAGGTTTTATGCGAATATTATTTAACGTTATAACTTGTTTATCTTTCATTATTCTATCTTATTCATCAATGGCTAAAGATTGCGATGAGTATTGTCAATTAGAGCAGGTAAAAGCCTATTTTTTCGCGCTTGATAAGGTGGCTAAAAAAGGATCAACCTCATCAGATGTTGATGCGCTTCTTGCTTTAACACATGATGATGTTAAATATATTCACGTTCAATACGAGGCAAATTTTACTAAAGACACCTGGCGTAAGGCATTTCTACGAAACATTGAGTTGGGTAGATACCAAAAAACGGATAAAAATCAAATTCGTATTCTCAACTCTATAGAAGGCAAAAATCATATAGCGATTGAATATTCGCATGGCGTTATTCAAGCAAATGGTAAATGGGAAAAAACTAACAAATACTTAGCTATTTTTGGCTTTACAGATGGTAAATTATCATTAATAAAAGAGTTATGGTAAAACTTATAACCCATTGATTAAAAAAATCTAGAGTTGCTGACCATCGATTCGTAATTGTAGCCATACATTATTCAAAGCTTTTAAGGTGTTATCAGTATTGGAGATATATCCTTTTTTGTTAGACAATAATGACATTGGGAGAGATAATTTCATTTCATTTCATTGGCCAATAATAAAGAAGACGTGTTAGGGAAGTTATATATCTAGGAAAAATTGACGTCAATGTTAAATGTCAGGACGGATACTTATTTTTTCAACCAAGTTTGGATCCCCTAAGCTTCGTCATCCTCATGTCAATGAACAACCATTTACGCGAAGCCAATGTAATATTAGAATACCCGTAGGAATATCAAAAATTATAGTACGTGCAAAGTGTAATAAACATGGTTTCGGTGGTAAATCATTTGTTGTAGATCTCATTACTCATTAAGGCGTTATGTGTTTCTATATTTTATTATTATTTCAAATTGAGGTGTTATATGTCGAATGAGTTTAGAGGAAGTAAATATGTAAATGAATCAGGTTCTAAACGTGGGAACTGGTATATGAATAGACTTGATTATTTTCAATTTCATGAATATCCGGCTTATAAAAAGCATAAGTTTCTTTCTTTATTTGTTGGTGTGTTTTTTTACTTTATAGGTATAGAAGCCTTTAAAATTATTTTTTTATTTTTTATTCCCTTTATTTATTTATGTTATGTTGCGTTGTTTACTTTCAATTTATTACGCACTAAAAAATGCCGATATAGAGGTTACTTTTTGTACCCTGCTAGGATTGTGAAATTCTTCAGGTCTATTGAAGTCGAGGTGGATTTACAGGACTTTGATTCAGTAGCAACAATGAGTAAAAAATAGTATGCGTAAAACACACAACAAGCTTCAAACATTAAAAACAATTGGTTATTTACCTCTTAACAGCACGTTAGCAGTTCAGGAGTATATATGGAGTCTTCAGAATCTAAAAAATTCCCCCTAGGTCCAACATGTGTTGTAAGCGTTGTGTTTTCTGGATCAGACACATTGCATAACTATTGCAATGCTTATTCGAGGTGATTGATTTTTTCAAGTGATTCGATGTAATGTTGTTCGTGTCTCAATTCGCTTATGCCCTGTGGCGTGATCCTTGATATTTCTAATTCTAATTTAGACTTTTCTGCTAACGTGCTGCCGCAGAAGAACAAGCGCCAGACATATCCTTAACTTGTTTGAAAGTGAAATTTTCTTATCGTAGTTTTTTATCATTTCATAGCTGTTTTTTTGCGGTTTGTCGCGACGCTATTGTTAAATATAAAAGTAAACAGATAAACTGTTGGTTATTCACATTCTTCAATATTTACAGACTTTAGCTTAATATGGCCCTTTGAAAATGACACAGAACAGCAAAAAATCAATAAACATTAAAAGTATCACGGTACTGCTCATTTCTATCTGGCTAGGCTTAGCCTTTTATTCTTTGTTATCACAAATATCAAGCTGGCTCACAAGTCACCATTTTGAAATGAGTCTATTTGCTCACATAGAATTTTTTACTTTAAGAATATGGTTGCCTTGGGTTGTTTTAACCCCGATTGTTCTTTGGTTAGCATTGCTTTTCCCTATAAAACCTAATAAATGGTTAAAAGGTTTAGTAATACATGCTTTATTTCTACTTGGTTTGTCGATTATCTCTGGGTTATTGATCAGTTTACACTATCATTTTTTTGAAAATATGAGTCAGGGAATGCAAAATTATCAACCTTGGCAGCATATTGGTCACTTCTTGTTTGGAGATAATCTTTTTTTATTTAATACCATTATTTACACGATTTTAGTGACGAATATAAACATTAAAAATTTCGCGCAAATTGCCGACAAAGAAGCCCTTATCGTCAGCCAACTAAATAACCAACTGATCGAATCGCAACTTCAAACACTTAAGATGCAAATCAATCCACATTTTTTGTTTAATACACTCAATGTTATTTCAGTCTTAGTGATGAAATCTGAAAAAGATAAAGCCACCGAGATGATTAATCGACTCAGTCTTTTTTTTAGAAACTCTTTAGATGAAAAAGACCAACAATGGATCCCATTACAAAAAGAGCTAGACCATGTAGAACAATACCTAGCGATAGAACAAGTCAGATTTGGTGATCGAATGAGTATTGTGACAAATTATGATAACAATGCATTATTTATACCTGTCCCTTCGATGCTTCTTCAGCCTTTGATAGAAAATGCGATGCAACATGGTTTAGAAGAAAAAGAAGGCAAAGGTACATTGAACATCCGTTGTTGTGTAAGTGCAGAATATTTATCTATTGTTATTATGGATGATGGAGCGGGTTGTAACTTCGATGATAAAAGTTTCAAGGAAGGCATAGGGCTGAGTAATGTTAAAGCTCGATTAAAGCAATTATATGGTACAAACCATACATTAGATTTTAGCAGTAATCAGCAAGGCGGTGTAACGGTTTCATTATCACTAAAAATTAATGTAGGAGATAACCAATAATGACAATTAAAGTATTAATTGTTGATGACGAACCTTTGGCTAGAGAAGGTGTATGTCTTCACCTACAAGATGAAAAAGAGTTCTCTATCGTTGGAGAATGTGGAAATGGTAGTGATGCAATTCGTAGTATATTGTCTTTAAAACCGGATTTAGTTTTTCTTGATATTAAAATGCCAAAAGTGAATGGGTTTGACGTTGTTAATGCTGTAGGTAGCCAGCATATGCCGCCAGTGATTTTCTTAACTGCCTATGATGAATATGCAATCGAGGCATTTAATACTCATGCCATTGACTATTTACTTAAGCCCATAGACAAGATGCGCTTTAAAGAAAGTTTGGATCATGCTCGTGACCAAATCTTAAAAAATACAATTTCACAACGTAGTGAACAACTTACCCAATTATTAAGTCAAACCCAAGGTCTTAGTAAGTTAACAGCACCTGTAAACCAAACATCTTCATTGGTTCAAAGCGAACGTTTAGTGATTCGCTCTAATGGTCATGTTTATTTACTCAAGTCTGAAGATATCTACTGGATTGAAGCAGAAGGAGATTATGTCACGGTACACACACCGGAAAAGTCACATCTTGTGCGTGAAACTATGAAAAATATGGAAGCCCGTTTAAATGAGCAGGGCTTTCAAAGAGTTCATCGCTCTAGTATCGTAAACCTAAGTTATGTCAGAGAGTTGATTAGTTTAGATAGTGGAGATTATCAAATTATTTTACGTGACAATACGCGTGTAAAATTAAGCCGGAATTACCGAGACATATTATATCAGCGGCTTCATGCGTCGCCTTAATCGAGCACAACTTCAATCATTCAAACATACCCCCTTATTAGAGATAAATATGAAAAATATAATTACAGTTATCACGTTCTTGTTTTTATTTGTTCACTTAACTGCTTGTAGCAAGTCAGAGTCAATAGAAGACATAAAAAACTTCACCTCATTGTCACCTTTGCTTGCCAGTGCAGGTATGCCTTCTAAGAGTGAATTTTCAATCGTTCAAAAAAGTGGTTATCAACATATTATAAATCTTATTCCCGGTGATTTTAGTGATGAGAAGAAGAACATAAACTCATTAGGCATGTCATTTGACCAAATAGCAGTAGATTGGAATGAACCAACATTAGCCGATTTTAAACACTTCGTTCGTTTAATGAATACCTATAAATTAGATAAAGTATTGGTTCATTGTCGTTTAAATTATAGAGCATCTGCATTCGCCTATCTTTATCAAACGACTCAATTGGGTATAGATAAATCCACGGCTCAAAGTCAGATGCGAGCTATTTGGGAGCCGGACGGTACATGGCTTAAATTTATCAATGAAGTAGAACAAAATTACAATAATCCAAAATAATAGGCAGAATAAAACGAACAACTAAATCAGTAATAGGAATTAACCCCGTTTCATTTTTAATAGTCGTCTAGATCATCTTGAAGTAAAATGGGGATTTTTCATCGACGATATCTGCTGTTCATCCATAGCGAACTGAACTTCGCCGATTGGTTCGATATATACATTAAAACACCGGTAATCTTGCTTCATCTTTAAAATAAGCAATACGGTGATAAATGCAAACTATCCTCGAATCACAAGACAGTTCAAAAAAGCCAATAAAACGTTACGTCATGATTGGTGCCTTTCTTGTTATTTTACTGCCTTGGCTGGCTAATTCTGTTTTCTTCAATTCACCTAACAACAACGCGGTTATTTCAGCAGAAGGCTTAGGCATTGCCATTGTGAAATCAGGCAATCTAATCAAGGATGTTAGAGCTCCTGGGAATCTTGTCGCAATTAATAGAAAGTGGCTCTCATCTCGAGTGAGTGCAAAAGTTGTCAAGCGAGTGCTTGAGCCCGGTGCCATTGTTACCCCCGATAGTATCATTTTACAATTATCATCTCCTGAACTTACTCAAGAATATAAACGCGTAAAAATTGAATACAAAATTGCGAAAGCTCAATTAGACGCCTTAAAAGAAATTCAAATTACACAAAGGCAAAAAAAAGAAGCCGATGTAAAGTTGTTTAAAATAGAGAAGCAACAAGCCATTGAAGATGCTGAAGCAAAAAAACAACTTAGAGTCACTAAAATAATACCGAAATATCAATATAGTGAAGCAGTATTACGAGAGAAAAAATTAACACTCCAACTAGAAATTGCACAGTTTGAACTAAAGCAACTACCCAGGCTACAGGCAAGTTTACTTAACGTAGAGAAAGCAAAAGTAGAACAACAGTTATTACGCGTTTCTTTACTCGAAGAGCAAGTGAGTAGACTTGAGGTTCGCGCACAAATGCATGGCATATTACAAAGTATCTCAGTAGAAGAAGGTCAGGAAATATCGCAAGGCGCAGAACTAGCAAGGGTTGCTGATCAAAAGCATTTAAAAGCTGAACTTCGAGTACAAGAAAGCCAAGCCAAAGATATTCAAATTGGTCAGATCGTTGAAATAGATACACGCCGTAGCAAAATTAAAGGCATTGTTTCCCGTATAGATCCGGCGGTTGTTAACGGTACGGTTACTGTCGATATTAAACTACCAAACGATTTACCCAGTGAAGCCCGTCCAGATCTTAGGGTCAATGGCACGGTGGAAATTAAGCGATTAGAAAACGTTTTGCTAATTGACAAACCTACCCATTGGCAGCAATCCAATACCGCCTATTTATTTAAGCTCACCAGCGATTCGCAAGCCATTAGAACCAAAGTCACTATTGGCGAAAGTTCAACGACTTCAATACAGCTGCTTAGTGGTTTAACACAAGGTGAGCAAGTCATTGTGTCTGATACGGCTACGTTGGAAAGATTTCCATCAATAACGATCAATTAATCAAAAATATTCGCTTTCAAAAAATCAGACGCGGTACTGAATTTATTCACTCAAAAGTGAACGTAATTCGAGTGCATAAAGTAAAACAAAATTTAACATTTGGAACATAATAATGATTAACCAAAAAACATTGATCAAAATATCGAAACTGAACAAGATTTATCACACTGACGGTAACCAAACCAATGCGTTGAAAGATGTCAACTTAACAATATCGCAAGGTGATTATGTGACGATTCAAGGACCATCGGGTGGTGGAAAATCTACCTTACTTTCTATTATTGGTTTGCTTGACAAAGCGACGACTGGTGATTATCAAATCAGTGATTTCTCTGTAAACAATTTATCAGGCGCACAAATGGCCAAAGTGAGAAATAGAGAAATTGGATTCATTTTTCAAGACTTTAATTTAATTGGCGATATGACCGTTAGCCAAAATGTTGAACTGCCCTTGGTTTATCGTGGTATTAAAAAATCGGTAAGAACGGTAAAAGTTGCAGAAGTACTAAAACGTGTAAACATGTCTGAAAGAGCTAAACATCTACCTAATCAATTATCAGGTGGTCAACAACAAAGAGTTGCCGTTGCGCGTGCTTTAGTGGGTAGCCCAACCTTATTACTTGCTGATGAACCCACAGGTAACCTTGACTCCATTAATGGTGACTCGGTTATGCAGCTGCTCAGTGAGCTTAATGAACAAGGCGTAACTATTTGTATGGTGACTCACGACAGCCGTTATGCTCATTTTGCTAAACGAACGATTAATTTGTTTGATGGTGAAGTGGTCGAGAGTTCAGTTAACGAACAAGCTAATAAAAACAAAGTTGATACACGAGAAGTTGCTGAACTTATTCCCCGTCAGTTATCCTCAGAAGTAGGTGCATAGCTATGTCTAAAGTAACTACTTCAAATGAAGTTAGGCTAAATGAAAATGGCCAAACTAATACTGATGATATTACTCAAAACAATATCATCGAAAATATAATGATCGATGTGCGTTATGCTTTTTCACGTTTTATTGCTTCGCCGGTAACAACGTTGATTATTGTCATTACTCTAGCATTGAGTATTGGTGCAACTACTGCGATATTTTCAGTGGTGAATGGCTTAATGTTTTCAGCCACACCATTTAAAGACAGCGAAAAATTAATCATATTACAGCAACAAAATTTAACTACTGATCAAACTTACGGTTTTTCTGCCAGTGAGATTTTTGATTACCAAAACCAGTCACAAAAATTTGAAAGCATGGCTGAATATCACAATATGACGTTTACCATGTATGGTCATAATGACCCAGTAAGAGTGCGAACTGGCGTGGTCTCATCTAACTTTTTTAATATGTTAAATTTAACACCGATTCTAGGTCGTACTTTTACTGAAGCCGAAGATGATCTAGGTGCTGAACCTTTACTCGTTTTAACCTATGAATTTTGGCAAAACGAATTTAATGGTCAAAAAGACGTTATCAATCAAAGTGTCGAGTTTAATAACCGTAGCCATAAAATCATTGGCGTTTTACCTCATTTCCCCCAATTCCCTGAGGTTAGTGATGTCTATATGGCTATTCCATCATGCCCTTTTCGTAGTGGTGAACATGCTGTCTCAAATAGAAGCATGCGTATGATGTCGGCTTTTGCCAAAATAAAACCTAACGCTTCACTTGCCGAAGTGAATACTGAAATGGCTGACATAGCAAAGCGTTTAAATAGTAAATACCCAGAGGCTTATCCAGAAAGTGCAGACATTAGTGCAACAGCCTTGTCTTTGAATGATGAGTTAGTTAAAAACAGTCGTCCTTATTTATATACCTTGTTAGCTACTACGTTATTACTATTTTTAATAGCCTCAGCGAATGTGACTAACTTAACCTTGTCACAACATTCAAAACGAAAACGTGAATTTGCTGTACGTGCTTCTTTAGGTGCAAGTAAAGTGAGACTCGCGCAATTATTGCTAACAGAAAGCCTATTGTTATCATTGCTAGGTGGAGGCTTTGGGCTGTTATTAGCCTTTTTGGGTTTAGGTTTTCTTAAAGATTTTGCTTCAAATTTTAGCTCGCTTTCATCTGAAATCACTATCGACACTACGGTGATGCTATTTGCTTTAGCTATATCAACTATTTCGGGTGTCATCGCTGGTATAGTACCAAGTTTTGCTAAAGTAAATTTAGTCAGTTCACTGAAAGAAGGCGGTAAGTCTTCGTATTCTACCGACCACGGATTTTTAAGAAATACCTTGTTAATTTGCCAATTTTCTTTGTCATTAACATTATTGATAGCCGCGGGATTAACAATAAAAAGCTTAAATAATTTACAGAATATTGACTCAGGCTTTAACGCTAAAAGTGTCAATGTTGCACAGGTAGATTTAAATTGGACAGTTTACAATAATGAACAATCAAGATGGCAGATTTCACAACAAATTTTACAAGAAGTACGTAAACTTCCATATTTAAGTTCCTCTGCTCTAAGTATGACTTACCCTAATGATACTGTTGGATTAAATTTTGGCCGTATTCGCCAAGCTATTCAATTTGACGACCGAGATTATAATCCGGATGACGCACCTACCAATACCTTTTCTCGTCCTGTAACTGACGGATACTTTGATACGATTGGTAGCAGCTTATTACAAGGAAGAAGATTTACGGTTGATGATGATAATAATGCACCTAATGTTGTCATTGTTAATAATAAATTTTCCGAAAAAATCTGGCCTAATGAATCACCTATTAATAAGGCAATTTCATTCAATCAAGGAGAAACGTGGCTGACTATTGTAGGTGTCATTGAAGACATACATGAACAGGGGGCATCAAATGAAGCCAGCGCTCAAATATATAGACCTATGGCACAATCTCCAGTGGGGCATATTGTAATATTAGGTAAACAGGATGACTTAACCACGACCAGTTTTAATAAAGATATCAAAGACATTGTTGCCCAGTTAGATAATCGCCAACCGTTGTCAAAATTTGAAACATTGCAACAAGCCGCTGATAATTCGATTTCTTTGCAGAGGTTTTTAGCTCAATTGTTAACTATTTTCTCTATCATTGCGTTAGTCATTACCGTGAGTGGAGTCAGCGGTGTAATGAGTTATATGGTCAACTTACGCACCCGAGAAATTGGTATCAGAATGGCGATTGGCGCTGATAAAGTTAACGTGATCACCCTCATTCTTTCTTATGGGGTAAAACTAACGTTTGTTGGATTAGTCCTTGGTATAGCTGGAGCTTACTTTAGTGGTAATTGGTTGAGTACTCAGCTATTTGAAATTAACGCCTTTGATATTGTTATTTATGGTACTGCACTGATGACCTTACTCGTTATTTCAACATTAGCGTGTTTGTTACCTGCATGGCGTGCCAGTTCAATTCCGCCAATAGACGCACTTAAGCAATAAAATGTTTTTGAGGAAATCCGTAAAATTCTCTCATTATTTTACGGACTACCTCAAATATAAGAGGTTTTATCAGTCTAAGGAACCATCAAAGTTATCTAATCAAAGTAATTAATATGTTGAATTAATCTCTTTTATATAAAGATTCTATTGTCGTTGATTCGATAGTGTGGCCATTTATCATGTAGCCAGCTAATGCACCCGAAGCATCAAGTGGTAACTCAAGTTTTTCAACAGATAGTGCGTGAAGAGTAAAACGGTAGTGATGAACACCATGCCCTTCAGGTGGGCAAGCACCGCCGAAACCTCGGTTGCCATAATCATTTTGTATTTGTGTACTACCGGTTGGAGCGTTATTGTTTTTTGTGTTCCCAGCACCTGTTGGTATCTCCATCACTGTCACTGGTATGTTAACTATTTGCCAATGCCACCAGCCACTTCCTGTCGGAGCATCTGGATCATAAGCCGTAATAGCAAAACTTTTGGTACCTTTAGGTGCATTAGTCCATTTAAGGTGAGGAGATAAATCACTGCCAGAACAACCAAAACCATTGAATTCTTGTGCTTTAGACATGAACTCTCCTTGAGCAATATCTTTACTGGATAATGTCAGGTTTCCCGCAAAAGCAGATATTGAAAGGCTAAGTGTTAAAATAGAAAAAAATTTAAGCGTATGGCGCATAATAATCCTTGTTTGTGTGTATTCAATTCAAGCCTTATTATTAACGTTCAGATGTTCACTGAATAGTCCATAAACGGTCACACTTTCGCCCTAATCCTCCATTTTAGTTTTACGTAGTTCCGATGGGGTTAAACCAAACCGTCCTTTGAAGCGATTAGTAAATCTTGATTGAGACTGGTAACCACATTTTTCGGCAATCAACGTAATGGGATCCTGAGTTGTTTGCAATAAATGTAATCCTAAGCCTAGTCTTGATTGATCTTTAATCTCTTGCAAGCTAGTGCCTTCTGCTTTGAGTTTGCGGCGAAGTGTCGATTCGCTCATTGCTAGATAATCACAAATATGTTCGATGCTTAATTGCTGAAAATGAGTATCAGAAAACATTTCACTAAGACGATGGCCAATTTTGGGGTTGCCCACCATAGACAAAATATCTTTATGACCCATATGACAGAGTAATGATAATATTTCTCTTTTTCGAATAGGCCATAATTGAGGAGGGGCCCAGAGTGAACTTTCAACGAATTGATTCAAACATTGTTCTAAAGAGGGGGTTACTTTACCAATACAATAATCTTGTTTATTCGATGCACTAACTTGAATACCTTCAAAATCTTGATAATCAAATTCTATCAATAATGCAAAATATTCCATGTCTTTAGGTATGTTACGCATATTTATTGCAGGGCTATTAGAGAGAAAAATAAAGTCTCCAGCATGACAAACTAGTTCATGATTTTTCCCAAGTTCTTTGTCACCATTAAGCACAATAATTAATAATGGTTTTACTATAGGGACATTTAATATGTTTTGCTTTTTGAATGATGTATACACAGAAAAAGGTAGTTCACGCTTTTCATTCAAAGTGTTTTTGATGGTACTCAGCAGATTTTCCATAGTTGCCTAATAAGATGATTATTTTTGCAAAATAATTGGGAGCGCTTTGTGTTACACCCTGATTATAATATTAATTTGAACATATTAACATTAGGCTGCTTTCTTAACGCTTCATAAGTCTTATACTTTAGAAAGACAAAGAGAAACTCACTGGAATAATATTCTTACTTAGTTCAATATTAATTCCCATGATCATTTATGATATTGTTTATTCATTCAAGTTCAGCGATTAGCTTTATTAGCTTTATTGTGTCATTAAACGACGAGGTGTTAAATGAAATTAGGCGCATTTTCAGTAAGCTTATCAGTTAATAACATTGAAGAGTCAAAAGTGTTTTATCAAAAACTTGGCTTCGAAATAGTGGGAGGAGACCAAACTCAAAATTGGTTAATACTTAAAAATAGTGAGCACACTATTGGCTTGTTTCAAGGAATGTTTGAAGGAAACATAATGACTTTCAATCCTGGTTGGGATCAAAACTGTAAAACTCTCGAATCATTTCATGATATTAGAAAACTTTTAAAAGAGTTTGAGGATCAGGGCGTCAACATATTACAAAAATCTATTACTGGTGAAGTTGGTCCTGCCAGTTTCTCAATTAAAGACCCTGATGGGAATTCAATATTAATAGACCAACACGTGTAATTTTTTTGATTAGAAAAAAGCAGCGTTAATAATAAAGTTAAAGGTGATCTTTGGAATGTAAAAACTATCGTGATGCATTTGAATTTTTTTTAATTAAAGGCCTTATCCCTGCGGGATATGAAATAACTGCAGCTGTAGCGTTAGATCCTGTTCCTGAAAGTGCTAAGTATGAAGCCTTAATTTTTTCACTAGACAATAAAAATATTGTTTATCGAAAAGGTAAGGTTACACCAGATAGACCGGGCGCATTTCTAGCCGTTTGGCAACGCCCACCCTTAGGCAATCTTGATGGTAATAAGCCAATTCCATTGGAATCGAATGCACTTGATTACTTATTCGTACAAGTGGAGAATTATTCTAGTATTACGACCAACGACATTTTGGTGAAGAGCCCGATGCATGGAATGTTTATTTTCCCTGTTTCAGTACTCATTGAGAAAGGGATTGTTTCTTCTATAAATAAGAAAGGAAAAACAGGTTTTCGGGTTTTTCCTCCGTGGAGCGATGATAGAGGTGTCGATGGAACCAGAGTTTTTTCTGAATCGGGTAAAAAGACTCAGCGTTGGCAATTACCGTATTTTTTAGAAATTGATGATGGTGACTTAATCGACCCATGCAAATTAAAAAATATGCTTAATTACTCATAATAAGCTTTAAAATTATCACTGATGGTCTGGGGGAGTGAGTCATCCCAAATGATTTTTTATAAATAATCACCTAGCCAATAGGAAATTTAAATATGTGTGGTCGGTTCAATAGCACCTTTGATAGCGGTATGAAAAAGCTTTATACCAGCTTAAAAATTCATGAAATTATTGATATACCGATTGATCGTCGTTTCGTAAAAGCTGCTGATACCGTCTCTATCGTCAGGAATGTAGGAGAGCAAAGACGAGTAGAAAACGCTACTTGGTGGCTATTATTAGACCAAGCTGACAATGATTTTAAACCCTCTCGGTATACTTCATTTAATACACGATACGATAAGCTGAATACACCTGGGAGTGCTGGCTATGAAGCGTACCGTAGTTCAAGATGTATTATTGCCGTCAAAGGCTTTGGCGAAACTGAATTTGTGAATAAAAAGCCTGTTCATTATTTTGATCTGGAAGCAGCGTCTGGTGGAATCATACTAGGCGGTTTGTGTCGAGAGTGGCAACATCAATCTACAGGTGAAATTAAATTGAGTTGTTCAGTAATTACCTTACCTCCACACGAAAAACTAAAACATATTCATAGTAAAGCAATGCCGCTAATGCTGCCACAAGAATCATCACTCATAGACCAGTGGTTAAATCCTCGAGTTAATGAAATCGAGCTATTTAATAGCCTGTTAATTCCCTATATACCGCAGACTTTAATTGCGCATCAAATAGATAAACCAATGACCCATCAGGTAATCGCTAAGTCGCAGACCATTAACCGAGATTGAAAAATAAGGCACTATGAATAATAGGACACTTTTTCTTTTCATAGGTATCAAAGGTAGAGTAGACTTTGTATTCATTAACAAAGTCTATACTGAGATCGAAATGCATAAATCTTTAAATAAAATATTACTATCTGTAACGATTATAGCGATTTTTAGTGCGTGTACAACGTTGAAGGAAGTAGGAAAAGACATCGGGCAGACAACAAAAAAAGTAACCACTGAAATTGGTCATGCAACAAGAGACGTTGCCAAGAAAACAGTTAAAACTATAAAAGAATATTAGTGATCTAAAACGGTTTATTTAATGTCTTAAAGTTATTACTAATGTGCATTCACTTCTTTACTTAAGTTGTTTAAAACAATATCAGCGTTAGACCACGACAAATAATTTTGCATATTTGTCATCATCATATATATTGAAAAGTGTATATTAAACAGCAAGGACGCATGAGTGAATAAAAGCGCAGAACAATTAGAGTTTATACGTTTATTATCATTAGACTCAGAAACTAATTTTACGAAAACAGCGCACTTTCCTTTGGCTATGAAAAAGCTAACAGGGCTTTTAAATAGTCCATTTTTTATTTTTACCGTAGTTTACAAAGATGTTCAAAACAATAAATCGCATTACAATAGTTACTGTTTGAATACTCAAGGTAATGAGTCAGATGAACAACGTGTAGTTGTTAATGTAAATCAGAATAACCAACCTGACACTATTAGTTTGTTAAACAAAAAATTACAAGAAATTAGGCAAAGTAAAAGCCAAGTGATTGTTAGTTTCTTAAACAAAACAGATTTTAGTGATTCTCAAGAAAGCAATTGTTACATATTACCTTTTTATGTGGGTGATGAGCTTATAGGGGTCATTAGTTATCAGTCTGATACATCTAATAGCATCATTCAAAAATCTAGTCCGCTCTATCAATTTATTCATTATGCTTTTTCTTCCGCTCATACTAATAGACAAAAAAGTACGCAAATAAACACATTCCAAACAGTATTGAACTTAATGCCACAACGAGTTTTTTGGAAAAATAGAGAGTCTGTTTATTTAGGAAGTAACAAAGCTTTTTCAAATGACGCACATTTGAATTCACCCTCAGAAATTATTGGAGTGACTGACTTTGATTTATTTCCTGAACAAGCAGAACTGTATCGATCAGACGACGCTAATACCATGGCATCAAGAGAGCATTTAATTGGCTCTGAAGAGCCTCAAACACATTCTAATGGAAATACTATTTGGTTACGTACATCTAAGCGTCCAATTATTAATGATTTTGATGAAGTTATTGGTATTGTTGGTACATATGATGATATTTCTGAATTAAAAAATATGCAGGCTGAGTTAAGCAAGGCACGTGATGAATTAGAAGATAAAGTAGAAAAACGTACTCAAGAGCTAAGTCAAACTAACAAGAAATTAGCCGTCGCATTTGAATCATTAAAGTCCACACAAGACCAACTTGTTGAGTCTGAAAAAATGGCAGCATTGGGTAATTTAGTTGCAGGGGTTGCTCATGAAATTAATACACCAATTGGTATTGCCGTAACAGGGGCTAGTAATCTAGAACATAGTGCATTGCTCATTAAAAAAGCAGTTGATAGCGGAAAAATTAATAGAAGAGTATTTGTTAATCAGTGCAATAGTTTAATTGGCAGTAGCGAAATAATTTTGCGAAACCTAGAGCGAGCATCTGAACTGGTTAGAAATTTCCAAATGATAGCTGTTGACCAGTCAAATGATGAAAAGCGTACGATTAATTTCTTTAAATACTTGAATGATATTATTACGACGCTTTCTCCTAGAGTTAATGAAAAAAACATTAAAATATTTTTATCAGGTGATGAAAGTTTAACGCTACTAACATCCCCAGGAACTATTGCACAGATAGCGACTATTTTAATTGATAATTCGTTAACCCATGCTTTTGAAGATATAGTAAATGGCCAGATTAAGATCAGCTTTAAGATGCAAAATAATACTTTAATGCTTACCGTTCAAGATAATGGCTGTGGTATTGAAGTGGGGAAAATAGACAAGATATTTGAACCTTTTTATACAACTCAACGACAAAGTGGCTCAGGTTTGGGGTTAAGTATACTCTATAATTTCGTAACACAAAGTTTGAATGGTAAGGTTACTTGCCTGAGTACCATCGACGAATCAACTCAATTTGTCATTGCAATGCCGGTATGATCTCTAAAAATAATTATGATTACTTTGAGCTTCCCGTTTAATAATTGAGTTAAAATGAATTAAAGCGTTAAATCAAGGTTACTAATCAGTGCGGAAATCATAGCTTCTGATTTTGCAACTTCGCATTCTCAGCCGAACATTTATTGTGAACAGTACCTCTACTTAATCAGTTTTAATCACTGTTTCTATATTTTGTATTGTACGATCTTTAATTGTTATTCCAACGTTTGTAAAATCTACTGGTTTAGATATTTGGCAGATAATTTCGTGTTTGGTCTGGTTTTATGTTGGTATTAATTTTGATGCGGGTAGTATCGAACAATTTGAGTATATCTCGTTTTGTTCCTTTGATTACTGTAGCGTTTTTTTAATATTGCTTGCAAACAGTTAAATTAGGCATTGAAATCCCTACAAAAATTGATGTCGACACACTATTTAAGACAGCAAAGGAAATAGTGCCATAAGCGGTTTTAGTCTAAATATCTATAGATATAAGTTAGATAACAATTAATTTAACTTGGAATACTTTGATAAAAAAAAGCGACCACCATTCATAAATGGTAGTCGCTATCTGTGTATAAGGCATTGATTAACTTGTAAGTTTTTTCTTATCAAGATAAATAAACTTTTCTTCTGATGAAACAACTATTGTATTTCTACCATGCTCTTTAGCCTTATAAAGGGCTTTGTCAGCAGAAATAAATACGTCTGTGGTATTTGAACGTCGTTCAGTAAAAGTGGCAATTCCAAACGAACAGGTAATTGTTAGCACTTTACTTTGGTTACGTAATTCAAACTTTAAACTATTGATCACCTTTTTGATTTTTTTCGCGAGCAAAACGGATTCTTTTAAATCGGTTCCTGGCATAATAATAACAAATTCTTCACCACCATAACGGGCAACATAATCAGTAGAGCGAATTTGTTTTTTTAATGTTTGGCCAATACATTTCAAAACTTGATCACCAACATTATGACCAAAGGTGTCATTAATACGTTTGAATTTATCAGCATCAATTAACATTAGGGTTAACGGCAATTTAGAAGCAGACCAAGATTTTCTTTCTTTGTTGATTGTGTCTACGTAACCTTTGCGGTTGCCAATAGTGGTGAGTTCATCGATTAATACGCTTTCTTCGACAATATTTAATTTTGTTTCCAATTCTTCAACAAAAGTTGCTGTAGTGCTTACTTTATAAGTTAAATCACTAATTGTAGATTCATTATTTACATGAATTTGGTTTTGTGTTTCTGCATAGTCATTCATAATTGAGGACATCAACAAAACATTGTCTTTTATATGTTGTTGCATACCATCAAGTGTATCTATCGATTTTGCTTTAACTTCCATATTTTTAAGTTGGAAAACCATCTTATCTTTTACGTCATCTGCATTATCTTTAGTTGAGGTCAAAAGGTTTTCAATGACACTAGTATGTTTGAAAGCATCCATAATATTCGAATGAATATCGTTCAACATTTCTTCAGCCGCACAACGTTCTTGCTGGATGAGTAAAGCCAAATAAGTTGTCGAACGCTCTACAATGTTGATGGTTTTGAAAAAGGAACCTTTATCATCCGTTACCTGCTCTGCTTCAATTAAAACATTATTGATAAACTTATCGTTGGGATATGTTTTAGCTAACTGTTTTGAAATGGTAACAACATCTTTAATTAACCGTTTACTGGCTAGATGAATATCTGTAGCTTTCACCCCCGTCTCTTCTGTCATTACCTCAGTTTCAGAGACAACCACTTTTGAAACATTTCTAAGGGTACCTAAATCTTCAGAAAAATACGCCAATGCCTTACCAACCGCAACCATGATGACATGGTCTTCTTCTTTTAGCGTAATAGTTGTCATGATTTCATCAATTTTCTCACTTTGAATTGATGATAGGTTTTTATTAGCACTTTTTTTTAGTAACGCTTTTAAGCTGTTAAGATCTTTTTTCTTATTTTGATAATTTACATTGTCAAAATTTTGTTTCATTTTTGCATACTGTTCAACGAGCGAAGCAAAAGTAAAAATTGCTTCGTTAGAGTTCAACGCTACTTTAATATCATTAATCTTTACAGCTAGCGGCCCTGAATTCGGGGCGCTATCAATAAAATGTCGCAGTGCATGTTTTAATTCACTATTAGCACGGCTAAGTAACTTGGAGTCTTGGGCAGACTGAGGGACACTCATTTAGAAATCTCGTTAAACATGTAGACTATATATATCATCTTAAGATACTCCAAAAAGGCCATAATTTCAATTAATGAGAGTAAAATAGTGCCTTGTTCTCTTGGCTAATATTGATATTTATCTCCGTTAGAATTTGAATGTAACCACTAAAGAAACTTGAATTAGTTTGCTAGCAGTTTATGTAAAAGATCATTAATAATTATGGGCCGAAAAATAGTACAATGTTCGTTTTTACAACTAAATAGTTTAGTGTGTGGTTTTATATATTATAAAATTTAGCCTTCCAGAACTGAGATTTTAGATGTGTTATTAGCTTAGGAGATTTACGTGTATTTCATTACTGTGTTTGGCTTACTTTTAATGTGTTTAAGCATCATCATGATTGTTAATCCTGGCTATTGGTTTAACGGAATAATTATCTTCAGTAGACACCCGTACTTTCATTGGTTTGAGGTTGTTAGCCGGCTAATCAGTGGAGTTATTTTTGTACTTTTTAATAAATCTACACCATATAGTCTACTAATACTCAGCATCGGGTATTTACTTATTGGTGTTGGACTTGGACTTTTAATTGTGGGTTCTGCTCAACATCGTAAATTTTCTGTTTGGTCAGCGAATAAATTTAACCGTACATTTAGACCTGCAGGTATTGTTTCTTTGATATTTAGTCTATTCTTGATTTACGCATCGACTATTAGTGTGTTTAATAACTAAAATATTGTTTTTCGCTAATAATAGTCAGCTTGATTTATTATTTTTTTGTGCACATCAACACCATTTTTCATGGTGCACTTACTCATCACTTTGTTATGGAAAACTTCATTTTATGCCAATAACTGAAAATTCAAATATCGAACAACTTGAGTTGGTTTTAAAAGCTACGGGTGTTGGGATTTGGGACTGGAAAATTAGCACGGGTGAAGTTAGTTGCAATGAACATTGGGCTAAGATGATTGGTTACAGTTTAGAAGAATTACATCCTATTAAATATGATACATGGGCTCAACACCTTCATCCAGAAGACTTACCAAAAGCAAATAAGGTTATAGAACAACACTTTAAAAGGGAGATTGAGCTTTACGAAATCGAAATACGAATGAAACACAAGCAAGGGCAATATATTTGGGTTCTTGCTACAGGTAAAACCATTGAATGGCATGAAGATGGATTGCCAAAGAGAATGATAGGTACTCATTTAGATATTACTCAACGAAAAAATAATGAACAAAAATTATTAACAACGAGTCACCTCTTAGATGAATCTCAAAAAATATCAAAAGTAGGGGGCTGGCAATTAGATTTAATCTCAAATGAATTATTTTGGACAGCTGAAACCTACCGTATACATGAAACATCCCCTGAAACATTTAATCCGAATGTAGATGCTGGAGTGAGTTTGTTTTTACCTGAATCACGTCAAGTTATAACGGAAGCGCTAGATGCAGCCATAAACCAGGGCAGAGGTTATGATTTAGAATTAGAAACATACACAACAAAGGGTAGTTTAATTGACATAAGAACTACCTGTATAGCAACAATGAATAATGGGAAATCAACAAAACTAACAGGGATATTTCAGGATATAAGTGAACAAAAAGCGATTCAGCGTAAATTAGAAAAGTCTAATCGTGATTTAGAAGCCGTTAACGAAATATTAAGTCGTGGGGCAAACTACGATGCGCTAACAGGTTTACCTAATAGAAACTTGTTAGCTGACAGAATGGAACAAGCCATTGCATATAATAAACGTAATAAGAGTAGTCTTGCTATCGTCTTTATTGATTTAGATGGATTTAAAGAAGTTAATGATACTTACGGTCACAGCATAGGAGATGACTTGTTATGCTGTATCACTGAAGAACTTAAAAACACAATGAGGGAATGTGACACCTTGGCGCGAATTGGTGGCGATGAATTTGTTATGATACTCGATGAATTGGAAGATCCAGATCAATGTTCTGTTATTTTAAAGAGAGTACTTGAATCTGTTTCTAAAACATCATTTATTAAAAACAAGCCTATTCAGGTATCTGCAAGTATTGGCGTAACCATTTACCCTCAAGATAACAGCAACTCTGACCAACTGTTACGACATGCCGATCAAGCCATGTATATCGCAAAGAATTCTGGAAAAAATTGCTTTCATATTTTTGATGTTGCAAAAGATGTAGCAGAAAAACATCAACATGTAGAAGTGACCAATATTCGAATTGCGCTAATAAGTAATGAATTTGAGCTCTATTATCAGCCAAAAATAAACATAAAAACTAATGAGGTTATTGGCTTAGAAGCACTTATCAGATGGCGTCACCCTGAGCTTGGTACACTACCCCCTTTAACTTTTTTGCCTAGTATAGAACAAGACATATTGAATGTTGAAGTAGGTGAATGGGTCATGAAAACAGCTTTAACTCAACTTTCAATATGGTCAGCTAAAGGCATTAATATTCCTTTGAGTGTCAATATTAGTCCATTGCATTTACAACAACCTAATTTTGTAGATCGCCTTAAGCAAATGTTGAAAAAATTCCCAAAATTTAAAGCAGGTAGTATTGAGTTCGAAATATTAGAAACAAGCGCTTTAAGAGAGATAGAGCAGGTCACTAAAGTAATACATGAATGTCATCATTTAGGTATTACCTTTTCTATTGATGATTTTGGCACTGGGTACTCATCTTTAGCATACTTGAAACGGTTACCTACGGACTTCTTAAAGATTGATAAATCTTTCATTAAAGATATGCTTGATGACCCAGATGATAAATCAATAGTCATGGGCATTATTAGTTTGGCTAAAGCATTTAATCGTAGTGTGATTGCTGAAGGTGTTGAGACAACGGCTCATGGCGAACAATTATTGCTTTTAGGTTGCCACCTCGCACAAGGTTTTGGTATTGCTCGACCTATGCCAAATTATGAATTCCCCTTGTGGCTAAAGGAATGGCAAACAAAAAACGTTTGGCAGTATTTAAGCGATACCAACACTCTTGAGACATCGTAACTTAAAATTTTACTCTCAATAGTTATTAGTATGGTAAATTACAGTATTTGAATACTAATATTCGTCCATGTCTTTAACTAAAGATTGCATAGGAAAACTTCTGGAGTCTGTAAATTGAACTTAACTAAAATATTTGTAATTTTGTTATCTACATTTTCTTTACATGTTTTTGCTGCAACTCAAGATGAAATAAATCATCTTTTAAGATTTGTTGCTTCTACGGATTGTAAGTACGAGCGAAATGGCACTATGCATACTGGTAAAGAAGCGGTTGAACATATAAATAAGAAATACGCATATTACTCTGATGATATCGAATCTACTGAAGACTTCATTAAGTATTCAGCGACGAAAAGTAAAATGTCAGGAAAATACTATAAGATTCACTGCACTAATAATTCATCAATGAAAAGTCAAGATTGGCTTTTAGCAGAGTTACTGGTTTATAGAAAAGCAAATCAATAGTTAATGAAAAACGTTTATCATCGATGATTTTAAAAGCATTTCAGGTGCTCCCCTCAAAGTTTTAAGTACTCACGAAATCAGAGCTATAAAAACTATTATGATTATAGAAAATGTTTTGGCTGAAAATTACATAGAAATGTTGACTGTTTGGGAAGATTCCGTCCGCGCAACACATGACTTTATCACAGAAGAAGATATTGAGTTTTTTAAACCTATTATTCTCGAACAAGCTTTTCCAGCAGTAACTTTAAAATGTGTTAAAGATGAAAATGAATTTATCTTAGGTTTTATTGGTACGCACGAAAAGAAAATTGAAATGTTATTTATTCTAGATAGAGTAAGAGGAAAAGGCATTGGTAAGTTATTATTACAACACGCGTTAGACCATTTAAAAATCAATAGTGTTGATGTGAACGAGCAAAACCCATTAGCCGTTGGATTTTATGAACATATGGGATTTTCCATCTCTTCACGTTCACCTCTTGATGATATGGGTAAACCATTTCCTATACTTCATATGACGTATCAAAACGCGTAAAATTAAAGTCACTCAGGCTTACCCCCATAATAAATTAAAGTTATTGAAGACAATAGGAAAAAACATGAGTAATGATAAAACAGAAGCCGGAAAGGCAGCTGCTAAAGAACAAAAACATATAGAACGTCAAAAGAAAATTAAGGCCAAAGTTGATGAACGCATCGCTCTTGCTACAGAAGAAAGGGGTGTTTTTGTTGTTATAACCGGTAATGGTAAAGGTAAAAGTACTTCAGGTTTTGGTACGGTGTTAAGAGCCATTGGTCATGGACAAAAAGCAGGTGTTGTCCAATTTATTAAAGGTTCGAAATGGGAATGCGGCGAAATGAATATTTTGAAGCAATTTGCTGTACAACATCATGTTATGGGAACAGGGTTTACTTGGGAAACACAAAGCACCGAAACTGATTTAGCCGCCGCAAAAGTTGCATGGCAAAAAAGCAAGGAAATGTTGAGTGACGAAACACTTGATATTGTTTTACTCGATGAAATGACTTACATGGTTAAATATGGCTATATTGAGCTTGACGACATTGTTGAAGCGTTGAATAATCGTCCGAAAATGCAACACGTATTAATAACCGGCCGTGCATGTCATCGTCGCCTCATTGATTTAGCCGATACCGTATCTGAAGTTCAACCAATAAAGCATGCTTTTAAAGCTGGCGTAAAAGCACAAAAGGGTCTTGATTGGTGATTTTAGCGAATTAAATTAAGGAACTAATGTTAGTTGTGCGCTTAATCACATTATCGGCCGCTTATTTAAAATCATGCTCTTATCTTGAATGATCGAAGTATTGAGTAGTTATCTAGGCGTTTTATTTTAACAAAACAACGTAAAATCTTGAACAAAAATCTATATTCCACATATACTGAGTAATGAGATAATTAAATCAATGGCAATAAGTTAATAATTAAAAATATGAAAATAAGAATCGCCTTATATCTCCTTCTGTTTTTTGCCTTTTTCCGCTGTGCACCTCTGCTCTCAGAAGAACAACCCCAAAAACCCATTGATATTATTACTGTTGTGGCAATAGAGGGCAGTTTGCCTTTTAGTTTCAAACTTCCTGATGGAACATTGAGTGGACTTTATGTTGAATTTTGGGAGCTTTGGTCTAAAACAAACAATATTCCTATACGTTTTAAAATGGTCCCTTTCAAAGAAAGCTTACAACTTATAAAACAAAAGAATACTCTGCATGCTGGACTTTTTAGAAATGAACAACGTGAACAATGGGCGGATTTCTCATTACCTATTCATAATGTACAAACAGGCATTATTTATAATAATGCACTCCATAATAAATCCAAACTCAAAGATCTAAATGAACTGGTCATATCAACTCAATCCGAAAGCTTCCAAGAGTTTTATTTAAAAGAGCATTTTCCTGACTTTGAACTGTCAACTTATAACAGTCTTGAAGAGGGAATATCACAATTGTTAAATAATGATATTCAGGCGGTTGTTGCAGAATTACCTAATGCTATTGCTCAAATAGCTAAAAGCGGTTTAACGGGGGTTTTCACGATATCTGATGAAGTCATTGTTTCAAATAATGTTTATGGACTTGTCGTTAAAAACCAGCCTGAATTGCTCGCTAAAATTAACGCCGGCATCGAAAATATTCCCGTTAGTAAAATTATTGAATTAGAGAAAAAGTGGTTACCAACGTTAAAACCTTTTTTTAATGACCTATCCACAGTGTCTAGTTTAACGGGGACTGAAAAAAAATGGTTGTCTCAAAATAATACGTTTAGTTTAGGAACCGATCCTGCTTGGGCTCCCTTTGAGTTTAATGATGACCAAGGTGAACATAGCGGCATTTCAGCTGATTACATGCAGTATGCACAAGAACAATTACAAATAGATCTGAAACCAACATTAGAACTAAGTTGGTCTGGAGCTCTAGAGGAATTTGAGCGTGGTAATATAGATATCATGTCTTCAATATTTTTTACAGAAGAAAGAGCAGAACATATTAATTTCACCAATCCATATTTTGAAATTTCATTAGTCATTCTTAGTAAGAAAAATGCTTTTTATGCGGAAAGTTTATCGTCATTAAGTGGCAAGAAATTAGGCCTAATAAAAGGCTATGTTTATAATCAGCTTATCAGTCGAGATTATCCAAATATAGATATAGTAGATGTTGAGTCACTTCAAGAAGGGATTGAAAAGTTACAGTCGGGTGAAATCGATGCTTTTGTTGACTCAATTGCGGCGATTAATTATGAAATAAGTAAAAATAAAATAACTGATTTAATTATTACTGCATTTACGCCGTATAAACTTGAATTATCAATGGCTGTACGTAAAGGCCTCGAACCCCTTATTCCCATATTAAATAAAACTTTTGCGAACATGGATAAGAAACAGCATTCTGCCATTGCAAATAATTGGTTGTCAGTACATGTTCAATCGGGCACCCAATTATCAACGATTGTTTTTTGGTCACTACCGATATTATCATTACTCATTTTGATCATTGTTATTTTCTTCCGTATGAACAAAAGACTCCAAGTCGAAATCGAGGCTCGGATTATAAATGAAGAAACACGCATTACCGCTCAACAAGATTTAGCTGCACAGAAAACAGCAATGGACGAGCACTCATTGGTTCTTGTAACAGACATCAAAGGTATTATTACCTACGCGAATAATAAGTTTTGTTTACTCAGTGGTTATAGTCGAGAAGAGCTTATTGGCGAAAATAATAAGATTCTCAACTCGGAAAATCAGTCCAAAAGTTATTGGCACAAGATGTTTTTAGAAGTTTCTCAGGGAGAATTTTGGCACGATGAAGTCCTTATTACAGCTAAAGACACAAAGCTTTACTGGGTAGATACTACTATTGTACCGCTTTATAATAACGTGAATAAATTGAGTGGTTATACTTATATAAGTACCGATATTTCACATCAAAAAGAAATTATTACTCACTTAGCTGAAGCGAAAAAACAAGCGGAAGTGGCAAACGAGTCCAAAACTGATTTTTTAGCGAACATGAGCCATGAAATTCGAACCCCTATGAACGGTGTGATTGGCATGACTAATCTATTGCTTGATACGCCATTGAATAAAGAGCAACATAACTTCGCTAAAACAGTAAAGAACAGTGCTGAATCTCTGTTGGGTGTTATTAACGATATTCTTGACTTTTCAAAAGTTGAAGCTGGTAAGTTAGAGCTTGAACCGCTTGAGTTTGATTTGGCATTATTGTTACACGACCTTGGAAGCACTCTATCTTTTCAGGCACACAATAAGCAGCTAGAGCTTATCTGCCCCGCGAATTTAATACCAACGCAGTCGTTCGTTGCTGATCCTGGCCGTATAAGACAAATACTCAATAACTTGGTGGGTAATGCCATTAAATTTACTGACAAAGGTGAAGTTTCAGTAAATTGTAAAATTGAAGAAAAGACAGAGCAAAGAACAAAGCTTCTCTTTGAGGTAACTGATACAGGTATCGGCCTTTCTGAAGAACAAAGAAGTAAGCTTTTTGAACGTTTCAGCCAAGCAGACGGGTCAACTACTCGTAAATATGGGGGGACTGGCCTAGGTCTCTCAATCAGTAAACAATTAGCAGAGTTGATGGAAGGTGAAATAGGAGTAAACAGTGTCGAAGGTCAGGGTTCCACATTTTGGTTTACTATCAATGTTGAAAATTCTACCAACACTCGCCCCAAGAAAATTTACGATAATTTACATAATCAAAAAATATTAGTGGTAGATGATAACTTAACCAATCGAACGTTGTTAGGTTTGTTGCTTACTAAATGGCAAGTCAAGCATACCTTAGTTGATAGCGGGAAAAAAGCTTTAGAAAGCTTAACTAAAGCCTTTGAAAATGGCAGTCCTTATAATATTGCTATCCTAGATATGCAAATGCCTGAAATGGATGGCTTTCAATTAGCAATGAGAATTAAAGAGGATAGTCGTCTTTTTCCGAATACTCGCTTGATGATGCTCACTTCACAAGGACAACGTGGAGATGCTGAAAAATTGAAAGAAGCTGGATTTAATGGATATCTGAATAAACCCATTGTTCAGTCTATTCTCTATAATACTTTAATGACAATTGCGGGCGCAAATTCACCCAAACAACCTTTGGTTACTGCCTATAGTGCACGTCAACTCCCACAGTTCAATGCAAGAGTGTTGGTGGTTGAAGATAATGCGGTAAATCAAAAAGTGGCTCAAGGTTTATTGAAAAAATTTGGTATACAAGTTGATATAGCAGCTAACGGACAAGAAGCACTGAACACGTTAGAGAATTTACCTTTTGATTTAGTCTTGATGGATTGTCAAATGCCAGTGATGGATGGTTATGAAGCTACTCAGAAAATACGGCTTCCTGAATCGAAAGTGCTCAATCAACGGATACCTATAGTTGCAATGACCGCTAATTCAATGCAAGGGGATAGAGACAAATGTCTCTCCGTAGGAATGGATGACTTTATTTCTAAACCTGTAAACCCAAGTAAGTTGCAAGAGGCATTAAAGCGATGGTTACCCGAGTCAAAATCCATTGCTGTTCAACAAGGTAATAGCCAACGACGAAGGTAAACTTGTTACTTGAAGTCTAGATGATACTTATTCAATAGTTCAAGGTAATAATTTGAGGCTTTTAATTGTTCGGTTAATTGTCCAAAGGCTTGTTTTATTTCTAAAGAATCGTTTCTCTCTTTAGTCAGTCCTAAGTAGACTGGCGTTTTGTCGATATAGGGCCATATTGGTTTAACGTTATTACTCACGTTGTATTTTGTGATTAATTTATTAAAAACATATGGATTCGAAATAGCCATATCAATACGACCAGAAAGTAACAATTTCAATAATACTTCTTCATTTAATACAGGTAATTTAGTTAAATCATTTGTTTTGTCGAAAGTTTCGCCGTATGAATATCCTCTTTTTGTTCCAATAGAATATTTGGCTAATTCGTTTAGTTGGCCAGAAAATTCAAATTTACTGTCCGTTAGAGTAAAAAGTTGATTAACTTCGTAACCGTACGATGGTTCTATGAAGTGATATATTTTCTCACGTTCTTTATTTCTAAATAACGTTAATATAAGGTCAACTTTACCTTGTTCCACAAGATAGAGTGCTCGTGACCAAGGGAGAATTATAAACTCAAAATCATACTTTGAGTTTGCTTCAAAATAATTAAGAACATCAATAGTGAATCCTTTTATTTCACCATTTTCTTCATAGTTATAAGGAAAATATCCTATCTCTTCTATAGCGACAGTCAGAATCACTTTACCTTTGTCCTGATTTAATAAACCCAAATCCATGCCTGAATTCGCTATACTTAAGAGCGGAATAAGGGAAATAAGTAATATTAATTTTTTGAATACTATTATCATAATGTAACATCCTACTTTATTTATTTCATATTCAAGGCTTTGCTAATTAATACTCTGAGCAGCGAGTTTATTTCTAATTGAGGCTATTATATGGCTTGATGAATATTAAAAGTATGGCTCAAGTGTCCAAAAGCATGACAAATACGGAAATTCTTGCATCAAATTGATTAGAAAATGGCAGAAGTTTCTATTTGACTTTTCATTATTTTAGTAAGAGTTGAGTTAAATAATTTACCCGAATTTAGAATTAAGTCTAAATTATAAGTAAGGAACAGATTACTCAGGATTAAAGATGTTAAGACAATACATAATGTGTCCATCGTCTTTGACCCTGCTTGATGTCTATTAGATGATGAAGTATTAATTGAGCCTAAATTCGGTGCTATTTATCATCAAGACAATTATGCTATAGGGTTTACCATATCTCAAAAATACAGTTTGTCACGTGATTTGCAATATAGCGATAAGTGGACAAATGGTATTAAAGAAACGTCAGAATTTTACTTTGGTGATGATGAAGAAAATGAGTTTGATAGAAGAACAGCTCGTTTTTATATAGACACTAAACAAGATTATCCTTTAGCTATAGAAGTTGGCGCTAATGTTACCTTTGATAATATTATGCTTACGATGGACATACACCATTATAATAAAGTGGATTCTCCTATTGAATTCTCAAGTGCTAGTGAATATGGAAGCGTAATTGATATAACCAGAGAATTTGAATCAGTAACAAATATGTCTGCAGCGATAGAAGTAGAAATATCTCATAAAACAAAAATTGCTTTTGGTATTTATACGGACAATAGTAATATTTCACTCGACGCTTTCAATGAACAGAGGGCAGATGGTGTTATGTTGTTCCGTCCACAAGAAGATGTCGATTTTATTGGTGTTACATTTTCTGTAAACTATAAAGCGTCTAACTATAATATTACTACAGGGCTTGTAATGAATTTTGGTGATGGCTATGGCACTAACTCTCAACTTGATAATTTTGGTGGTGGAGAAGTTGATGAGATAACTTCTACAAGACAATTCAAAATTAAAAAACAAGTATTGAGTTTGTATTTTGGCGTTCAGTATTAGTGATCATTATTTGTTGTCTAATCTAACGCTCGACATTTGATTAATAGTTAAATTAATCAAATGTCGAAGGAAGTTACTTATTCTTTACTGAACTTGTGGGGTAACCGAATAAAGCCTTAAGTTTCAACTTGACCCCTTTAGCTGTCAGCATAGTTTTCGCTAAATAATGCCATTGATGAAAAGTAATTGTTATTGGGTTATTACTCTTAATTTGTCCAATTATCCCATATTTGCAAATTTTATCGGTTGTTTCTTCAGCGTAAGTCCCAAACAGTTTATCCCAAATAATAAGCACACCTGCAAAGTTTTTATCCAGATAACCCTCGTTAATTGCATGATGCACTCTGTGGTGTGAAGGTGTATTGAACACTTTTTCAAACCAACCCAACTTGTTTACTATTTGTGTATGTACAAAAAATTGATAGGCCAAATTAAGTGCCACTACCGTAAATACAGTTACAGGGTCAAAACCGATTAATATCATCGGTAGCCAAAATACCCACATTCCTGCCAGAGGGTACATTAAGCTTTGTCTAAAAGCGGTAGAGAAATTCATTTTTGTTGAACTGTGATGAACAACATGGGCGGCCCATAACCAATGAATATGGTGGGATGCTTTATGAAACCAATAGTACAAAAAGTCTTGTAATAAAAAGGCGCCAAAAACAGTTATTATTGAAAGTTCTACATCAAATAATCGAAAGTCATACAGCCAATAAAAAAATGGCATTAATACCAATAGGGCAATCGCATCTGAAGCTTGATGCATAAGCGCAAGTGCAGTATTCGCCAAACTATCTTTAATATCGTACAACCGTCTGTATTTAATAAACTCATACGAAACAAAAAGAATAAAAATTGGACTTAGCGCAAGTAGGATAATTTCTATTGACATTATTTTTCCCCATTGAATTTGATTGCTAATTTGCTAAGTGCTTCTTTAACATCTTTATTAATGAAGAAACTGAGTAAAAAAGTTGGGATCCACCAAGGAGCTTTACAACGTATTTTATAGTTAATTTCTGTTTTCGGTGATGTTGTATTGTCAACTTGAGAAAAATGAATATTACCACGATGTTCCGAAACGGGTTTATTCCCAATTATTTGATAACTAATATGATTGATGTCTGCGCTGACAATCTCTTCTTCGAATTTAACGCCCATCATACTTATTTGTCTAATAGCACCTTTGCCGCCTTTAATTTCGCCTTCCTTTTGTTTTCGAACGAGCATAAATTCAGCATTAAAAAAACGGTTTAACTGCTCATGTTCAAGCATTACGTCTCTAATTTGCAAAGGTGTTGCGTTAATGATTTGCTTTACGTCTATTGATATCATTTTTACATCGGGATCTATTTTAACATTCCACTAGTATATAAAAAAAATCCATGGCAGACTTGCTTTTACACGATCATTAATTAGCTTTAGACGACAAATGAAGACACTTGCCGACCACTACTTTTCAAGTTGCCTTGATTACCTAGAAACACTTAGTCTCGACAGCCAATCTGTTTTGTTGTCTATAAATTTTAATGAATACAGTAACAATAAAACTCATCAGTTATCACCTCGAATAAGTCTAAAAAGTTATAATTCACTGCTTGAATATGCAAAAAACACCTTAAACGACCCCTTATTTGGCTTCAGGCTTGGCCAGCAAATTCGTACAGCTGACTTTGGAGTATTAGGATACTTAATTGAATCGAGTAATAATCTGGCAAGCGCAATTTCAGCGTTGCTTGTCTATGACAGCTTAGTTGCTGATATTGGACAAACAGAATTTGAACAGGAAGATGACACTGCAGTTATAAGGTGGATACCAGATACAAACTGTAATCAGCAGGTTATCTTACGGAATATGACCGCTTGGGTGAGTGTTATTCGGCAATTACTAAATCCTGATTTATCCCCCAGTGCAATTAGTTTTACACAATCGTTGTCATACAATGAAAAAGATACATTGTCTAATTGGTTCAATTGCCCAATAGAAGCTGACGCTAAGTTCAACCAAATAATTTTTCCTAGCAGCTATTTAGCTTTACCCTTTAAAACAGATAATACTCAAATTCATCTTGTACTTAAACAAGTATCAGACCAGCAATTATCAGGATATAAAAGTCAGCAATTATTAACAGAGCAAATTAATCATATACTTATCGCTAAATATGATTTGGATGATTGCAGTTTGAACCGCACGGCGAGTGCATTAAATATGACAGCGCGAACTTTACAACGTCATTTAAAACTTGAGAACACAACATTTGCGCATTTACATGAATCAGAACGAAAAAGGCGGGTACTGCTATATATTGGAAAATACCCATTAAGCGAAATTGCGATTAAACTTGGTTTTTCTGACCAAAGTTCATTTAATCGTGCATTTAAAAGATGGTACGGATATAGCCCCTTGTTTTATATAAAAAATAGACTAGTGTCTTAGCCGTTTTTTTAAGAGAATAGTCATTGTGCTTAGCAAAATTGAAACACAATAAAAGCTATTGTAAAAAAGAAATAATATAGGGTTATGTGAGAGAGATTTAATGAACGCAATTATATTTTCTGATGTTTTTGGTATTACACCAGCTTTAATTATACTAAAAGAAAAAATTGGGGCAAACAGTATTATTGACCCATATGAAGGTGAATATATGGACTTTAAGAATGAAGCTGAGGCATATTCGTACTTTGTTAATCAGGTTGGGCTTGATCGTTACGTTTCAAATATCTTAAATGCTTTATCACATCTTGAATGTAAAACGACTCTCATCGGTTTTAGTATTGGAGCTTCTGCTATTTGGCGCTTATCTCACAACAATACAAATGATCTCATTGAGCAAGGGATTTGTTTTTATGGCTCGCAAATTAGAAATTACACACAAATTACACACAAATTACACCTAGCTTTAAAACTCATTTGGTTTTCCCTAAAAACGAATCACATTTTGATGTTTGTGAGTTAATTGATAAGTTAGTCGAAAAACAGAATGTTGATATAACTCAGGTTGAATATTTACATGGCTTTATGAATTCTCATTCAAGTAATTTCGATGAAGTCGGATACAACAATATTATTAATGCAATGGTAATGCTTACTCAATAAATTAGTTATCACAAACCACTATGACCGATACTTTTTAGTATCGGTCATAGTGATTCTGTTTTCTTACAGCATGATTCCTATGCTTTATAAGATTAATTCGATTATATTTACAACACATCAGAAGGTTTTTTATTATCCACAGTAAATAGTTTAAAAACGATTTACGTTAAGTGACGATATTTGTCTTGTTCAATCTTGATAGGCAATTTATTATCACAAGTCATATTATCAGTGAGTTCTCATTAATCGTGATGTCTAAACTTCAAATACTGGTTGTCGATGACAGCCCCGAAATCCGTTTAAGTGCCGCCTTTATCCTTGAAGACCAAGGTTTTTCGATCCTTGAAGCCGAAAATCATCATTACGCCCAAGCCATCTTGGATGAAAACACTGTTGATTTGATTTTGCTTGATATGAACTTCTCCCTAGACACCACTTCAGGTGAAGAAGGTTTACGCTTTTTGACCTGGTTAAGCAAATCAGACTTTGTGATCCCCGTTATTGCTATGACCGGTTGGTCTAATGTCGATCTTGCTGTTAGTGCTATGCGTCTTGGTGCTTGTGATTTTGTTGAAAAGCCATGGAATAATCAAAGGTTGATTCAGATTATTAGGCAACAGCTAAAAATGACTGGTTTACAAGATCAGAACCAAAAACTGAAACAGCAATTAGAGAGCGCTGTCGAACAAGATTTTTCTTGGCGGTCAGAATCTATGGAAAAATTATTACGTCAAATTGATTCCGTTGCAGCAACTGACGCAAGTATTTTATTAACGGGTGATAATGGTACAGGGAAAAGTCATTTAGCTAAACGAATTCACGAGAAGTCTCACCGTACTAGCGAGTCTTTTATCTCTGTTAATATGGGGGCTATTTCAGAATCTTTATTCGAAAGTGAAATATTTGGCCATAAAAAAGGCGCATTCACTGACGCTAAAAATAATCGTATTGGCCGTTTTGAGTTGGCCAAACACGGCACTTTATTTTTAGATGAAATTGCTAATATCCCCTCTCTCACAACAAGCAAAATTATTACGAGTACTAGAATCTGGAGAATATGAAGTATTAGGTTCGAGCCAAACACAGCATGCAGATAGCAGAATTATTTGTGCGACTAATGGAGATATTGCCCAATTAATCAGTGAAGGTAATTTTCGAGAAGATCTTTATTTTCGCCTCAATACAATCGAACTCCGCGTACCTTCATTGCAAGAAAGATTTAAAGATATAGTGCCTTTAGCAAAACATTTTATTGCTGTGCATGGAAAAAAATATAAAAGAGAAGAATTAAGTTTAACTGCTTCAGCTCTGAAAGCACTTGAAACATATCATTGGCCGGGCAATGTTCGTGAAATGAGTCATTTAATGGAACGAGCTGTTTTGTTGGCGCAAAGCAGTAGCCTAGGACATGAAGATTTGCATTTGTCTATGCTTAAACAGAACAATAAATTACCGATGATGACACTTGAAGAAGCCGAACAAATATTGATAGAACAGGCTTTGGAGTTAAATCATAATAATGTTCCTAAAGCAGCTATTACACTCGGGTTAACTAAATCATCGATGTATCGCCGATTAGAAAAATACGGTATCAATGAAACGTAATTATATTATGCTAACTACTGAGCAATAACTGACGTATCTTTCAAAATTGCATTAAGAACAAAATCAATATGCCACAAAATCATTAAAATATAGCTGGGTGTTATGAAATTATTTATCTTTAAATCCTTAGAACAGCTTTTAAAAACTTGCTTTATTATCATTAGCTTAATTGTAGTTATTTTGTGGTCGGTGATTGGAATAATTCAGGATTGGACGCTGATGAACATTAGCTTAACAAGTTCTGGTGTTGCTGTTATCTTTTGGCTGTTGTTTTCTTATATATATAAAAGAACCGTTATTGCTTTTAAACGTGCCAGTATGCATCTTGAAGCGGTGCGAAATGACGACTATTGTCAGTATGCTAAACCTGCTTTTACCCAAGGTAAAGTAAACGAATTTCATTATGATCTAAAAAACTTGAGTTCGCATTTACAATTACTTAAATCACGGTACGATCAAAACATATTTCTTGTGTATCGGCTAATTGAACAACTCGATAGCCCAATAATGGTTTTTGATCAAAAACCTCAGCTCACCTATGCAAACAGTGCTTTCAAAGAGTTGTTTCCTCAGCCTTGGCAGATTTTTAGGAACTCTTCTCCAAGCCTCTTGGGGCTTGAATTTGTAGATACTAATTGGCGCTTTAAAGAAAAAACACTCGACAGTAAATGGCAAATTAGACACAGCGAATTTATTGAACAGGGGAAAACTCACCATCTTATGGTTTTTGTTAATATTGAATCAGCGTTAAGACAAAGCCAACTTAGTGCTTGGCAGCAACTTATTCGTGTACTTGGACATGAAATAAGAAACTCTTTAACACCGGTGTCAGCATTAGCACAAGGACTTAGCTTAAAAGCGGAAGGTGACCGAGAAAAGCAGGCGTTAAATGTGATCACTGAGCGGTGTCAGCACCTTGAAGAATTTGTCAGCAGATATGCATCAATTACTAAACCATTTCATTTAAATTGTCAGCTGCTTTCAGCCTCAAATATGGCAAAGCGTATTCAAGGTCTGCTTAAAGATATCGAGTTAGAGGTGGTCGTAAATAATGAAAAGTTCTGGGCGGATCCTGCTTTTATTGAACAGGTTTTATTAAATTTGATAAAAAATGCTTTTGAGGCCTCTGAACCAGAATCCAAAATTAAACTGATCTTTAGTCAGAATCTACATTCGTCATCAATTGAAATAATTGATAGTGGCCATGGTTTTGCTAATCTTGATAATCTTTTTGTCCCTTTGTATTCAACTAAACAAAATGGTCAAGGAATAGGGCTTAGTTTTTGCCGTAATATTATTGAACATCATAAAGGCACAATAACCTTAATTAACAATAAAAATTCTCCAGGGGTTACTGTGTCAATATTACTACCCTTACCCACCGTTATGCCTGAAAAGATTTAATAAGATCAAACCATCCCACTACATAAAAAATTCAGTCTTGTAAATTAATTGGTGATTTATATTTCCTGATCCGTTATTCCATCCAAAATACTTTTATATTTGAGTAGTTCACATTCGGTCCGCTTAGTTCATATACGGACTATGTATAGGATTACTCACATATAAAATAATACAAGTCGCTGATATATATCATTAATAAATAATGGCACGGTATTCGCTATAGTACTTTTATTATAAGTAAAATACACGTTAAAGGTGTCTCCTAAATGGATGTGAAGAAAGTTAAAACCAAGCAAAGTAAATTCAAGACTCTGCCTATGATTACTGGGTTTTCGATTTGTTTACTCGTATTACTGACTTGGTACGTAAGCACAAAGACTGGTGGTACGTCGGTTAAACGTAATGACATGCTATTTGGCACGGTAAAACATGGCGACTTACAAGTTGAAATAGAAGGATACGGTGCTTTACGTTCTGATAAACAGGTGCTTATCACCTCATTAACCAGTGCTACTGTTCAGGAAATCATTCTAAAACCTGGAGCTTTAGTAACTGCGGAAAGCATTATTGTTCAACTTGCTAATCCTGAATTACAGCAACAAGTCGACAGTGCAATTCGTGAGCTTTCTCAACGTAAAGCAAACTTACGTCAACTTATATTGAATCAAAAAAGAGAAGTGCTTAACGAAAGTGGTAATTATGCAGAATTAGAAGCTCGCCACGAAACAGCTAAAGTTAGATTAGAGGCACAATCTGGATTGGTGAAATCTGGAATAGTTTCTGTTCTTGATTATAAAGATAGTTTGGTTCAAGAGGCACAGCTTAATAAACGTATTCAAATACACAAGCAGCGTACTATTGCGCTTAAACTTGTCAATCAAGAAGCTATTAACATTCAAAATGAACAAATTCTGCAGCAGCAAGGTCAGTTAGATATAGCACAAAACCGTCTTGCACGTCTTACCGTAAAAGCAGGATTTGATGGTGTATTGCAGCGTTTATCTGTTGAATTGGGTCAAAGTTTGGCTGCCGGTCAATAAATTGCGCTTATTGGTAGTGTTCAAGATCTTATCGCTTTGGTTAGGGTTCCAAAAAGCAAAGCACAGCAAATATTTATCGGACAAAAAACTATTATTGATACTCGACGAGACAAAATCATCGGTACGGTATCCCGAATCGACCCTGTTGTTGTAGACAATACCGTTGAAGTTGAAATTGCGTTACCTGACCAACTCCCTCCTAGTGCTCGTCCTCAATTAAGTGTCGATGCCGTTATTATTACAGATGTTTTATCTAATGTTACTTATATGGAAAGGCCTGTTAATGGGCAAGCTAACTCAAACAGTAGTTTGTTTAGGCTAGACGATTCAAATAATGTTGCCGTTAGGACACAAGTTCAATTTGGTAAAGAAGCAGGCAGATATATCGAAATAATTGAGGGAGCTAAAGTGAATGACATATTCATTGTTTCAGATTTGTCTTTGGTGAAAAATCCAGAAGTGATGATTGAAAACTTTTAATTATTTTTTAGTAGATAACCATAAATACATACACATTATAAATCAAACCTAATTCAAGGAAAAAAAAATGACCGAAATTAAAATTGAAATGAAGAGTATAAGTAAAGTTTTTGAAACAGATGATGTTGAAACCCACGCACTCAAGGGTGTAGATATTATAATTCGCGCAGGTGAATATGTCTCAATTGCTGGCCCGTCTGGTTGTGGTAAATCTACCCTGCTCTCTTTATTAGGTTTATTAGATATGTCTAGTTCAGGCACTTATACAATAGAGGGGCTTGATGTGAGTTCACTGACTCTTGATGAAGCTGCTGCTATTCGTAACGAAAAAATAGGATTTGTATTTCAATCGTTTAACCTTATTGATGAACTTTCTGTGTTTGACAATGTTGCCCTTCCTCTTCATTACAAGAAAGAACTTCCAACAGATGACTTTATAAAAGAAAGAGTTGAAACTTGTTTGAAGATGGTAGAAATGAGTCATAGAGCGGACCATAAACCCAACCAATTATCTGGTGGGCAACAACAGCGTATTGCTATCGCCCGCGCTTTAGTTTCTGATCCTGCAATACTATTAGTCGACGAGCCAACGGGTAACCTTGATTCACAGAGTGGTGATACTGTTATGGCTGTATTGGCTGAACTTAATAAAAACGGTACAACAATTTGTATGGTAACTCACGATGCGCGTTATGCAGACATGGCGAATATACAACTTAGATTACTTGATGGCCAAATTGTTAAAGACGAAGAATTGAAGGTGGCAGTATGAGGAAATTAATACTGCGACAAAAACAAGCATGGGCTAGTCTTAAAAAGAAACCTGGCTTTGTATTAACCGTTTTAATGACGATGGGAATTACATTAGGCGCTTTATTATGTGCAGTAACACTTAATTATTTGTTACTTGTAGAGCCTTTACCCTATCCGGAACAAGATCGTCTTTTTGTTGCGCAACATAAGTTAATTGGCGCTGAAAAAGAAACCAAAGGTGTTGCCTTTACCTATCCTGGATTAGTACATCTCTACAAGAGTAAGGAAGCATTCGAGACAGCAGCAATTATGTCTTATGGTCAAGATGTTATTATTTCTCACAGTAACCAACCTCTTGTTAATACCGCTTATGTAACACCCGAATTACATCAAATATTAGATTCTCCCCTAGCAATTGGACGGATGTTTGAAAATAGCGAAAACATGGATACTCATAATCCGGTTGCCATGCTTAGTTTCAATACTTGGATGAAAGATTATAAAGGTAATCCTGATATTCTTGACGAAAAGATTAACCTCAGTGGAATTAGTTATAGAGTTATTGGTGTTTTTTCAGAAGATTTTGTTGAACCTGAACTCAACGGTATCGGCCGAGAAACACAAGTATGGATACCATGGGATTATAATCAAACTGGTCAGGGCGGCAGAGAAAGCTTTGGCAATATAAACGGTGGCCTTAAATTTATTGGTCAATTGAAAGAAGGGGTTAGTCAAAGTCAGGCGCAACAGATTTTAACGCCTCTCGTAAGTGATCGTTGGCAAGAAGGTGTTGTTGATATTGGTTTCTTTAAGGGGTGGTCAATCGTTATAGATGTAACACCTGTTAAAGAAATTATCCTTGGTCAGAGCGAATCTATTGCTATAATGTTGTTAGCGGGTGTAGTTGGATTGGTTTTAATCGCTTGTGCTAATATTTCAAATCTCTTTATGGCGCGTACTGCTGAAAAACAACGTCAGATGGCTATTCAAGCGGCTATAGGAGCAACGAAGAAACATTTATTTAAATCTATGTTTGCTGAAACAAGTCTACTAATGTTCATGTCTATCATACTTGCTTTGGTTCTTTCCAAGATCGGTTTTTATATCATGCAACAATATTTAGGTGCAATATTACCTAGAGTAAACGAGTTGTCTCTTAATCCGATAACCTTTGGTAGTGCTCTGTTGGTTACAGTTGTTTTTGCATTGTTTTTTGCAAAATTGAGTACGCGTATGATAAATTATCGAGCGCTAAATACTACGCTTCAAAGCAGTGGTAAAGGTAGTGGTTTACAGGTTTCGAAAAAAACTCGTCAAGTATTAATTGCGAGCCAAGTAGCATTAGCAACAGTATTAGTGTTTGCTAACTTTAGTTTATTAAAAGATGCAGTGAAAACAATAAATGCTCCCATAGGTTTTAGTACTAATAATATATCTACCTTGATATTGAATTTCTCATCTACGGAATTTCCAACTCAAGAAGAAGCAATTCCAATCATGACAGAAATAATGGAAAAACTTGAATCATTACCTCAGGTAGAATCTATCAGCCAAGCGCGTTCTCCACTTGATGGTTTTAATGTCAGAGCGTTAACAAACGTAGCGAATAATGAAAGATACACTCCATATTTTAATAGCGTATCCCATACTTATTTCAACATGATTGATCAACCATTATTACAAGGTGATTATTTTTCAATAGTTGATCGAAAAGATAGCAGTAATGTAATGATTGTAAACCAATCTTTTGCTGAACAATTAAAACCTGGTGGTGACGTAATAGGGTTACAAATATCTACTGGAGGGCCTGAACCACTAAAAATTATTGGTATAGTTAAAGATATTAATATTCCTAATGATACACCTATAGGTGCGGAAAACGCAGACGCCGGAGTACCTAGGGTTTATGTACCGAATAGGCTTGGTAATCAAAACTTCATGATTAAAGTAAAACCCGGTCAAACGGTTAGTCGTCAACAACTGGGTAAATTATTGGGTGAAGTAGATTCAAGGTATTCTGTGTTCAGCTACGAATCTGCGGATGACATTCTTACTCAATACTTGTTCGCTGAAATAACTACCGCAGTAACTACTGCGATATTAGCCAGCCTTGTTTTTTTACTTGCTGGAATTGGTTTATATGGTATTTTGAGCTATGGAACACAACTCAGACGATTCGAATTAGGTGCACGTATGGCAATTGGCGCTACACGTAAGCATTTATTATCTATGATAATCAAAGATAATACGAAGCCTGTTTTAATCGGTTTCATAGGAAGTGTTATACTTTTTACCTTAGCTTATTTAGGGTTAAGTGAATATATTCAACCATTTATAACTTGGCAACTATTACCTATGGTTATTGCAACACTTGTTTTGATTATAATGGTTACTTTGTTCGCTTGTTATTGGCCTTTAAGGCAGTATATTAACAAACCTGCGATATTTAGTTTACGTGGCAGTGACTAATTTAGCGCTGCATTATTACCATTAACTATAGTCATTATTAAATGAACTTTCGTCAATATTCAGGTGGGTAATGCCCACCTGTTTTCTTTTATATATTGCAATAAGTTCACATTATACTTATCAATAAATACAAATTAGTCTTTATAGTTTAAACTTTATTATCAACGAATTTAATTCTTTCGTAATGCTAAACAAATTTTGAGTACGTAAATGTCCAAACCTTTAATTAAAGTACAACGACTAGACAAAATTTTTAGCACCGATGACATGCTGACCCACGCCCTGCAAGGAATCGACCTCGAAATCCATAAAGGTGAATATATATCGATATCAGGTCCTTCTGGTTGTGGTAAATCTACTTTGTTATCTATTATGGGCCTATTAGATTTCGCTTCTACAGGTAAATTGTATTTTGAAGGGGTTGATGTAAGTGAATTAAGTTTAGAGCAGGCTGCCGAAATAAGAAATCAAAAAATAGGTTTCATCTTTCAACAATTTAACCTGATAGATGAATTAAGCGTTTTTGATAATATTGCTTTGCCTCTAAAGTATGCTAAGCAGCCTATTAGCGACAAATTAATCCGTGAAAAAGTTGATCAATGTTTAAATGTTGTTGGCCTTAGCGTTATGGCTAAACGAAAACCAACTCAACTTTCAGGTGGTCAACAACAATGTGTTGCTATTGCCCGTGCTTTAGTTTCTGAACCATTAATCCTTTTAGTTGATGAACCTACAGGTAACTTAGATTCTATAAGCAGCGATCAAATTATGGCAATGCTCGAAGCGTTAAATAAACAAGGCACAACACTTTGTGTTGTTACACACGATATACGTTATGCTGAAATGGCTAAACGTAAAATATATTTACTAGATGGACAAGTTTTAGGTCAAACTAGTTTTAATCAATAGAATAATTTCGACATAACATATTACTAACTCCTTCCATAAAAAATCCCTACTAATTATCAATTCGCTTTCTCATATTTTATATATCTACATTATTTATGTGAAATATTTAGGAGTAATATATTTTTACCCTCTTAATTAACCCTAAGCCGAAAGAATTTATTAATAACTATCGCGAATATCACCTGAGTATTATTGCTCTAGAAGTTCTCGCGTAACTATAGTTATAAAAACAAAACATATACCTCGCTATTAGCGATCTCCATTTAACCTCAAATATATTTCGGCTTAGGTTTAATCGGTTTAGTTACGCACTAGCTTTATAATTCATTGTTTTTTATGTATATTAATTTTTGCTTATGTCGCTTATGATTTACTAATTATATTAATTCTTTAAGTTTTAACCTTATATTGCGTTTTTTATAAACTTTTAATAGCATTAACCTAATTAATTTTCTTCACTATTAAATAATAGTTTTCCCTATTCGTTTTATATTGCATAAGTACTTTCCCAATTTATTTCCTGCCTTTCATGTTGTAACTTTTTTCTTTATTAAAGTTTAATCATATTACTACTGCAATAATTACTAATTCTTTTTTACAACCTCAGATCAATGTTCATTTTTATCATTAAAACTATGGTTATATTTATCAATTTTTTTTATTTTCAATTTAAGTATTTTTGTAAATAATTTTTATATTTTGAAATATGTTAGATTTAGTATTTCAGAACCATCTATCTTTTTTATAAAATTATTTCTTACCACCCTACCCTACTTGTAATAAGTGAATTATTTATCAATTCCACAAAATTCCTTTAATATAGGGATAGCCAATTAAATGAAGTTCGTTTTCTTTAGTACAATCATGAAATATCAGGAGTACTACTAATTATTAACCATACACTTATTTTATCGTAAGTACTTACTAACTATTTTTCGTATATAATTATCTTCACTTTCTAGTTTGTTTAGTTTTATATTAGATATGTTAATTTTTATATATCATGCTAGAAATAATTTTTGTTTATTTAATTTAATCGTGAACATTTTATTGTTTATGTATATATGCTGTTCTGTATCCACATATAATTCCATTAATATGCCCACAGTATTTTCCTCAAGTTAAATTATAATTAGTCCAGCAATAAATTTACATAACTCAAGTTAAGTAAACAGAACTCTCTTAGTGATTTGGTTTTCTTTCTGGTTTGTCGCAGTTGTCTTTAAGGATATTATTTGTTTATGCAGAATAAACTGTATTGCCCAATATTTATCACACCGAATATTATATACTTAATTTTCTACAATATTTGCGTATTGTAATCTACTTTTATAATAAAGTTTTTTTCTCAATACTTTCGATTTCATATTACAATATTTTAATTGGTCCTATTACTTTATTATCAGCACTTTTATAAGGAGTTATATTTTTTATTCACTTACCCTATAAACAGATATTCTTATAAATATTTTCTTTGTTCAAATCAAGTTTCACACTTTTTATTTTACCCATTAATATATGATTTCATACCCAACCTTATTTTTAGTTATACTATTTCATTCATTTTTAATTTACTAAATAATAATACGTTTTATCTATTTCCTACTACCATAATTATTTTATTTTTTACTTCTTTATTCCTCAACTCGACCATCAATTTATTTCATATCCTTCTACTTTATTTTGTAAATCTACAATTTTTCCTTAAAATTGCACACTATATTTTGGGTGTCTCCCTGGGAGACACTTTTACCATAAACATTCATTTCTACTAATATATACGAATAATCGTATCGAAATTCATAAAGGTTGACTTATAATAACATACGTATACTATTACTGTATGTTATTAAATTGGAGTTTATAAAATGGCTATAAAAATGCCAATAATTTTAGGTATATTTAATCAAAAAGGTGGTGTTGGTAAGTCACTTGTAACCTCAATAGTTGCTGAATATGCTGCAATCAAAGCTGATATGAATGTATTGGTCGTAGATCTTGATATGCAATGTAACAGTTCTGATTATTGGGTTGGAATGGAAAATAGCCCACAATCAACGGGTGGCCAATTACCACCAATACACCCAGATTATATTGAAGGTGATGAAGATTTTGCTGATGTTGAAGCAAGAAGTACTATTGCAGATACATTTTATGGTAAAGAAGTATTAGCATATGAAACCTATATAAACCCTGCAAATGGTTTTAAGGGAAAAGTAGATTGCCTTCTCGGACACCCTGCCCTACTTGAAAAAATTAATACTGAATTTTCCAATGAAAGTGGCCAAATAGAAGAAAAGGTAATTAATCGCTTAAAAGAAGTCTTATTCAATGAATTCGTAGGTGGTGAGTATGACCTTGTTGTACTTGATACCGGACCATCTAGGAACCCAATATTTCGTTCCGCTATTCGATGTGCAACTCACGCTTGTATACCTTTTGAGCCAGAAGAAAAAAGTATGCAAGGAATAAATGCTATGGTTCAAGTTATTCAGTCGGAGAACTTCTCAAGAAATTCTGCCCAACAGCTTAAGTTAATTGGCTTAATTCCTAATAAAGTACGTATAAATACGAACCTTCATAAGGGAACATTGGATATGCTTCAGGAAAGATTGGGGTCTATCATGTTACCTGATGACTTGTTTCTACCTCATTCAACTGCGTTTCCAGAAAGAGATCTTAAAGGTATTAACCCCAGATCTATATTTCAAATTAGTAAACATCACACTGCATTAAAGCACAGTGAGACACTGTGTAACTACATACTAAATGATATGTTCGGAAAAAGTGTAATCAGAAGAAAATTAGCTAAATAAAAGTGTCTCCCAGGGAGACACTAAGGAAACATCATGGTCAAAAAATTTGGTTCTAAAAACCGAGCAGGTACGGGCTCAATTGAGAAAGATAATAGTACAACAGCTAATACTGAAAAATGGGCTGGAGCAATTGCATCTCAAATGTTGAATAAAGACAAAGTAAAAGAAGTTATCGTGAAAACAATACCTATTGATTTCATAAAAGCGGATCAAGACAATCCTCGTAAACTTGCGATAGATTTAGCATTAATTAAAAAAATTGTTGAAAAGCACCCTATTCAACAATTTATAAGAAATGAACAATGTAACGACTGGATTGAAGAATATGTAGAAAAAATTACTAAAGCATACAATCTTGAGGGTAAACAAATTGGGGATTTTACTTCAATTGTAGAGTTTGCAGCTGTATTAAAAACTGCTGATAGATTACTTCACCCAATAGTAGTATGGAGAGAAGAAAGTATATTTCACCTTATAGCAGGAGAAAGAAGAGTACTTGCATTTGCTCAATTAAATGAATCTCATATATCAGCAAAAATATGTGAAACCAAACCGGATGAAAGCGAAATAGATATATTGCAGTGGGAAGAAAATGTTTCACGAGAAGATATGTCTTTATATGAGAGAACCTTAAGAATTCAAAAATTCGTAAAAGCTGCAACATCGAAAAACATATCTGTTAGAAAGCTTGCTAAAATATCAGGCTTATCAGTTGCAGAGTCACATAGATATTTAGCCGTAATTAAATACGAAACAGATACACTAATAAATGCAATTAAAGATGGAAAAGTAAAAAGTATAAAGCTTGCGCAAGAGTATTCAAAATTATCGGAAGAAGAACTGCAAATAAAATTGTCCGGTAAAAAAAATCCAACGATTAATGCTGTAGTAAAACCCTATGTGAAAATAAGCAAAGATGTAGACACAAACGTTATAAAAAAAATAATTAATACAATTACAAAAGAATACAATGCTGATGATTTATTGAAAGATTTAGATTTGAGTAAAACAAAAGATATAAATTTAGCATTCAATTTATTAGTAAAATTTTTATCTGAAGATAAATAGGGGAGGGCATATGGTTCGAATTAAAAACCCTACAGCAGTACAGAATAAAAAAAGAATGTCCGTAAGAATCCCCTTAGGGATGATTGATCGCATCGAGGTAAATATACACTTATCTGGCTACAACAAAAAGCAACGTTTCTTTTGGTTTGAAGACGTAATAAATGAATTGTTCATGACGCCTGACTATCACAATCTTATTGCTGAAGAATTTATAACCGCTGGTACAACTAAAGTGGTTACATTAAGTATTAGCAATGAAACATATAGGAAAGTAGAGGCTACAGTCTCGGAAGTATTAGAGGTAGAGAAATACAATACAGATAAAAGCTCAATTATACGTACAGCAATAATACAACGCTTACTAAAAACAACTGAGCATCTGATATAGGAAATAAAACTATGAGTTCTGATTTAATAGCTTCTGAACAGCTAGAATTGTTTGTAGCAAATATAATTGATGCTGCACCGAAAGGGGACACGCAATCAATGGAATTTCCTTTGTTTAGTATAAGTTCTAAAAGGGATACCGATACCTATCATTATCAAAATAAGAAAACAGGCGCTTCAATAGAAATAGTCCCAAACGAAAAGGGAAGGGCGACTATTCATGATAAAGATTTATTACTCTATTGCTTTGGGCAAATAGCTGAAGCAAATAATAGAGGGATTCCAATTGGTCAAAAAATTCATGTCACTTTATACGACTTCCTTAAAACTACAAACAAAGGAACTGATGGGAAAGCATATAAGTCAGTTTTAGAGTCTTTAAAGAGGCTAGCAGGTACAACAGTCTATACAACAACCAGACAGGATAACTTTAAAAAAGACAAAGGATTTAGCTTTATCAGTGATTATGATTTAATTACCGATGATAATACAGGGCGGATGAAATACGTTGAATTGATACTACCAAATATATTGTTTAACGCCGTAAGTAAAAATCAAATACTGACATACTCCTCTGAGTACTTTTCATTGAGGTCTCCTTACGACAGAAGATTATATGAGTTATGCCGAAAACATTGTGGTAACCAAACACAATGGGAAATAGGCTTTGAAAATCTTTATAACAAATTCGGTGTAAAATCTCCATTAAGAGAATTCAGAAGGAAAATAAAAGAAATAGTTAAAAAACAATCCATACCTGACTACTGCTTAATGTACGTAAATGCTAAAACATCCGGAACTATTGAAAAAATCATTGTTTTTAAAGACAAAACTGGCGAAATAAAACATGACTTTTTGGATAATAATAAAGGGTAATTATCGAGGTTTTAAACACAACTAATAGAAAACAAGGTTAAAATGAATATAAAAGACGGGGTTTTAAACACGGATTAATTTAAAAGATAGAGATATAAGCCCTGTTTGTCTAAAACTTGACGAAGAAACGATCAATAAAAAGATAACATACGGTATGTTATTTTGAATATAGTCACAAAAGCACATTCGGGGTTTTAAACACAATAGAAAAAGGTGATTGATAATAATAATTTAGTGGAAGTTACATACTAACCTGTAGTTAACCTGTGGATAAACTGTTAATTACAACGTGTTATTAAACACGCCACCCTCGTGTCATTGAACACAAGAGACACGTGATACTAGACACAATATAACGTGGTATTAAACACGCTATTAAACACAACATAATGGGGTACTGAACACAGAAGGTCGGGTTCTTGAACACAGAAAGTTACTAATAGTCATACACAGTAGAGGTTTGATGAAGCGTAACCTTATAACTCCATAACTTAATAGATAACTATATTAACTATAATTAATAACAAAATAGTTAACTTATTTTAGAAAGTAAAAAATAATTTAAGTTTCACAAAGAGTAAATAAGTAATTGTACTAAACGGATAATATCTAAAGGGTTTAGGAATAAAAAAATGAAAAATGAAGAATTTGAGTTACTTTTAAAAGGAGTAGCGGTGAAACTAAAAAATCAATTTTCTGATTTGGCTACACTACAGCAAAAATTTATCGATGAATCATCTAAAGATGGGAAAATATTATATATCCAAGAACAAAGGTTTACATTAGAAGAGAGTAGATTAACAGATGGGTATAAAATTAAAAAAGCATTAAGTAAAGTGTTAGCTATTGAATACGATGAAAATGTATCAATAACTAGTTTTCCTGGAACGACAGAGACTTTTCACGCTGTTATAGCTCTACCTCATGAAACATTAACAGTAATAAATCAGATTAATCAACGAAAAAATGATATTGGATTAGTACTAAAAGAATACGTAAATGAAAGAGTAAAGATTAATGGAAAGTGGACACCCGTGAATAAAGTACTGCTGAAAGAGATTGGCAGACCTAGAGCAAATGTAAAACAAATAAAACGAAGATTAAATCACCATGAAGATCATTATCAAAGGTTATCATTAAGTTGTACTAATTCACGACCATCTTATAAAAAAACGAAACAGGAAATAATAACTTTATTAAAAAAAATTAAAAGTGATACAGCACAGGATGACATGATTTTTTTAGAAAAATATAATGATGATACAAACTTTGCCTATTTTTATGACAAAACATACTCAGTTATAGATGGGAACTTTCGATATAGAGAGAGCATAATTGATGATCCAACAAATGAAATATATAAAAAATTTAGGACACAGAAAATATCATCACCAGTTTATATTATTTGTAATGATCCAAAGAAGATTGAGATAAACGTAATATTTCGAAATAAGGAAGAAAAGCAGAAAAAAAGAACCAATAATCAGAATGTTATATCAAATAAAAAAATATTGATGAGTTTACCGGTGTTTGAATATGAATTTGAAAACGGTAAGAGAGTCTCTAAACTTATTAAATACAATCCTTAAAATAAAAGTAAAATGTTCGATAATGAATTAAATGATTAACAGCTTGATACCTAAAAGGATGATATATGCGTTTGTACCTTCTTTATAGGCTATAAACTACCCAGTGAATAGGGTTTGTGTAATTAATAAAAATATTAGCTTATATGCCGTCACAGAGGAACCTATAAACAGAGTGTTTACTATAGATTTACCGAGTAAGGATTTAATCGGACGATTCTTGGCAAAAAACTTACCATGAAGTGAAAACAAAAACTTTTGAAGGCTCTGTAAAGTCAGTTACAAAAATTTCGATGCATGGAAGAGCGTAAACCAATTGATAGAAATAATAGGGATTATTCAAAATAAATATCATTGAAATTTAACTGTAGAAAATTGCAATTAACATAAATAAAGCTATCCAAATAGTTTCAACTATCATAAGTATAATAGGTTTAAATCCAACACAAGAAAGCTTAGCAAAATTTGACTTCATACCTATCGCCGCTATTGACGTAATTAAAGCAAAGCGTGAAAAACTGATTACTGGTTCTGTAATGCTCTCCGGAATGTCAAAACAAGAATTTATTACCATAAGTACAACGAAAGCAATAAGGAATGTCGGAACACTTGCAGCTTTTGCAGTACTACTATCTGCAACACTAAAGCGTTTTATAATAATTAATATGATTAATACGACTGGCATTAACATACTAACCCGTACTAATTTAACTAATGTAGACATGTCGCCTGTAGTTTCAGACACAGAATAACCAGCACCAACGACTTGAGCTACATCATGTATTGTGCCACCTAAAAACAAACCCGACTGAGCATCATTTAAGCCTAAATATGTGGCGAGTATTGGGTAAAGAACCATTGCTATTGTAGATAAAGACGTGACTCCAATAACAGTTAATAAGGTATCTCGTTCTTTGTGTTCATGATCTGGTAATACTGCAATAATTGCCATGGCTGCAGAAGCACCACAAATAGCGACAGATCCTCCAGTAAGTGAACCAAAACTTTTACTCAAACCAAGTTTTTTAGCGAAAAAAATACCAAAAAGTATCGTAGTACCAATTGATGCTGCAAGAATTGCGATGGTCCACCAACCTAAACCCATTAAATCACTAAAAGCTAGGCGAAAACCGAGTAGTGCAACGCCCACTCTTAGAACAAAACTAGATGTAAATTCAATACCTTCTTTACATGGTGACGTATGATAAGGTTCTTCTTCGCAAGAAGGGCCTTGGTACAAAAAAGACATAGCAATACCTAAAAGTAATGCAAATAACATCGCTGGTGCACCATAATGTTCACTTAAAAACAGGGCAGCTAACCCTGTTATTACTGAAACAAAAATACCTGGAACATTGTTTTTTAATGACATGATAAAGCCTTAAATACAGATTGTTTATTACAGTGCAAACACTAAAAGCATTATATATTCACTAGATAGATATTATGGAAATCCTTGGATAAAGTCATATTAATTAAGCTAACATTCACACTCTCATCGACTCAGTACATTATTATATTTACTATGTTTTTCAATTAGATGACATATCGGGAACTACCTCATAAACAAAACAAAGATATAGCTGAATATTTTCTTAGATACTTATGTTAACGTTTGTAAAGTAATTATGTGATATTAACACTAACTTAAGTTAATGGGACAGACATTAAGATAAACACCCATGATAAATGAATTTATGGAGTTGCCAAAATTTTGAATGTTAATATTAGACCCGCTCAATTAAATGATTTAGATACGTTACTTGACTTCGAACAAGGTGTAATTGCTTCAGAACGTCCGTTTGATCAAAGCCTTAAAGAGGATAAAATAACGTATTACAATCTTGAGAAATTAATCACTAATGATAACTCACAACTCATCGTAGCTGAATATGAGGGAGCGTTGATCGCTTCAGGATATGCTTTGATTATGGGCTCAAAACCTTTTGAAAAGCGTGAGCACTTTTCTTATCTTGGTTTTATGTTTGTGGTACCTAAATACAGGAGAAAAGGACTGAATAAAAGAATTATAGAATCCCTTATTGATTGGAGTAAAAGTAAAGGGATTGTAGAAATAAGACTTGATGTTTTTGACCAAAATCAATCTGCGTTACTTGCTTATGAAAAGCTAGGCTTTAATAAAACGTTGGTCAAAATGAGGTTAGATATCTCATAAAGGGATATAATTTATAGCACTTTAATCGTAGGGGTTAAGTGGCTTTATTCTTCTGGCTGTAATGTTTACAAAACTTGAGTAAAGACCATTATTATCGCTTTTATTGAAACGCTATGTTATTTTTACAATTAAACACCAGCGATATTACTGTATATCTTTGGGTTCTCCTGAATCACATTTTTTACAATTTAATGGATGATCTAACATAGAAAATCGACCCTTTTCTGTCGTTACCCAAGGTCGGCATATAAAAGGTGGGTTATCTCTAACGTGTTGAAAGTGTCCGCATCGTAATTCTGCCACCCAATCATTTTCTTCATCTTTATGGTAACCAATAATTGATTGTTTCATTAATTCACATAACGCTTAAAATAAAGGGAACAGTTTTATGTTTAGATTGAATTATGGCCTTTTAATAATGTCTAAATATATTTGTAGACGCCTAAAAGTCAATTTTTTAAGAACATGGATGTTAGTGATAAACCTAAGTAATGTAAATGAAGTCTCGCACATATGCAAAATAAAATGCTCGATTTAAGGTAACTTAATTAGAAATACTCACTGATTTTAACGACATTCATACGACATGAGTTTTCGTTGGTTATCGTTAGGCTTTGCCGAGTTGAATATAATATTCCTGCGAGAAGAATTAAAGGTTTCTTTCGTCCATCAAAATGCTAAAATTTTACATTTATTATAAGAAATAAATAGATCAAGCCATTAATTAAGCTAATGTTTATTCTTAAAAGACCTCTTCAATATTAGCCTCTTCTAAAGAGGTGATTTTTCTAAATCAAACATGGATGATATTTAAATGAAATTTACGATTCTTATTTTTATGCTTTTTTTAACTGGGTGTGTTGTAGTGCCAAGTGACGATGTTTCCTACGTTAACAAATGTGAAATTTCTAGTGATCGAAAAACACTAAAAGTGGTAAGCGCGACTGAAGGTCTGAATACTTTTTATTCCATAAGTGATTTACTTTTATTACCGGTTACTGGAGTTGTAGCAGGTGTATACGTAGGGATTAATAATATTTACCACTTGGGTGAAGAACAAATCACTTTTGGTTGAGCATCACATAATTATACGGCACGCATGATACCCACTTATTGTTAGTTAACTCTACTTTTATATGACAATAAACCTTACATCAGAGTAAGTATAAAATAGGAAGGAAATATGCTGCTACTAGGCTCATTTTTGCTCATTTTTATTGGAATTATTCACTCATATTTCGGAGAGAAATTCATTCTAATCCGTTTATTTAAACGTGATAACTTACCCACATTACTTGGCAGCGATTGGTTTACAAAACGTGTACTGAGGTTTGCTTGGCATTTAACCACCATTGCGTGGTGGGGGTTTGCAGCAATATTATATTTTTTGTCTAGCTCTAGCAGTAATATTCACGCTGAAATTCTCATAATAATCGGCGCAGTATTTGCTGTCAGCGGTGTGGTGTCATTGTTATTTTCACGAGGTAAACATCTATCTTGGTTGATTTTTTTTGGAATTGCCGCAACAAGTGTCTATGGCCTAACAATCAATTAAATATTTAAAGTTAATGTGCGATATTTGCTTTTCTAGCTATACTCATCATTAAATGAATCAAATTATAGTTTTTGTGATTTAATGAATAAAAAATATTACATATCATTGGTTTGTGCATTTTTATTCTGTGCAGTATTTTCCAGTGTTTTTTACATATTTTCTTCTGATAAAAAAGAGGGAAAAGTGTATACCAAAACAGTTTATTCTTTTGAGAATGTTCAAGGACCCATTCAGCCTATTCCCAGAAATTTAATCATAGATAAAAATTGGCTAGTATTGGGAAAAGCACTTTTTCACAGCCCTTTGCTTTCAAAAGATAACACCATTTCTTGTGCTTCATGCCATATGATTGATTTTGGCGGAGACGATGGCTTTCCTGTTTCTACTGGGATCAATAACGGCCAAGGAGAGAGAAATTCACCTACAGTGCTTAACGCAACCTTTAATTTTAGACAATTTTGGGACGGTCGAGCAAGCTCTTTAGCTGAGCAAGCGATTGGACCTATACACAACCCTGTAGAAATGGGATCTACATGGAATGAGATCATTGTAAAATTATCTGAAGATGATTATTTTACTGAAACGTTTAACAGATTAAGTGAAGATGGTGTAACCGCTGAAAATATCATTAAAGCAATAACTATTTATGAAGAGTCCCTCATTACCCCTAATTCTCCCATTGATGACTATTTATTAGGAGATAAAAATGCATTAACAGAGCAGCAAATACGCGGTTTATCGTTATTTAACAATTATGGTTGTTCAACATGTCATCAAGGGGTAAATATCGGGGGAAATATTTACCAAAAATTGGGTCGTATTAATGATATTCCTCAAATCCTTACTTTAGATAAAGGGCGATTTGAAGTTACAAATGAAAGAATCGATGAGTATATTTTTAAAGTTCCTACCCTACGTAATATTGCAGAAACAGCACCTTATTTCCATAATGGCTCAATTGATAATCTACCAGATGCCGTTCGTATTATGGCTAAATCCCAATTAGGACGTGAATTATCTAAAGAGGAAGTTGCAGACATTGTGGCTTTATTACATTCTTTTAGTGCTAAAGTGCTTGAGGTAAAATAAGGTGAATATATTCCAGTATGTACCAGAAGTATTATGTTTATTATTATTTACTGCCTGTTCTTTATTGTGGGGTAATTCAATTCGTCACCATGAAACATTAGCAATTGAGTTGAATGTATTAGTATCCCTCGAATCTTCATTACCTCAACACCAAATACAATTACTTAATGCCAATTTTAGTGACCAGTTACATTACGATAATTTTGCTCAACTGCAGTCTCAAATAGAAAATGATTTATTTGAACTTGGAAATGATCCAGATCTCAAAAGCTTATTAATAAGTTATATAAAAACCTCTTCAAATTATATTCAACTCGTCACGATGCTTAAAACTTCTCAACGATTAGTAAGTAAAGTTGAATCCATACCAACAAGTGAACTATCTTTATTCATGGGGTCTATTCGTACACAATTATTTTCATTTATAACCTCTCCAACGAACGAAACCCAAAACAAAATTCATACATTAATTAAATCTGCAGATTTACACAGTAATGAAACGGTTTACCAACAATACTGGCAGCTCTATAAGTTACATACACTTTTTATTATGGACAACTTACAAAGAACGGCTAAATATCGACAAAGACTGATTAATTTACCTGTTATTGATAAAACAATAATGAGTATAAATAGTAAAAATCAAGAAATAAAAGGCACACAAAGAAATCGGGTTTTAGGGGGCTTTGGTAGTGTTATATCCGTGTTATTAATATTCATGATTATAATGAAGCGTCAACAACATGCTCTGAAAAAAACCTCCCAAGCACACAAAAAAGCGGTTGAAGTAAAAACACAGTTCCTTGCTAATATGTCACATGAAATCCGCACTCCAATGACAGGTATTATAGGTTTAGTTGAGCTTTGTTTAAAAACGCCCCTAAATGACGAACAATATAATTATTTAGAAAAAGTAGAATTTTCAGCGAAATCATTGCTTACCATTATTAACGATATTCTTGATTTTTCGAAAATAGAATCTGGGCAATTACATATTGAAAAAGTATCTGTAAAACATCAGAAATTAATTGATAACTTAAACATGATGTTGGGAAGAACAGCAGAAGAAAAAAATGTTGAGTTAATATTTGATTTAGATCCTCAAATACCACCTAGCATAATAGGCGATCCTGTTAGGTTAAATCAGATACTGCTTAACTTGTTATCTAATGCGTTCAAATTCACTGAAAAAGGTCATGTAATATTAAGAACATCGATTGTTTTTGATGAACGTTTTGACAATCCAGATCGTATATTGTATCAAATTGAAGATACGGGCATTGGTTTGTCGCAAGAACAAATTTCTAAACTGTTTCAGCGCTTTTCACAAGCAGACGAGTCAACCACAAGAAAGTATGGAGGCACAGGTTTAGGTCTAGCTATTTCTAAGTTACTTGTTGATTTAATGCACGGAGAAATATGGGTAGAAAGCAGTATAGGCAAAGGTTCTATTTTTAACGTGAGTTTCCCGTTAATAGAAGACAACCATCCAGCAGAGGTGCCCTTAATTAATCAACATGCAGGGACACGTGTTTTATTACTTGAAGATAATGAAATAACACAGCATGTTATCGACAAAATGGCCTCATATCTAGATGTTACTATTGATATAACATCAACAATAGCAAGTGCCAAAGCGCTCTGTAAAAATAACAAATATGATATAGCGCTAGTTGACTGGAACCTAAAAGAGGAGAATGGGTTAGATTTCATCACTAGCATTATTAACGAAAAATCTTGCCCTGCATCTCTGGTAGTTTGTAGTGCATATAGCAAGGCTTATATTGAAAGGCATACCCCTGTTAATTTTGAACTTGAATATTTAGCTAAACCTTTAACCTTGATGAGTTTTAATCAGGCTTTAAATAAACATCATAATCAAGATGTTGAGCCAAGTGGCGATTCACGGAATAGCGATTTGGAAAATGCAGACTTACCTCCCATTGACATACAAGAGCATAAAGCATTAGAAACAATTTTGTTGGTTGAAGATAATAAAATTAATCAAATTGTTGCGACTAAATTATTACAAAGCTTAGGACTAAAAGTCGATGTCGCAGAAGATGGTAAAAGCGCTATTGAAAAAATAGAGCAAGGGCATTATTCGGTGGTCTTAATGGATATTCAAATGCCTATCATGGACGGTAAAGAAGCAACAATAGCGTTACGCAAAAAATACAGTAATCAAGTGTTAAAAATCATTGCTTTAACTGCGAATATTACTGAAGAAGAAATCAACTATTACAGTGATATAGGCATGGATGGACATTTGGGTAAACCTTATGAGCTAACCAAAATAAAAGAACTGTTAAGTGAATACTACAAGTTATCTGAGGATGGAACGTGAGTTCAGCAAATTTTTTGTTAAAAATACACTTCAAAAATTATGACTTATCAGAGGTATTCGAAAAAAGTTATCTCCTTTATTTGCGATTACACGAATACTTTTTTTGCTCCGGGCTTTCTTAACTTATCAAATAGATCTATATCCCACGGACGCATTGCGACTACAAGGCTGGTCCCAAATTTATCAGACAATATTTCTTGCTCGTTTTCTTTGTGTAAATCATCAAATGATATGGCGAGTTTCTTTATCCTTCTTTGCATTTCAGTGTTAGATGACTTTGTTAACATTCCAGAAACAAAAAGCTTAATCTCTCCGGGTGATGTAAAACTACAATTAAAAAATTCTGACTCAATATTCTGGTTAAAAAACTGTTGTATTGGTCCTTTATCAATCCATGAAAAATTTCTGCTTATTTTTAACCTTATTCGTTCTCCTGGCAAGTAATCAATAATTCGCATAGTATCGAGCTTAGATAATAGTTGGATCATATTAAGTCGGTCTATTTGATAATTACTAAGTATTTGATGTACCGTCCATTTACTTATTAAAAGGTGTGCGGTTAACAATAGCTGTATGTCTGAGACTAGTTCAATTTCATGCTCAATAGGTAATATTTCTGTAGACAGTTCTTTTTCTTTAATCCGCTCTAACAGATCAAATAATTCTATATCAACGAGTGAGCAAATTTTTTCTAAACGGTTCAGCGTAAAATCATAGCTTGAAAAAATTCGTTTAATCGTTCCTTCACTCAGTTCAAGTTGAATACTAATCGCTCTGTAAGTCATATTTTTTTCTTTTAATACAATTTTAAGTTCATCAATTAATTTGTTGTTCTGATTCATTTTATCGCCAAAGGTATCGATATACGTTACTTGAAGGAGTGTCAGATTAAACTATGCGCACTTAAGTATCGTCATGCAAGTAAAAATGTAAAAGTAATTACATTATTTAATAAGGAATTGAACGTATGACAATGAATATTAATGGGGTAAATATAGATAAATTGAAAGAAGGGGATATTATTTTTATATCTATACCTAATTTTCTTTATCGCGCTATAGAAAAAGGAACTTATTCACAAACTTCACATGTAGGAATTTTACTCAAAAAAAATGAAAAATGGATGGTTGCTGAAAGTAAAGTGCCTGTGAGCGGCCTTTCTACATTGGAGGAATTTCTAAGCCGTTCTAATAACTCATGGTTTGCAATTAGACGGCTTAGTGGAGGTTTAACGGCAGTTCAATTGAAAGCGCTGAAAGGTGCTTGTGAAGCCCGTTATGGTGTTTTATATGATTTTAGTTTTAATGTAAATTCAACTAAATTATTTTGCTCAAAATTCGTGTATGAAGTTTTTAAAGAGGTCTGCAATATTGAAGTTGGTACACTTGAATCTTTCAATACACTCATCAATAAAAACCCCAAAGCATTAACGGTTTTTTGGAGGTTATGGTTTCTTGGATTTATACCCTACAAAAAGCTAACTGTAACTCCACAAAGTCAAATCACCGATAAATGCTTAAAAGAGGTTAATGCTCATGTTTAAAGTATTAGCAAAAGAAATCACGCAAGACTCAAATTTTGCATGGAAAAAATCAAAATACTTCACTTTTTTAGCTAGTGCTAACAAAGATGAGCTACTTTGCTCCCAAGTGCCTTTCTATTATGCCGTAGAAGCATTTCCTTTATTGCTTCTTAAATTAGCAAGTAAAATCAGAAATGAAAATGCAAGGTACCTAATTGTAGAAAATATATGGGAAGAACATGGACAAGGTACACGAGAGAAATTCCATACTCACACCTTTAATACGCATTTAACCGCTTTGGGTTTTAATGGCGAACATGTTAAAAATCCCTTTATAACAAAATGGATACATGATTTATTCCAAATAGATTCACTTAGCGACTTGTACCATGAACTTGCTGCAATAGAATATATGTATGCTGTTATATCTGCATCTATAGCAGGAAGTCTAAAGCGTGTTGGTTTAGCGTGTGAACAAGCACATTATTTATATCACAGTGAGTTAGATTGGTCTCATGGCGAAGACATACTTATTGCTATGACCCTAAGTGACATTAATTTCAACAAAATAACATTTAAGAATGCCCAGCTAAATTTTATCAACTTGTTTGCTAAAATGGTTGTACCAACACAGATAGAAATAGATCATGCTAAAAATATTTTACCGATAAGCTTTTATCATACGAGAGAAGCTCCAAATGTTATCAATGAAGTCATTGCTTCGTTTAATAATATGGAAAAATTGGATGTACTCACCATTTGTTCAGGAGGCGAAAATGTTATTCATTATCTCTCTCGTAATTGTGTTTCAAGCATAACTACTTTTGATATGAATCAAGCACAATTAGATGTGTGTGCACATAAATTATCATCGAATTTTGGCAATGACTTCATGGAAATCGGTAAGTTCGAATATCTATTTGAATTAGTGAGAGAATATTTCATAAATTATAAAAATGAGCAGATGATAATACATGACTATGCGTATAGTGATGATGCTCTAAACTACGTTATAGAATTAGTTTTTGATGAAAAAATATTGAGTACATTGTTTTCTGAAGAGGCGACCAAGTATTCAAAACAATCATTTAGTGACCACTTTAAATCAATCTATGCAAAAATGTTTAATGACATAATCGATATAACCATTAAGAACAAAAACTCAGAAAACGTTATTTTAGGTATAAAAATTAACGATTCTAAGAATACTTTCCAGAATCCTAATAAAGTCCCCATTACTTATCTTAATCAAAGTGCTCAAACTGTTCTTTCACAGGGAAACAAATATCACTTAATAGATTTATCTAATATAGGTGATTGGATGCCATATGAAGATTTTCAGCAGTTAATAATAAACGCTTTTGACAGGCTGCATAATAATGGATGTTTAGTACTGAGAAGATTATTAGGTGATTATTCTCTTATGAATTTAACCATTGGCCAAGTTATACCGCTTTATGATGAAACAGGTTTTTATTCTCAAACTGTGATGATAAAAAAATGAAGTTCCGGTTATTAAAACACTCAGAATACTCATTGTATTGTGAACAATTAAAAAAATTCGAAGCGCAGTTCAGTTATCCATTAGGTGATAAAAAATTTCAAATTCAACATGGAGGTAACAACGTAAGTTATTTTGATTTTTTTAAAAGTTTAGGACAAGAGAATGTCTTTGTTTTAGAACATAAAGGTAAATTATTGGGAGCAGGCTGTTCAATTCTGAGAAAAGTAGGTAACCAACGTTTTTGGTATTTATGTGACTTCAAGCTAACCCAAAGTGTTAGAGGTAAAAATAGACTTTCTTATTTGCTCATACGGAATTTCATTATCTTCTACTGCAGATCGAAGAATTTGGTTGTGATTAATATGTCTGAACCAAAACATAATTGGTTGGTAAAAAAACTCAATTCGATCTTGTTTTTTCTTAAACTAAACGTCAAGCCTATGTACTTCTATGAGTGGACTTATAACGAGTTTAAAGAATGTGTAAACCTTAGTCCTGAGGCTTTTAAAAATATGGCGTGTTATACCAATTATGGTATTAAAGACATTATTATCGAAGGTGAAATAATGCCAATTATTCATATTGTAGATAAAGATCACGCAAGTCTTAATTTACCTTCACACAAGATAATGAATATTGACGAAGAGTACTTTGAAGAGCTAAGAAATAAATCAATATTTATGTTGGCGAGTAGTTGTATGCTAAAAAATCAAAGGATTAATCTAAAACTAATGAGGCCAAGTTATACTGGTACCATGGTTTTCAGTAATGCAATTGATGTGAAGGAACTAAAATTTTCTAGCTTAGAAATATAGAAATAGCCGCTGTAAATACAAAGAACGAAAAGTCTGATACAAAAATATACTGTTAAAAATGAAATAAAAAAATTAACGGCTACACTTATAGGAGCACATTCAGATTAACTTATGAGCTTTAAGGAGCGGATCGTGAGAAATAGAATAGCGGGTATCACTACAGTAATTTTATTATTAATGACGCAATTATATACTCCAAAGTCACTTGCCTATGATGCAGCTACAGACATTTGTGAATACGTTGCCGCAGATGATAAAAAACGACTGCGATCCTTATTAAAAACACAACGTATAAAAATACGATCTATATTTGGTGATGTGGCTTGTAATGGTCAAAACTTATTATTCTTTGCTGCATCAAGAAAATCTGAGAATGTAGGTGAGATGATTATTAAAAAACTTCCCAAAAAAACGTTACGTAAATTAATTGATGAGTTAACAGTAATTTCAGCATCATTAGGTGCCATTGCTAAGGACAGAGCGGGCTAATCAAGTTTTAAGCTAGATTACATTTTATCTAACAGTAAAAACACCCCGAGATAGTGATTAAAAATCACTTTGTAGACCAATACTTTATGCTAGCGCTTGTTTTATGATAATTACAGGCGTGATTAACTATTCAAGTAAGTCCTGCCTACTTCAAACATAAAATAGCATCACTTGAAAAAGCTCAAGTGTATTTTAGACTAATATTTATTTTCTGTTTGATTGTTTTATAAGAATTAAACGAGTGGTATAAAAGCAATGTTAACAAAATTGCCCATAACCTAAAATATAAAATTAAAGGATAAATATAATTTCACTTGTAACTATGGTGTTAAAGTTAAGTATAAACTATTGTTACATATAATTACTTTCGTATTGTTATCAGGCCAATATTAATGAGCATGGATTTAGCTAAAAATAATGAAAATATTGATCGTGAGAAATTAGTGCATGCAGGGAAATTGCACAGTGTTCATTGGCTAATTCTAAGCCTTTCTATCATGTTAACCACAGCCGCATGGTACTTCTCAAAAGAACAAGTTTCACAAAAAATTGAAGAGCGGTTTGAAAGGGAGACAGCTCAAGCGATTCAACATGTGCAAGAGCGAATAAAATTGTATGAACAGGCTTTATGGGGGGCTGCAGCCTTTAATAACGCTAACGATGAAAATATTGATAACATACAGTGGAAAAAATATGCTCAAAGTTTACACATAGATAAAGTTTATCCGGGCATTAACGGAATTGGGATTATTTATAATATAAAACCAGAACAACTGAATGACTACTTAAATAATCAAAGGGTCAACAGACCTGACTATTTAATTCATCCAAGACATCAACAAGATGAACATTGGCCAATTACTTATATTGAACCCGTTAATCCTAATAAAAAAGCAGTTGGATTAGACATGGCTTTTGAAACGAATCGTTATACCGCGATAAAACAAGCGAGGGATTCTGGTTTAGCCAAATTAACAGGACCAATTACGCTTGTTCAAGATTCGAAAAAAACACCAGGTTTCCTTTTTTATGTCCCTTTTTATAAAGGCGGTGCATTACACAATTCGATTGATACTCGTCAAAAAAACATTATAGGCGTTACCTATGCGCCTTTCATCATGTCTAAACTTATTTCAGGGACATTATCCATTGAAAATCGATTAGTGGCTCTAAAAATAAGTGATCAAGATGAAGTACTTTATGATGATGCTGATAACGACAATATCTCTAATATTGATATCACGCCACTTTTTCATAAAGAAGTTGATTTAGCTTTTTATGGGCGTGTTTGGCGTTTCAATATAAATTCAAACTTGGATTTTCGTTCCGCATCAGTGTCATCGCAGCCGACAATCATATTATTGAGCGGTATATTTATTGATATATTGATACTTGGTCTATTTTTATTCCTTTCAAAAGCCAATAGGCAAGCATTGGTTTACGCCGATGCAATGACCATTAAATTAAGAGGTAAAACTAAACGTTTAGAGAAGTCTAATAAAGATTTAGAACAATTTGCTTATGTTGCTTCACATGATCTTAAGTCTCCATTAAATGCAATTCAAAAATTGGTGGGTTGGATAAAAGAAGATTGTATTAATGTGCTTCCTGCTAGTTCGTTAGAACATCTATCTTTGCTTGAAAATAGAAGCGAACGTATGAGCAACTTATTAAACGATTTACTTAATTATGCTCGAATAGAACGTTTTGATTATCAACCTGAAACATTAGAACTGTGGGCTGTTGCTAATGATATATTCACTTTATTAGATCACGGCGAAAATGTCACTTTTGTTGCCGCTGAAGGCGAACTTACTTTTCCCAAAGTACCGTTAGATATTATTTTGCGTAATTTAATTTCGAACGCTATTAAACATCATGATAAAGCGAACATCAATATTAGAATGTCATACTCAATTATTGAGAACATGCATTGTATTGGTGTTCAAGATGACGGGCCAGGTATTCCTCCAGAGTTGTTCCATAAAGCCTTAGAAATGTTCCAAACATTAAAACCTAGAGATAAAGTTGAAGGGAGTGGTATGGGGCTGTCTTTAGTGAAAAAAATTGTTCAGCATTATGACGGAAAATTAACCATAGAGTCTGATGGAATACACGGGACAAAAATTATCATCATGTTACCGATAAAAGCACAGCAAAAATTAATTGGAGTAAAAAATGGATAATAAAGAAGTTACTATTTTATTAGTTGAAGATGATGATGTTGATGCGATGACCATTGAGCGTGCTTTCAAAAAATTAAGAATAGGTAATACTATTGTGAGAGCTTGTGATGGATTAGAGGCCTTTGAATTATTAAATGACTCTGTTCTCGCTTCTCCTTTTATTATTTTGCTTGATTTACAGATGCCGAGAATGAACGGGTTAGAATTTTTAGAAGCGTTGAGAAAAGACCCAAAACATGCAAGCAGCATAGTTTTCGTCTTAACAACTTCAAAAGCTGATGAAGATATGATCTCAAGTTATAAACACAATGTGGCAGGTTATTTCTTAAAAAATTCTGCTGGAGACGAGTTTCTCGACATTGTTAATGTATTGGATGGTTATTGGAAAATAGTTCACTTTCCACCTAACGGATGAAAATATAGATAAGGATATTGCTATGAATGTATTAATAGTCGATGACGATGTTGTAGACCGAGAACATATCAAACGTACCTTGCGTAAAAGTGCCCAAAATTGTCATTTTGTAGAAACAGAATCGGTGAATGAAGGTTTAGAAGCTTTTAGGCTCGCATCGTTTGATGTTGTTTTACTTGATTATCGTATGCCACAGCGTGATGGTATTGAATTATTATTAGAATTAAAAAGTGAAAAAAATGGTAATTCCGTCGCTATTATTATGTTAAGTAATTCGGAGGAAGAAGCCTTAGCGCTAGAATGTATTAAAGCTGGTGCACAAGACTTTTTGCTTAAAGTTGAGGTAACTGCATCAAAACTAAACCGCGCTATTTTACAAGCGCAAGTGCGTTTTGAGCTTGAACAAAAATTATTTAATAGTTATAAGTTAGTAAAAAACATTGCAGAGCATGACACCTTAACGGGCTTAGATAACCGATATGCCTTTGAAGAAGCATTAAAATTACGTGTTGCCAAAAACACTCGTTTTCAAGAAAGCATCGCCTTGTTATTGTTCGACTTAGATCACTTTAAATACGTTAATGATACGCATGGTCATGATACTGGTGATGAATTACTCAGACAAGTAGCAAAAAAAATTAGTAAGTGTCTACGTGAAAATGAAATATTTGCACGCATTGGCGGCGATGAATTTGCCATTATATTGAGTAATACATTTGATGCATATTTGATCAATAATGTTGCTCGTCGAATTTTAAATTCTTTGACAGCAACCTTCCATATTAAAGGCATTGAAATAGGAGTGAGTGCTAGCATTGGTATTGCTATTTACCCTGATAATACGGTCAATCCTGATGAGCTTTTTAAGTTTGCAGACATTGCGATGTATAGAGCAAAAAAATTAGGCCGAAACCAAATTTGCTACTTTGAAAGTGAAATGCAAAGGCAATTTTTACACCGCTACAAAATTGAACATGCTTTAGTTGATGGTATTGTTAATAATCAGTTTCGCTTGCATTATCAACCCGTATTTAGTGCTAACGAAAGAGAGTTGATCGGCTTTGAAGCCTTAATTCGTTGGTTTGTTGATGACACCTTGCTTATGCCTGATGAGTTTATCGGCATAGCTGAAGAGTCGGGGGCTATTTTAACTATTGGCCGATGGGTTATTGAACAAGCCATTCATCAATTATCGATTTGGCAGCAGGTCAGTAATCAAAATATTAGCATGTCGATTAACCTTTCAGCGAAACAATTAGTCGATGAGAAATTGTTAACTTGTATAGAGCGTTCATTGGCTAAGTATAATGTAAGTGCGGAAAATATAGAATTTGAATTAACCGAAACCACACTGTTAGAAAGCAATGATGCGGTTATCATGATGATGAATGCTATTCGTGAACTCGGTAGTAAAATAGCACTTGATGATTTCGGTACCGGTTTCTCTTCAGTGTCTCATCTTCAAGACTTTCCAATTGATACCGTAAAAATTGATAAATCATTATTGTTAGCTTCTTCTGAAGATAAAACCGTAAGACTGATTAAAGGTTTATCTTACATGTTACATTCTTTAGATCTGGCAATTGTTGCAGAAGGCGTTGAAACAGAAGAAAGTTTAAAGTTATGTCAAAGTATTAATGTTGACAGGATACAAGGATATTTATTGTCTAAACCGTTAGAAGTGCATGCAATAGATGAGCGTTTTTTTCGTCAATAATTAAGCGTATAAATTTTACTGTAATAAATTAGACGAGTTGTTTTCATCAATTACCGTTTTTTAATAGCTCGTGATATTTATTATATGGAACGTGGCCACTTTATCTTGTTTAAAATAAAAAACTAGTGATACGATAATGTTTATATATTCATTTTTCCCAATATGGCAATTTTATGCAAGATGAAGACTTTGAACCTTTAGCTAAAGAAGTAGCAATACCGAAGAACCAACTAGAAAGGTTACAAGCCTCGTTAAAGTCGCCAAAAGTAACATTTGAAAAGTTTTTAACTACAGCTCTCTGGTTGCCAAAAAAGGTGGTTTCTTGGTGGCAAGTCCTTCATTCAAATCAAAAGCTTTATTTTATAGCTGTAATACTCGGAATATCCCAAGAAGAAACACTCACACGCGAAACTCTCCTTGAACCCAGTACAGGTTTACTTATTGTGGGTTCTATTGCAATGATCGGCATGTTACGTGAATTACTCGATATATTTACCCGAGTGTGGCAAACGCTTCTAGGTAAGAGCTTTATTTTTATCATATACGTTATTATTGGTAATTTTACCCTTGCCGTTGCCGCGAGAAAAGTTAATTACATTACCGGAGTTGACCCACATTCATTGATATATGCCCAAGGTTTTACCACTGTCTTAGTGCTTCCTTTATGGCTGTTATTGCTAACATCGATGAGCTTGATTCTGTTATTTACCTTAGGTAATCTCTGGTTTTTATTTCTTAAAATAATCAGTCTTTTACGTTTACATCCGATCAAAATTAGGGCAAAAGAGCGATTTTCAATATTATTTATATTTATACGCTTAATGTTAATATCACCGGTTATGGTCACCTTAATGCAGCCACTTCATTGGTATAACAGTGAATTAAATATTCAAATACCCGGCGTAAGAATTAGTACGGGTCAAATAGCTGATGCAGAAGATGACAATACAATTAATGAATCAGATGTTATCGCTGCAGGTGAAAATATAGACACAGGTCAATTAGCTGCCTCGGTTAGCTCTAATGAGAACGATAACATTAAGTCAAATGGTGACGTGGTGATTATTGGTTCAGATAGCAGTAAAACTCAAGGTAAATATACTGATTTTGATCGAGCTATCGCGGCCTTCGTCTTTGAATATGAAACTTTTCAACTTTCCCGCTGTGAAAAAACAGATACTGAACGAGTCAGCATTATTGGTGAAGATGTTATTTTAGTCGCTGAAAAAGTTGAAGGCGACTCATTAGGTTATAAGTTCAGCGCACGAGCGTGTGCATTAAAAGATTATCCATAAAAAATTTTATAAATGATTACATTCAATCGTTCCTCACTAATCAGGGAACATTTCAAATTAATGTAACTACAATAACTCCCTTTACAAAAGACATGACGGATATAACGAGTAATTAAATACACAATGAATGATTTTGACCGAATTATAGATCGCAGTAATACAAATTCTTTAGCGGTTGAAGGCTTTGTTGATTACCTTTTTAAAGGCGATGAAGAGGTAAAGCTTTCCAGTAAAAAAACAGACTTAATTTCAATGTGGGTGGCCGACATGGCATTTGCTGTGCCAACCGCTGCCACCGACGCCATGATAAAGCGAATTTCCCATCCTGTATTCGGTTATACCATGAATTTTGATGAGAATTATTATCGCACATTTTCGAACTGGACGGATAAACGGTATGGCTGGAGATTCTCTCCTGACGCGCTTCAACTATCTTCAGGAGTTATTCCTGCTTTATTTAATTTGATTGATCAAATATGTGAAAAAGGAGATAAAGTACTTACTTTCACACCAGCCTATGGCTACTTTAAGCATGCAGCTGAACATCATCATAATGAACTTGTTTCATGTTCGCTTGACTGTGTTGATGGAGAGTATTTTATCGACTTTGACGATTTGCGAATTAAAACTGCAGATCCGAAATCGAAATTGTTTTTTTTGTGTCATCCCCATAATCCCACGGGAAGAATATGGACAGATGAAGAACTTCGTTTGATCGGTGAAATTTGCATAGCGAATGAGGTTGTTATTGTTTCCGATGAAATTCATTGCGATCTGCTTCGTTCTAATAAAACACACACACCTCTGGCAAAACTCTTTCCTGACTCCGATCAAATAATAACCTGTATGGCGCCCAGTAAAACATTTAACCTAGCCGGGTTAATGATCGCCAACATCATTATTACTAATCCCGAACTACGCGCTATGTGGCAAAAGCGAACCCAACCCTTTGTTAACCCAATTAGCCTTGCAGCAGCCCAAGGTGTTTATGAAAGCGGTCATGAATGGCTTGAAACACTAAGAGGTTATCTTGATGAAAACTTTAGCCTGCTTGAAAGCGAATTAAAAGCGCATTTACCTGATGCAATATTTAAAATACCCGATGCGACATATCTAGCATGGATTGATCTCAGTGCATATTTTCCAGCGTCAGTAAGTTTAACTCGATTGTTTTTAGAGGAAGCAGGGGTCATTATCGAAGGAGGGGAAATGTTTGTTTCAGATGGAGGGACACGCATTCGCATGAATGTAGCGTGTCCAAGGTCACAACTCAAAGATGCCTTTAAAAGAGTCATTGAAGTCGTTAAAAGGTCATCCACACTATAACTTCTCCTTTGATTGATGCTTACTAAATAAAAATCATATGTGATTGTTTATGAGGCTTTTAATTAATTCATCGTCTTTAGCCAAAAATTTTGTCTAATATTTTGGTAATATAGGTGATAACGATAAAAGTCATAGCGCTAAACTTGGTTCATGATACATCTATAGTCTGATTTTACTTTCAATACGGACAACTAAAACGTTACGCTTTAAAAGAGAATTTACATGTCTAAGTCAACAAAAAATAATCCTCCTTATTCTTCTCCTGCAGGTGGTTGGGGAGCATTAAGAAGCTCCGCTAAGCATTTAATTCAAAGTGAAAATGCCGCAAAAAGTGTTAAGGCTTTACTGCGCGCGAATCAACCAGGGGGCTTTGACTGCCCAGGTTGTGCATGGGGTGATTCTACAACTGCAGGCAAGGTTGATTTTTGTGAAAATGGCGTTAAAGCTATTGCATGGGAAGCAACCAGTAAACGTGTTAATAGTAGTTTTTTTAGACAATATTCCATAACTGAATTACAGCAATGGGATGATCATTCTTTAGAGAAAAGCGGTCGATTAACCGAACCCATGTACTATGACGGTAAAAGTGCACATTACCAACCTATTAGCTGGGAAGCTGCTTTTAGTCTTATTGGTACCAGTTTAAAAGCACTCTCTTCTCCTAATGAAGCCTTATTTTATACTTCTGGTAGAGCAAGTAATGAAGTCGCTTACTTATATCAACTGTTTGGTCGTGCATTAGGCACAAATAACTTTCCCGACTGCTCGAATATGTGTCATGAAGCGTCAGGCGTTGGTATGACTAAAAGCGTAGGAGTTGGTAAAGGCACGGTTACTATGGACGACTTCTCAAAAGCAGACGCTATTTTTGTCTTTGGCCAAAACCCAGGAACTAATCATCCTCGCATGTTAGGAACCTTGCGTGAGGCAAGTAAACGCGGTGCTAAAATTGTCTCAATTAACAATTTAAAAGAACGTGGTTTACAAAAGTTTTCAGATCCACAAAGCCCAAAAGAAATGATATTTTTAACGGGAACAGAGATTAGCCAATATTACTTCACGCCTCGATTAGGTGGCGACATGGCGTTATTACGCGGTATAGCTAAATGTTTATTTGAGCGTTTTAAACAAGATAAATCGATACTTGATACAGACTTTATTGATGAACATTGCCATGGTTTTGAAGACTATCAACGCAGTGTAGCAGAAAGTGATTGGGACAAAATTCTTGAGCAATCTAGTTTAACTCGAGAAGAAATTGAGCAAATAGCAACCCTGTACGCCAGTAGTAAAAAAGTTATTTTTACTTGGGCTATGGGCATCACCCAACACCGTCATTCTGTTGCTACGGTTCGAGAGTTGGTAAACGTATTAATGCTAAGAGGCAATATCGGCAAAGCCGGTGCAGGTGCATGTCCGGTACGCGGTCATTCCAACGTACAAGGCAATCGCACTATGGGGATCAACGAAAAGCCATCAATGGAATTTCTTGACTCGTTAGAAAATCGTTACGCCTTTAGTGCTCCACGTGACGCTGGTTTTAATACTGTGGAATCTATTCATGCCATGCTTGTAGGTAAAGCTAAAGTATTTATAGCATTAGGCGGAAACTTTTCAGCAGCAACCCCTGATACTAAACGTACCCACCAAGCATTGAAAAAATGTGAGTTAACCGTGCAAATCAGCACTAAGCTCAACCGAAGCCATGCAATAACAGGCAAGCGTGCGTTAATTCTTCCGTGTCTTGGTCGTACCGAAATTGATCGGCAAACGAGTGGTGAGCAATGTATTACCGTTGAAGATTCAATGAGTATGGTACATGCTTCAAGAGGTCAAAATGAACCAGCATCAGATAAGCTTCGCTCAGAGACATCTATTGTGGCGGGCATGGCAATGGCGTCTTTAGGCGATCAGCATGTAGATTGGAATAAATTGGCGAATAACTACGCGTTAATTCGTGATGAAATCAGTGCGGTATTACCGAGTTTCGAAAATTATAACTCACGAATAAAAGAAGGCCGAGGCTTTTATTTGCAAAACCTTGCTGCACTTCGCCAATGGCGAACACCTGAAAGAAAGGCTGCATTTTCAAATGCTAACTTACCTGAACAACTCGCACATGAACGTGCACAATTAATGACAGAAAATCCGGTGTTAACCCTGCAAACCATGCGATCGCATGATCAATATAATACCACTATTTATGGTATGGACGATCGTTATAGAGGTGTTTATGGTCAGCGTAATGTCATCTTTATGAATGAAGGTGACATTAGTAGGCAGGCATTGAAGGGTGGAGATTATGTAAAAATCACCACCGTATCAAATGACGGTATTGAACGCTCAGTGTCTAATTTTAAAATTATTGAGTATGCGATACCTTCAGGTTGTGTGGCGGCATATTATCCTGAAACTAACCCGTTAGTGCCATTAGAAAGCATCGCAGATGACTGCGGAACGCCAACCTATAAATCGATTGCGGTTTCAATTGAGAAGTTATAAATGAAGGTGATATGATAAGTTAACAATCGTTGGATTAATTGTATTTACACAGTCAGAAAGTACGTGAATATAGCTAAAATTATTAATCAGATATATCTTTTCACTTATGCCTAACGCCATTATCTTTGGCGTTAGGCTGTTTTCTAAAACATTATAGAATGACCATATTGTAACTGCTTTTTGATAATCGTAGTTACATATACCTACTCGTTATGAAGCGTCTTTCATTTTTATCTTTTTTAAAGTTTCTACAGCCTCGTTAATATTCTTTTGTGGTACGGCTTTAGATTTACTCTCATCAATTGCTAAGGGGGTTAATCCTTTATTCCATTTTTCAATTCTTACATCTGTTGATGGAGCAACACCTAATTTTAATCCAACAAAAGGTATTGTATTTGGTTTTAAATAATAAATTTTACCTGCTTCTAAATTTAAATTTATATGTGCCCAACGTCCACCTTGTGTTGGATCAATCATAAAGTCATGCTCACCAGGCAAGGTTAAATACTGAATCATTGAGCCCGCCTCCAGAGTACCAATAAATTTATTACCGTCCCAAACTTCAAAATCAACACCATCACCAAGAAAAATATGGGGGCGAACAATACTCACCATTGATTTTTGACTATCGACATTTTCTATTTTATTAACCGTTTTCATTTTTGCAAGACTAGAACAGCCTCCTAAGCATGAAAGGGTGAAAACTAACACACTAAAATATAGATAATTTTTCAAGAAATACTCCGTTATTAACTTGATAGATTTAGGTATAACGGCCCGAAAGGCGTTATGCCGTTTACTGAAATTTTGAAGGTCGAAAAAATAAACGCTTTCTAGTCCCTCTGTATTTTTGTAAGAAAATTACTGGCTAAGTATCGCGTTTATTTTTTCTTGATCTGTATATTTTACATAGTTCGTAATAGCTTTCATTGTATCCTGATTAGTCATTAATTCTTGCATTGCCACCTGACCAACTAATTCAAAAGCTTTTTGAATGGCTAGCGGGTCTGATTTATTTGCGGCATACAACTCTTTAGGGCAATCGACTGTTAATATTTTGGTGATTAGTATCCCAACATACTGGTCACTTTCTTGAATATTGCTTTCAGTTGCATTCATGAAAGCTTTCATTTCAGGATGAGAACCGATAGAAAAATAAATCCATTTAGCTAACTTTTTCCTTTCTTTGCCATTTAGTGTATCAACTAAACAAGTGCCTAGTTGTTCTGTTGGTGTACTCGCAAATACAGATGTTACTGATAATACGGCTATTAATAGTATTGTAATCTTTACTAAATTTTTCATTATTATTCCATTGTTGGTTGACATAACTTTCTGAATTAGCTGGTTGTTATGCGATAAATTATTTTTCGGTTTACATAGCATTGTGATAAGAAAACTTCACCTATAAACAGATGTGTTGTTAACTGATCTAATTTGTTTTAATTACATTAATTTTACATTGTTTCAGGGCTTTAGGAACTATAAATGTTAATTTTTATTATTACAGGAGAATCGTTAATATTTATTTCTTTTAATTCTAATCATTGAGATATTTCTCCATATTTACTCCACAATTTATCTGTATCCTGTGTAATAGAGAGTTTCCCCTTTATTTAATAAATATAGGACTATTGGAGTCTATAAAATGGAAAATTATAATTTTTTGGCAATAAAAAATCATCCGGATTATGAAGCTACTATCGATGAAGTGATAAAAAAAAGAGTCAATAACAAACTGATGGATGAAGCCATTCGCAAAACCAATGGGAAAGAGCGAGCAGAAGCTGTGTATGTATTATTGAAATTAAACAACAGACACATCTCATAATTTACTCTTTTGACTGCTTTAATATAAATAATGATTTATTTGGTATGTCATTAGAGTTGCCTAAATAAACTTGATCTTTTTGATAGCCTTTTGTCAAATATACTACCCAGTATTCAACATGCGGTGACTCCCATTTTTTTACAAAAGCAACGCCAATCTCATCTTGTTCTACGTAAAATTCATGCTCGCCAAGTAAATGAATTCTATGTGATTCTGAACGCTTAAAAGCATCCCAAACGACAGCTGCACTGGAATAACCTCCTGCAATAGCTTCAACTTGATTACTATTAAATTCATTTCCGTAATGTTCAGGAAGTTTATAACCAATATCCCTTAAACGTGAATTGGGACTTCCCCCTAAATTATGCAGTACTAAACCAAATTCTGCCATCCGTTCCGCTTTAGCCACTGCGGCTTCTGCTAGCATGCTATTGCAACGAATTATGGTTCGATTTTGATCTTTATCTTCGTTTATCAATTTAACTAAGAGCCGAGCTTGTTTGTTATTTCCACAGCTATCTAATTCATCTGCAGAAGTAGGAAAAATAAAGAGGAGAAGGATAATATAAAATTTAGACATAGAACCTAATTTTTTAAAGCAGGATAAGGGTTATGGTTAAAATAAACGGCACAGAAGTATATAAATAATTGTTGACATTAGTGCTGTTTTTTATGTTTGTATTTACTTTTAAAACAATTGGTTAAGTGATTGTTTTAGTTAATATAACTACAATATAATAAATTGTACACCATTATTTTACACAGTCACTCATGACTTTTTTCGCGTTCAAAACAAGGGCTCTCAAACCTTATTTTAATAACTTATATATTTTGCTGGGGGAAAATACCCCATGGAATATAATAATTAATAACGTTGTCTAACAATAAAATAATAGAGGTGAGCTCAGAGAGTCTTATCAAATTAGTACAAGTATGCTGAAGGTAAATCTTCATATAGAGAAAACTTCTTTTCAGCGATAACGACTCCCTTGAATTCAATAGTCATACGCCAAAGGCCAAGTTTATTTTCTATAGGGAGCCAAATGGTGTCGCCTAGGTAAAAGTTCCAGTCATTATTTGTGATATATACCTCCCCATCAAAAGGTGGCAGGGGAGTTCCTTTGTTATCAGGTATGTTTGGATGGTAAATGGAATATTTAATTTTTTCGCCTTTAGCTTTTTTAATGTTTATGATGAAACCAAATTCAACATCAAGGATAGCTTTAATATTTGTTGTGAACTCTTGAATTTCAGGCAAGTTTTTTTCTTTAGCATTCCATTGATTATAAATACCAAAGCTTTTAATTTTGAATACAGGTTTTGATTTTGCCATTTGTTCACTTTACATTATATAGTTTAGGCATTCTGTTGCTCTGTAACACGATCAAACTGTAATTCACAAAGACGCTGGTACAAAGTTGAATTTGCCATCAATGATTTATGATCACCCGTCGCAACTATTTCTCCGTGATCCATTACTACAATAATATCAGCATGCATAACCGTAGAGAGGCGATGTGCAATAATTAACGTCGTACGGTTTCCCATTAACTCGTTTAACGCGGCTTGTACGTGATGTTCACTTTGTGCATCTAAGGCGCTCGTTGCTTCATCTAACAATAATACTTTAGGATCTTTAAGAATAGCTCTAGCTAGGGCTATCCGTTGTTTTTGACCTCCAGATAAACGTACACCTTGCTCACCAAGAAAACTGCTATAGCCCTCTGGTAATTGTTCGATAAATTCATGTGCATGCGCACGTTTCGCAGCATTGATTACATCTTGATCGCTAGCTGCAGGATTACCGTATCGAATGTTGTGCCACACATCTGAACTAAAAAGAATAGGATGCTGTGGCACCATACCCATTTCGTTACGTAAATCGGTAAGCTTGAGCTTAGTAATGTTAGTTTCATTAAATGAAATAACACCTTGTTGCGGATCATAAAAGCGCTGTAATAATTCAAATAGCGTTGTTTTTCCTGCTCCTGATGGACCAACCAAAGCAATAACTTTTCCGGTCGGAATGTTTAAGTTAATATTTTTTAACGCCGCGCTATCAGGTCTCGATGGGTAACTAAAGTTTACATCTTTAAATTGAATAATCGCTGCTTTTTGCTCTTGAATTGAATTTGGAGTTTCAAGCTCAATAATTTCGCTTTTAATTTTTAATAGTGCTAATAAGCGAGTTGCTGAACCAGCAGCACGCTGTAATTCACCATAAACTTCGGCAACTGTTGCCACTGACATAGCCACCATAATGGCATAAAAAACAAAAGCGCCTAATTCACCGCCGCTCATTTTTCCTTGTAAGACATCCATGCCACCAACCCATAACATGCCACTGATAGCACCAAAGGTTAAGAAAATCACAATTGCGATTAAAAATGATCGTTGTTTGACACGTCGTTTGGCCACAACAAAAGCTTTTTCAACTTCTCCTGCAAACGCCTGCTGTTCTCGTGCTTCATGCGAATAGCTTTGAACTACTTTGATATTTTGAATAATTTCACCGGCATAAGTGCCAATATCAGCGATCGCATCTTGAGAACTTTCAGCAAGCTTTCTAACTTTTTTGCCATATATCATCATAGGTAATAAAATGAGAGGCACGCAAAAAATAACAATCAAGGTGAGTTTTAAATTGGTGATTAATAACATAATTAAACCACCGATCAACATTAAAAAACTGCGTAATGCCATTGAAAACGAAGAACCAATAATTGACTGTAAAAGTGCAGTGTCAGTGGTTAACCGAGACATTAATTCGCCACTTCTATTTTCTTCAAAATAACTCGGGTGCAAAGTGACAATACGATCAAATACTGCTTTACGAATATCAGCGCTGATTCGCTCGCCTAACCAAGACATTAAATAAAAGCGACTGAAAGTGCCTATAGCAAGTAATACGATTAAACCAATTAACACCAAAATTGCCGTCTTCAATTGTTCTTCAGAACCGGCAATAAACCCACTATCAATAACAAATTTAACGCCTTGACCTAAAGACAAACTTACTGCAGAAGTGAGTAACAAAGCAACTAGTGCTAGTGCTAGCATCATTTTATAAGGTTTGATGAATGAAAAAATAGGTACCAGGCTAGCGAACGCTTTATTGTTCGTGCTTTTAGTATTTTCAGTTATGGAACTGTTTGTTATCGGTTGATCTACCGTTAAATTCTCTTTGCTCACAGTTCACTCGAAATTATTATGAATAGGAAATTAATATGGTTACAAATAAAGAAAACTCAAGGTTTAGTAACAAGAGTTTGCCGTTTAAGATTAACTACATCTTCAGATGTACAATGTGATCTTGTAGTGCCAGAACTGAGATCATAACTAGCCGTTATATTCTAGGATATTAACTGATTTTTACTTAAGCCTCACTACAACGCTATTCATTAATTTGCTATTTCTTATTCCTACTTAAATTAAGTAGAGGGGATGATACCTCTTAGCACGAAAAATTAAAATGGTGCTTTACACATAATGTATTTTAGATAATAGTACTATAAATCAATGTTTTAATAATAATTTCAAGGAACAAAATGCTTCGATTACTATTAATTTCAGTCATATTATTCACTTCATATGTACAAGCGAACGAGCCTATAATTTCAGGTCATGTTTTTAGTCATCATTCAAAGGTGTTAGAAGAAAAAAGACGCTTTATGGTAGCACTACCTGAAAATTATCATGACAACGAGCTTAATTATCCGACATTGTATGTCGTTGATAGCGATTTTCAATTTCAACATGTATCAGCTGTTATTAAAAATATGACGAGAATGGGAAAAATACCGCCAATGATCGTCATTGGAATCGCGAATCAAGGTAATGCTGATTATGTTTATCAAACAACTTGGGCCATTCAAGGCGAGCCCGAATTTGGTGGCGCTGAATTGTTCTTTAATTATATTAATGAAGAATTGGTTCCTAATATTGATAATAATTACCGAACTAACAGTAATAGAATACTCTCTGGTTACTCTTTAGGTGGTTTATTTACAACCTATGCAATGGTAAAAACAGAGACCCCTTTTAATGCTTATTTAGCAATGAGTCCTAGCTACTGGTTTGATGATTATTCTGCGCAAAACTCTATTGCAAAATATATTGATAAAAATAATGGAAGTAAAAATTCTCTCCCATCACCGTTATTTTTATCTGTAGCAAATGAGCAAGGAATGGGCATTGCTAAGGTTTACCAAAGTTTAAATCACTTTAATCTAAATGATTGGAAATTAGCGTTCAAAAAATATCCAAACGAAAACCATTTTAGTACCGCGTTACCGGCATTTCATGACGCTTTAAGTTTTTTATTTGAAGGTTATTATGAAGATGGATATGCGTTGAAAGCCCATAAAGATGTTTCTGATGTTTTATCGACATTTGAGAATAAAAAGCAGAACTACAATGGTTTTAGAGTGGAGTGGTTACAGGCCTACAACTTTTCAAAATATGTCTTTGGTTCCAAACAGGTGGATAAAATTGGAAACATTTTAGTTGAAATAAATAAACGTTTCCCCGACTCAATCGTTCATATAACTAATTATTTAGCGGTCGGGCTTAATAAAAAAAATAAATTCAATCAAGCTAGGCATATTTTAGATGAAATTAAGCTTCAAGGTGAGACATCTGCATTGTGGCATCATCAATATAGTTTAGCCCTAGCGGGTTTAAAGGACTTTAAACTTGCTAAAGAATCACAAGAACGAGCGATGAAACTAGCTAAAATGCAGAAATTACCGATGTGGCAAATCTGGGAAATGAAATAGGTCATGGTTTTGGGGGATATCTTTCGACAGGTTACTTTTGTTCCCTATTAATTTATTCTAACTGTAAATAATATCCCTTAATGGGCGTTTTATTCTAAGGATTTTATATGAGTTTGGTAAAAAATTTCAAAATGATGTCTTTGTATAATCAAAGAATCAATGACCAATTAATGGCGAGTTGTTTAGGCTTATCAAATGACATTTTAGAGAAAGAAACACATTCTTTTTTCCCTAATATCATCAGTTATTGGAATCATATTCTTTTCGGTGATTTAATTTTATTAGGTCGACTAGCCTTAAACCATATAGGTCAGCTAACACCACAAGATTTATCAGCATTCCCAACACCGACTTCACCACAAGATGTTTATTATAATAACTTGTCAGATATTGCCGTGTTAAGAAAAATAATTGATGAATTAATCATACAATATTGTGCTCATTTAACCGATGAAGATTGTGAGAAATTTATCACTTACACAACAACTGAAGGTCTTCCTGTGACTAAAGCTGCGGCCGATATAACACAACATATATTTAATCATCAAACACATCACCGTGGACAGTTAACATGTCTACTCAGTCAGTTTGGTGTAGATTATGGGTGTATGGATCTGCCTGCCATTGTTTCAGAAGGTAGTCGAACATAGAAACTATACCAACCGTTAAAATTCAATCATCCAAATTGTTGAGAGTGTAAATGAATAATAGACTTAAAAGTATTTCTGAGATGGTTGCAAAAGCGAGTGATCTTTTTTCAAGCAAATTTGATAAAATTGATACATTGATGGGAATAATGGACAAAACATTGCGAAATCAAGGTATGAAGGCTGACGCTATTACCATTGACTGCATATCCCAGAAGAAAAAAATTGTTGTGCTGATACATGACGATAAACCTGATGTCGTAGAGGTTGCATTAGGTAATAAAGAAGGTGATATTTATTCATCTTCCGAATATGTTATTAATGAATTATCAGCAAGCGTTATCTTCGGCATCATGAAAAATAATTTCATATCACAGTAAAGCTTACTCATTGTTTGAATGAAAACGAATAGTGAGTTCTCTTTTTTTGGTAAATTTTATAACCGAAACGTCTTTAGCTATTGCCATATCTTCATTGAAAAAAACAGTATTTCATTCTCTCATAAATTGTAACAATTTTAGTGGTTTACTTATTTGTTACTTCTGTGTCAAATGGAGTCACGATTGCACTTTAATTTAAATTATCCCCTACAATATTATAGAAAGAGAAATATAATGAACAATATAAAATTAATGTTAAGAACTGTTGTATTTTTTAGTCTTTTTTCCTCTACATTTATTTATGCAGAATCTGTTACCGATAAAGATCACCAAGCTGTCATAAAAACGGCTTATGACTATTTTAATGGGGCCGCAAATGGAGACCAAGCACTTCTTTCAAAAGCGTTTGATTTGGACTTTGGCCATGTAAAAATGATAACCGTCGACAAAGAAACTGGAAAAGAAACAATAAGAACAGTGCCACTTAAAGAATTTGCTGGTTACTTTAAAAAAGCGACAAAAGATAAATGGGTCGCAAATATTTTGTCTGTAGATATTGTTGATAGCAAAATGGCTATGGTGAAACTTAATTTTGACACGCCAAAAACACATTACATTGACTATCTTGTTATGTACAAACGTAATAATGAATGGCGTATTATTAATAAAACATTCATAGCAACGAAAAAATAGATCTTATTAGTTCTGAATTTGATCTCACTTCTTAGCTATCTGCTCATACAAATGAGAACTAAAAGGAAATTTCGTGTCAATTGATAGTATATTTACTTTGTTTTGTGCCATGTTAATTGTGGCCATTGTTCCTGGACCAACTGTTTTTGCCATTATTGCTCGTTCTTTTTCCTCGGGTAAGTTACAAGCATTTTATATGACCGTAGGTATTGTCCTAGGGGATTATATCTTTATTGTTTTAGCGCTATTTGGTTTATCTTCTCTCGCGGAAATAATGGGCACCACTTTTTTTATTATTAAATACCTGAGTGCCGTTTATTTAATTTGGCTGGGAATTAAGCTTCTACGCCCGATTACTGAATCAGTTAACATTGAAGCATCAAAAAATTCATCACTCATTTCTAATTTCTTAACAGGGCTATTCATTACATTAGGTAATCCTAAAGCAATTTTATTCTATATTGGTTTTTTCCCTGCTTTCATCAATGTAAGTGAGGTTACTTTTTATGATACAGGTTTAATCATGTTAGCGGCTACCTTGGCATTTGGCAGTGTAAATATGTTTTACTCATTCCTAGCTGTAAAAGCCAGAAACACATTTAAATCACCTCATGCTTCATCAGTTATTAATAAAACAGCAGGTACAATAATGATATCAACAGGGGTTTTAGTTGCGGTGAAAGCTTAATTAATATCACATTAATAATAGTCGTTTAAGTTGTGGAATATTGTTTGCTCGTTTATCAATACATCGTTTTATCGTTTCATTAACCGTGTTTAACTTTTCTTTTAATCCTGAGGTATCGTTCATCCAAGTGGAAAAAACATGATCAACCCTTTCTCTGATGTCTTCCTCACAGCTCGTAATAAAATTATAGGGAAACCATTGTTTTTCATTAATATGCCTCAGTATTTTATCTTTATTACTTTCAATATAATTAATGACATGATGTCTAAGTGCAGGGTTAAAAGAGGGATACTGAAATCGATAACCAATTTCGTCGGTAGGAACTTTTCCAGATAAGAGAAAATCAAAGTAACGCGTAACAATTTTAGGCGAAGCAAAGTATCCCATTGATGTGAGGATATCTGATTTCAAACGACTATTTGTTGTTTTTACATATGCGCTTTCAAATAAACTATACTCATTTTCGCCAAAATTAGACGCCACAACATTTAGAACTTCTCTCGATATACTTGAATCAATTGAAGACTTCTCTGACAATATGTCCAGATAGTGATCTTTAGCAAATTCAATCGTGCTTTTATCTCGAAGCCGACTGCCTGCCAATCTAAACAAACTTGCCATTAGAGCTTTATCAGTGATTGAATTATTACTGGTATTGTTGTGTTTTTTTCCATTTGAAAAGTTAGAAGTTAATGCCATTAATCTTAAGTTAAGGTGTTTTTTTAGATAGCGTGAATAATCATTGATGATTTCCTCAGGAATGAATTCCGTATAGCTATGGTCAATATCTCTGATGATGTCAGTAGCAATTTTTTTGTTCAATGATGTATCTGAGAGTAAAGCCAGTTTTGTAGTAAGCACATCTGTATATTCGCGAAGAGTAATATTAGTAAGGTGTACGTTGTTATTAAGCCAAGCTAGTTTTTCGTTATCGTCTAACTGAGTAATATGCTTCTTAATATAATTTTCATCTTTATCTGGGAGAACATAACGATAATAACCTACCGCATTGGCATCAGGGAAAATCGCTATTACACCATCAGGTATAGTTAATTCGAGCGTTTTATTTTTACCGTCTGTAGTTATTTCAATTGAATGAACGCCTTTTTCATCTCCCAGCACCTCATGCAATTGAGAATTCCAATGCATCTCAATTTTTCCTTCCGTAACTGCCTCAGCAACTCTATCTCGAAGAATTTTTTCAGCTCTGAGCTCATCTCTTCGATGAATCAAGTGAACTTTTGAAC